>Ga0097621_100001147_pt1 | contig 18389 bp, 18 predicted proteins | sample KBSMisM72_FD_73165 | JGI IMG/M metagenome (GOLD analysis project Ga0097621, IMG submission 73165) | Miscanthus rhizosphere microbial communities from Kellogg Biological Station, Michigan, USA - KBS Miscanthus M7-2 (version 2) (version 2) | ecosystem: Host-associated > Plants > Roots >... | reverse complement strand
TTGGACCGCGCCGATGAACCTTTGAATGGAGTCGGCAAACGAATTCATCAGCAACCAGGTTGGAACGACGATTAAAGCAACGCCGAGGAGTGCAAAAATGACCGAGCTCAGCTTCTGTCGTCCGCCTATCCGTCGAGCCAGCATTTGATGCAACGGATACAGTGTGACCGCGAGGATGATCGACCAAACAGCGAGGTTGAGAAACGGTGAAATGGCTCGAAAGCAAAGGTACAGTAAACCGCCGAGCACCGCGATGCGAATCAAGGTATCCATCAAATTGGGAAACTGACGGCGTTCAGATTCGCGGTCCGGCTGCGTGGCGGGCTTCATAGGTGACACAGGCTGTGGACTGTATTTGAAACCGGAATTGCGAACTACTGTAAGTTTTGACAGTCTTCAAATCCGAAATAAGTTTGTGGAACGTACTGTGGGGGCGGCCCTCCGTGGCCGCCCGTGGTTTTGATCGTGTTCGCCAACCCGAGGCCGTTGCTTCGTGAACTCGTACACAAACCACGGGCGGCCACGGAGGGCCGCCCCTACAGTACGTCCCACATTTGTGGATCAATCTTATCGCCGGCTCACGAAATCGCTAGGGAGTGCTGGTGCACTCGCGGGCGGTTGACGAAGTTTAGTCGCTTGCTCGTATGCATACGCCAGTGCGATCAGTCTTGGTTCGCTGAAGGCGCGGCCGGTAAACGTTACGCCGAATGGTGCTGGGTTGATGACTGCACCAGCCGGTGGCGTAAATCCTCCCGGAACTACAATGCTCGGGTAACCAGCTTTTGCCGGCGCCGCGGCACCGCGATTCTGTGGAAATAGAATCGCGTCAAAATCGTCGTCAGTTCCCTGAATTCCGTCGGGACCATTGAACACCGCATCCAGCCCACCTCGTGTGAGTGCGAGGTCGAGGGCACGATCCGCGAGGTATCGCTGCGTGTCTGCGCTCCCCGGACTGGTATCAAGCTGATTGGCTGCAAGAAAGATCGCCTGTCCATACTTCAACGCCACCGCAGCATGCGCGTTATTAAACGCGATGATGTCAGCCAACGTGTGGACCGGCGCGTTTGGCCTGTCCGCGAGGTAGAGGTTGAGATCATGTTTCTGGCCATACATCAACACCGTCGAACAATTTGACGGGGCTGGAAAAGTCACACAGATTCCGAACGCATTTAGCGCGGCCTGATTGGGAATCTCGTAAGGATCGACCACAGTTGCTCCCTGTTCGCGGAGAGCTGCGATCGCGTCTAACATGATCTGCGTTTGCGCAGGTGTAAAACCGTTCCAATACGGCGAGTGAGGCACTGCGATGCGTGCACCTCTCAGCGCGTGTTTTTTCAGGAACTGCGTGTAGTCCGTAAAGCAATTGCCGGGAACTAAACATGGCGCGGTAGCCGGATCATTCGGATCATGTCCCGCAATCTCGCCAAGGAGAATCGCCGCGTCAGTAACAGTTCGACCAAAAGGACCTGCGGTATCTTGATCGGCAGTGATCGGCAGGATCCCATGGCGACTCACCAATCCCACCGTCGGTTTGATACCAACTACACCGTTCGACGAACCCGGACTCAGGATCGATCCTGAAGTCTCCGTGCCGATAGCGACCGCAACAAGACTTGCGGAGACTGCAATGCCTGAACCCGAACTCGATCCACCAGGCGTAAGCACCGGACGTCCATCACTGGCCGGAAGCGGTCGCGGATCATAGGCGTTGAAGCCATAGCCACCGAGCGAGCTATATCCGGACGGCATGCCTATCGCGATGAAGTTTGCAAACTCCGTCAACGTAGCTTTGCCGAGAATAATCGCGCCGGCTTCACGCAACTTCTCGGTAATGAAAGCATCGGTCGGCGGAATCGAACCTGCAAGCGAAACGGAACCAGCGGTAGTCGGCATATCCGACGTATTGATGTTGTCCTTCAGCAACACCGGAATTCCGAATAGCGGTCCATGAGCACGGCCGCGTGCTCGGTCACGATCTCGAGCGCGGGCTTCGTCGAGAGCATTCGCATTGAGATGAATAAAGGCGTTGAGCAACGGCCCAACTTTGTCGTAGGCGGCGATGCGGTTGAGATACATCTGAGTTAACTGTTCAGACGTAATGAGCCGCGTACGCAGAGCCTGCTGCAACTCCGGAACTGAAGCTTCCACAAGTTGAAGACTGTTTGCTGGACCAGTTGCCTGTTGACCGGGAACCGGTTGTGCTAACACAGCCACTGTGAGAATCAGCACGGGGAAAAATTTCTTCATGGCCAACCTCTCCTCTCCTGAAGATATGTGTAGGTGGAATTACACGATGGGGGACAGAAAGTTGTCTTGGTTGTCGAGTAGACGGCAGATTATGCCTGTTCTGGAGGGCTGTCAATTAGATCTATCCACAGATTACACAGAATGCCCTTAAATAATCGGTGTAATCTGTGGATAAAAATCGGATGTGATGTTCTTTCAATATCGACCACTTCAAAACGTAAGGGTATGAACCCAATTTTTGATTCGATATGAAGGAGATCATCATGAAACGTTTTGTCGCAGTCAGAACTTTAATCCTGGTTTTCGCCCTGCTGTTTGGAATCATTCCGGTAGGCGCAAGTGAGCGTCCGTATGCTGCCAGTGGAAACGGCCTCGCGACTTTCATCACAGACGGCGCCGGCAACGTAGTCGGTGCGACCGTCGTGGTAACCGGTAACGCGGCTCACCTCGGATCGTTCACCGGAAACGGCGAAATTCAATTTCTGCCCGATGCCAACGACCCCATGATCTCGCATCCCGCTGGGTGGGTTACGTATATCGCTGCCAACGGCGATCGTCTTCCTACAGTTATCGAGGATGGTTCGATGGATCTGCGAACGGGAATCGCGACCGGCTACATGGTATTCCAGAGCGGCACCGGCCGTTTCGAAGGTGCAAGCGGAAAAGCTGCGATCGTGGTCGAGCAGAACTTCATCACGGGCGCCTACACTTTCACCATGGTCGGAACCATAAATTACTAAATTCAGCCTGCATACTGTTTTTTCAAGTAGGGCTGGTGGCGACACCAGCCCTTTTACTTATAAGAGTCTTTTGCGCTCGCAATCCTTTTGATATTCTTTGGCCCGCACTGCTCGCTTAACTCAATCCAGATTGTCTTGAGGTTACAAATGACTCCCTCCCCTTATCCGGTGCCTTTCAAGTCTGCGCATCTCCGGGCCAACATCGTAAAGGTCTTGCTGATCATCGGCGCGATTGCGGCGGCCATATCACTAATCACTGACTCGCTTTCGATCGCATTTCCTCCAATCACCGAGAACGAGGAGCTTGGCGACAATCCCGCCGGTTTCGCTATCGCCCTGGTAATATTTCTGCTCGCAGTTTTTGAACTGATTGTTTATCTCACTACAGTGGTCTGTTTCTCTGTGTGGCTGTACCGAGCCTACGACAATTTGCGCGTGTTCAATCGCTGGACCGGCCTCGACTATTCACCCAGCCTGGCCGTGGGAAGCTTTTTCATTCCCTTCGCCAATTTGGTGATTCCCTATCGCGCTGTGAGAGAGGTATGGCAAAAGAGTGAGACCCCCGAGGAGACGATGCTGGCCTTAACTAGTCCCCCCGCAAGTTTTCCGATCTGGTGGATGTTTTGGATCCTGGCATCGATTGCAGGCAATATCTCCATGCGACTTTCCTTAAACGACAATGTTCCGCACACAACGGGCGCAATTGTTTCGATAGGCTCGAGCGCCCTGTACCTGATGGCCGCCGTCTTCGCCTTTTTTGTTGTCGATGCGATTGACAGAAGACAGGAAGACACGGCCGAGAAGCTACAACTCGGAAAGTTCGCGAGGCCGCAACCACCGCCGGTCGACCTTGGTAGTGCGCCGGTCATGAACGAAAGCTCATTTTCCGGGCAGTGAATTACGCCTGTGCCAACTCAACAAAATCGGCGTGCCACTTTCACGGCACGCCGATTCGAAAAGGGTTAACAAGTTAACGACAGTTATTGTCCCGGTTCTCCTACTGCCTTGAAACCGGTGGCGTTGATAACTTCACGCAACTTGGCTTCAGACAACTTCTGGTCGTCGTACTTGATGACGGCCTCGCCTTTGTCGGAGCTCACCTGTGCATCTTCAACGCCTTCGGTGGCCTTGAGCGCCTTGGTTACCGACGAAGAGCATTTCGCGCACTTCATTCCCTCAACTTTAATAGTCACGGTCTTGGTGAACGCTGCGGCAGTGATCACGCCGAACGTCAGGACCATAACACCAGTGACAACCAGACTAATGATTCGATTTCGCACTTCTTCTCCCTCCTTCTGCATTCTTCATCAGGAGCGGCTTTATCTTTTCGTCGAATTCGTCGCGAAGAAGTATGCCGCTGATTATGTCGGTTATTTTGCCTTCACGATCTATGACGATCGTTAGCGGCAAAGTCTCATCTGAACTAAAACGAGCTTTGATCTGACGTGTGCCGAGGATGATAGGGTAGTTGACTTTGATACTTCTGGCAAATCTGCGAACCCGATCCTTTTTCTCAGGTGGATAAGTGATTCCAATAATTTGGAGACCTTGCTTGCGATACTCGCGCTGGCGTCTTACCAGGTCCGGCATTTCCGCACGGCACGGTGGACACCATGTGGCCCAAAAGTTAATAAGGACCACCTTCCCCTGATAGTCGCTCAGGCGGACGACGCGTCCATCAAGATCTCTGAGTTCAAGTTGCGGCGCTTTGGTCTCCTGCCCCAAACCACGTGCAGGCGAGAAGAGGATCACAATCGCCGCCAAAACAATTCCCAGTAAAGTCATACGATTAATCCGGCCTTCATCGGTGTAATCCGCGTTTAGTAAGCCACAGATAACACAGATTTCAGCCTGATTACATCGGGGACAACAAAACCTGGGTTATTTCAGAAAACAAGATCACCGTACCGGCGATACCAATCACCAGCGCGAATACGGCTTGCACAGCTCCAGACTTGTGTGGGTTTTGTTTGAGATCGGTCCAGGCCTTCCAACCCAACGACAAGGCAAAGAGCGCAGGAATTCCCGGGAGAGGGATTGCAAGTGTAAATAGAGTTGCCGCACTTGCCTCGTCGTGGCGGTTCAAGTTAAAAATGCCAGGCTCATGCTGCCAAAGGCCAAATAGCTGCCACATTAATGGAGTAAGTGAGAATCGAGAGAAGATGCAGGCGAGGGCGACAAATCCGGCAACATAGGCCGCGTCACTTCGTTCTTTCCAATCCATGAGACTCCTCACGCGCTGATCAATATAAAGTTGCGTTTTTGCTTGAACAATGAATTTCTGAAAAGGGCAGGTCATCCACTATAGTTGGACCTCTGGACGCACGGCTTTGAATACAGAGTCACACTTGGACACAGTCAGTACCGTCCGCGGTAGCGGATGGGTGCAGCGCAGCGATCGTAATGCTGATGGCCACCCATCCGCTACCGCGGACGGTACTGACTGTGTCCAAGTGCGAGTATCAGACTTAAGGTAAAGCTTTGGAGGGAACATTGTGCCGGCAGCGATCATGTTCATGGAAGGTTTGTTATCGTTGGAAGCAGAAGCTAAGTCTTTGCTCAGCGGGAAGAATCGTGCGTATGAACTAGTGTTGAAAGAAGAGTTGTTGAAGATACTGGAAGAGATCGAGTTGCTGTACGGCCCGCGCGATCGTTCATACGAAATACTTGCGCCTCGCATCACCGAGTGCTCTTTAGCGCATCCTGCCGTTTACCCACTTCGCAAGGTCAGAATTTATCTAACGCAAGGAGCGCTGACTTCGAGGTTTACCGCTGCGTATTTACTTGCCCATGAAGCAGTTCATGTGCTGAGTCCCGCAGATATTGGTCGGGCGGATACGCTTTTGGAAGAAGGTCTCGCCACGTATTTCTCCTTTAGATATATGAAGCGTGTTTACGGGGTCAGGCACGAGACGACTGGTTATCGTGTCTATGATCAGGCATTACGCGCGGTCTCGAAACTTCTGGCGAAAAATGAATTCGTGATCAAGGAGTTGAGGACTCATCAACCCGTAATAACTAAAATAGATGAGAAGTTATTGGTTGAAGTCGCTGGTATCGATGGTGAGCTTGCGAAGTTTTTGTGTAAGGACTTTTGGAGTTGCTGGGATCCTCCGATCCCTTTGAAGGCTCGCGCCACGAAAAACGCTCGACTCTTCGCTAGAGGGTTACAGTCACTTTGGGAGCAGTGGACAACTGAAGCCTGAAGCAAATTGGGCGTCACTGACTGTGACCCACACAACACGAATCAGTGACGCCCGCCCCCCACACCCTGGGCTCGTATGGGTGATGCTCAAAGTTCTTTCACATCGCAGAACTTTGGGCTGTGTGTGGTCTATATATTCTGCACGCGACCCTCTTCACAAGAACTCAAACAAAAGGTCCGAATGTAAATTCATACCAGTCGTTTTGCATCGCGCGAGTGGATCGTTTTAGGCACACGTCAACCATCCTGCCTGAGAGGCAGTTCTGGGCCCCACTAGGTATGCTCAATCCCTAACGACCGATAGTGAGAAGCGTCAGGAAAATAGTTAACAACGTACTTGACGCCTCAGGTGCTGTCGCATCGGAGGAGGGGATTTCACCAGTCCGGTCGCCGGTAGGGATTTCTCCGGGCGTTACTAGCGACTTTGATGGTGGCGGTGGCGGCGTACGGTCGCCGGAAGGGATCTCTCCGGCCCAAGCCGTACCTGAAAGCACGCATGCGAGGACTACTGCTAATGCCAAGTGTCTCATTCTGTCGTTTCTCCTTTGAGTTGAGGATGCCAATCTACTGGCATAAAATCAGTATAGTGTAAATACATATACAGCTATTGACACGGAGTCCAGCGCTGTGGCTAATATCCAGCGCGGAGAAAAAGCTCTTACACTCACCGGCAAAGGTTTATCTTTCGTGAAGATAGCCTCACCTAAGCTCAACACTTCCAGCCTAAGCGCGAACGACGAAGCTCTGCTCAGATGCCAGACTGCCCTGGAACAAAAAGATCGCGGCGACTATGAGGGCGCACAGAAGACGATGCGTCCTTATTGGAGTCGTCTGGGTGAAGCTCCAAATACGCGTGGACTCGAACATTCAGTTGCTGCGGAAGTCCTGCTGTGTGTGGGTGTCTTGACGGCTTGGATTGGAAGTAAAAATCAGGTATCCGATGCGCAAGAGATCGCCAAGAATCTTATCACTCAAAGTATCGCTTACTTCGAGGCAGTTCCAGACGTAGTTAAGATCGCTGTCGCGCAATCAGAGATTGCTTATTGCTATTGGCGAGAAGGCGCCCTGAGCGAGGCCCGATCATGGCTGCACGATGCTTTGAACAAGCTGACCTTTGAAGGAGCAGACAGAGCCAGAGCACTGCTAAAGTTATCAACTGTTGAATGGACGTCAGGCCGCTTTCGCGAAGCATTAGAACTGCTCGAACTGAACGACTCGTTATTCCGAAAGATTACCAACCCGAGGATAAAAGGCTATTACTTTAGCGAACTGGGAATCATCCATCGAAATCTTGCGTCGACAGAGAACAAGCGCGAGTACTTTCACCGTGCCATCAACGAGTACAAGGAAGCTGAAAAGCAGTTCAAACTAGCTCATAATCAAATCTTCCGGGCCGATGTTATTAACAATGTGGGTTTCCTGCTGTTCAAGTTGGAGCGCTACAAAGAAGCGCACAAATATCTTAACGAGGCTCGGCGTCTAACAGTTAAGTTCAAAGATAAGGCTCGCACATCACAGATCGATGAAAGCCGCGCACAGGTGTTGATTGCGGAAGGGAAATTGACCGAGGCTGAACGCATCGCGCACCGAGCAGTTTCAGTCTTAAAGAAAAGTGGACACTTCTGCATGATGGCAGACGCTTTAATAACACAGGGTAAAGCCCTGGCCCGGTTGGGCCGCAGCGATTTTGCTCGTTCTGTCCTTCAACAAGCGATCCAGGTCGCCCACCAGGTGAACGCTTTGAACACTGCCGGACTTGCTGCACTCACGTTAATCGAGGAAGTTCCCCACCTGGCGCCCGAGGTAGTTCAAGCTGCTTACAGGCAGGCACGCGAGTGGCTCGCAAACTCGCAAAGCCCTGACACAAAACTCAGGCTGGCTGATGTCACTGACAAAGTCCTTGCCAGCATACAGACTGAATTGAAGTCCGAGGAGGCAACTGAGATTCTTTTGACCGAGCCAGGCGGACTCCAGGCACAACTGGATAAATATGAAGGCGTAATCATCAAGCGGGCGCTGGTCCAAGCCGGCGGAAAAGTAACCCTGGCAGCTTCACTCCTGGAGTTACGCTATCAATCGCTGGCCTACAAGATCGAACACCAGCACCCTGAACTGCTCAACTACCGAACCCCCGTCCGCCGCCGCCCTCGGAAGCACCGCTCGAAATCTTCCTGATGTAATATACGAGAATGAACAACAACAAATCGAAGTTGTCTGCGGAACAGCGTAATGAACTGCTGAGCACGTTGAAAGCACGTTTTGAAAAGAACATGAACCGCCACAAAGGTCTTGAGTGGGCCAAGGTGCAAGCGAAGTTGGAAGCTGATGCCAAGAAACTGTGGTCGCTGAACGAAATGGAGAGAACCGGCGGTGAACCGGACGTTGTTGGTTACGACAAGAAGACGGGCGAATACTTTTTCTATGATTGCTCGGCGGAAAGCCCGAAAGGCCGCAGAAGTGTTTGTTACGACGCTGAAGCTCTGGAGTCGAGGAAAGAACATAAACCGGCGCACAGCGCTGTCGGCATGGCGGCTGAAATGGGCATCGAACTTTTGACTGAAGAACAGTATCGCGAGTTGCAGAAACTCGGAGAGTTCGATTTGAAAACATCGAGCTGGTTGAAAACGCCTTCTGATATCAGAAAACTCGGCGGCGCTGTCTATTGCGATCGCCGCTACAACCACGTCTTCCTCTACCACAACGGCGCCGAATCCTACTACGCCGTCCGCGGGTTCCGCGGTTGGCTGGGAGTCTAGTTCGGACTCACAAAAAATCCCGCCAACGGAAGTTGGCGGATCGTTCATGTCCTTTCTATAACCTGCTCCTAAAACTCTCGTTTTAATCCCGTGGGCGGGATTCAATCTCGCAATTAGTTTTTTTATAGAAAGGACTTGAACGAATCCGCCCACTGCCATGGGCGGGATTTAAGCTATGTATCTAAGCCGTGACACAACCAAGGTATTGCTCGTCTTCTCTGAATCGCGATTGTCTCACGGAATAGTCGTATTAAACCGTATAATCTCCTGTCACTATCGTTGACTAATCCGTCTGAAAGGATTACTAGAATGAGCGAACTGCTTACGCCTATGCAGGCTGCGCGGGTGGCTGGAGTCAGTTACCCCACCATCAAGCAATGGATCTACAAAGGCAAGATCCGTCCGACCAAGACTGCCGGTGGACACTATCGTATCGCCCGCAGCGAGATCGAGCGTGTTACCGGCCAGGGCGCATCCAGGCCAAAACGGGGAAAGCCGGTTGGCCTGGATGCGATCAGCGGTCGAAACAAATTGCAGGGTTCGATCACCGAACTCCGTTTTGAAGGTTTGTTGGTCCAGGTGACGATCGATGTCGGCGGACAGGAGATCACATCAATCATCACCAGCGACGCCGCTCGAGCATTGGGTTTGAAAATAGGAACGTCCGTCTACGCCCTGATTAAGGCCACCGAAGTCATGGTAATTAGAGGTTGAATGCGGCTGATTTCGTATCTTACTTTCTGTTCGTTGCTTGTCCTCTCCCTCGCCGGCACGGCACATCCGCAAGCGGCTAAATCGGAGTTGGTTGGAGAGGTGAGGGATCAAAACGGCGCCCTCGTCCCAAACGCAAAAGTTACTCTGACGGAAGTCGCCACGGGCCAGACGACTTCTAAAGTCTCTTCCGCGGGTTCGTTCATCATGACGAACCTGAAGCCGGGAATCTATAACGTTGCCGTAGAAGCCGACGGCTTCAAACAAACTCTGCGTGAAGGTGTGCGACTAGCGACCGGAGAGCGCGTGCGCCTTGATATCGTACTCGACCCCGGAGCTGTTACCGAATTAGTGACGGTTGTTCAGGATGCTTCACTGCTGAGAACTGAGACGGGTGGACTCGGGCAAGTTATTTCCAATCGAAAGATTGTCGACATACCACTCAACGGCAGAAACTTTCTTTCGTTAGTGACGTTATCCGCCGGAGTGGCCCAACCACCTCCCACGACCGCAGGCCCTTCGTTCCCGCGCATCAACGGCGGACGTCCGCGAACAAACGAGTATCTGTTCGACGGCATTTCCGTTTTGCAGCCCGAGCCTGGACAGGTCGCTTTCTTTCCGATCGTCGAAGCCATTCAGGAATTCAAAGTGGAAGTTAACAGTCCGCCGGCTGAATTCGGTCGCTTTAATGGCGGCGTTGTTAATCTGACAACGAAATCGGGCACAAACGAGTTTCATGGATCCGCTTTCGAGTTTTTGCGCAACGAAGCGTTGAATGCGCGCAACCTCTTTGCACCGGCCACTGCTGCAAACCCAAAGAAGCCGGTCTTCCGGCGAAATCAGTTTGGGTTCGTTCTTGGCGGACCAGTAATAAAGGACAAAACGTTCTTCTTCGGCGACTATCAAGGCACGCGACAACAGATTGCGCGAGTTCGCATCTCCACTGTTCCGACTCTCGCCCAACGTTCAGGGAACTTCTCACCCAGTCTGGGCGCTTTACTCTTTTTCCAACCAAACGGCTCGATAGGGACAACAGTCACACCTGATCCGGTAAACGTCATCGCGACGAATGGCGCTACGATTCAGGCACAAGTGGGCCAGATCTTTCGTCCCTCAGATCATCGAGCTTACGCGGGCAATCTGATTCCGGCGGACACATTTGATTCCGTCGCGGCGTCGCTATTACAGCGTTACCCGAATCCGACGAGCAGCAGCGCCGCAAACAATTTCACCCGAATCGGAACTGAAGATGCCGATCAGGATCAATTCGACGTTCGCCTCGATCATCGTTTCTCCGAAAAGAACCAGATCTACGGACGCTTTTCATTTGCAAAGGACATCACATCACCGGTAACACCCTTGCCGGATGGTAGTGGAAACATTACCAGCGGCGTCACCGGATTGACTGACACTCGCGCGCAATCGTTTGCCGGAAACTATGTTCACGTTTTCAACTCTCGCGCGCTGAACGAACTGCGGGTCGGATATACGAGACGCTCGATAGATCGACAAGCGACCGCACTCGATGCACCGCCGTCTCAAAGCCTGCAGTTACCCGGAATCCCAACGAACGGCGCCTTTAATGAAACACTTCCGACATTCTCAATTGCGGGGCTGCAACAGCTTGGGCCATCAGCCAGCACCGCCTCCAATTTTCGTACTGACGTAACACAAATCTTCGACGCGGTTTCACTACAGCGCGATCGTCACTCGCTCAAGTTTGGTCTCGACTCACGCTGGGAACGACTCGACGTGATTCAACCGCCTTCTCCCACCGGCACCTTCAGCTTTAACACGCTATTCACCAACTCACAGGCTATCCCAACCTTCGGATCAGCCCTGTCGACCTTCACCGGGAATGCTTTGGCAAGTTTTCTGCTGGGCCAAGTGCAAACGTTCTCGATCGATATTCAGGAAAACGTCTTGCGACCACGCGCTCATACGATGGAGCTCTTTGCCCAGGATGATTTCAAGGCGTCGTCTCGTATGACTATTAATGCGGGATTGCGCTATACGCTGAACTTTCCATCAACGGACGCTGACAACCAGGGCGCTGTCTTTAATCTGCAGACTCAGCAACTGGATTTCCTGGGCCAAAATGGTTTTGAAGAATCGGCCCGAAGATTACACAAACTTGATTTTGGACCACGGCTCGGTATTGCTTATCGCTTTAACGACAAAGCCGTGATGCGCGCGGGTTATGGCGTAATCTGGATCGAGCAAGCCGGGATTACCACTCCTTTCACAACACCGCAGTTTCCGTTTATCCAGGCGGTTTCTCAACGCACGCTCGACAACATCAATCCCGCTTTCGTACTCGCAAACGGACCGAGCGTGTCGCCGCTTCCGATCAATCCCGATGCAGGTTTGGGACAGGGAGTCTTCACGGTTGATCGAGACCTTGGCAGCGGCTATGCGCAACAGTGGAATTTCGCGGTACAGCGCGAACTGACGAAGAACCTCGTGGTGGAAGTGGCTTATGCCGGCTCCAAGATCACACACGTCGGTATTCCCGACACCAACATCAATCAACTGACCACCAGTCAACTCGCGCTGGGTGCATCGTTACTCACGCGCGTTGCCAATCCTTTCTTTGGACAGATACCGAGATCTTCAAGTCTCGGTGATCCAACGATTCCTGTGGCACAGCTTCTCAAGCCCTTTCCTCGATTCACTAACGTGACGTTTTACAGAAACAACGTCGGTAACACTAACTACAACGCATTACAGGCGAAACTCGAGCGGCGGTTCACTCACGGATTTTCTTTCCTCTTGTCTTACACGAGATCCAAGTTGATTGATGAGGCTTCGTCGGTGTTCGATGCGTCGATACTCACTGGTCCAATTGCAAATTTCCCGGTCGCTGACAGTTTCAATCGGAAGCTCGAGCGCGATCTCTCAACCGGTGATATCCCGAATGTTTTTGTTGCCAGCTTCACGTACAACTTGCCGATCGGTAAAGGTACGATTCTGGGAGGTTGGGAATTAGCAGGGGTGATTCAGCTTCAGTCAGGAATACCTCTGGCGGTTACGCAGGCTACGAACTTCAATGCGTTTGCTGGTTTTGGCACGCAGCGACCTAACCTTGTTAGCGATCCGAACCTTCCATCGCCGGAACGAACCACCGCACGATTCTTCAACACGTCCGCATTCAGCATCGCGCCGCAGTTTACGATTGGTAACAGTTCGCGTAATCCGGTACGTGGCCCACAGTATCGCAACGCCGACATCGCACTCATAAAACGCACTTACTTCGGCGAGTATTGCAACCTCGAATTTCGTGCTGAGGCATTTAACGTGACCAATACTCCACCGTTGGGAACACCGGCCACGGTCGCAGGCGCGGCAGGCTTCGGCTCCATCACCTCAGCAGGCGATCCTCGCGTTCTCCAGTTCGGATTAAAAATAAACTTCTAAACGTTCGCTAACATTGCATTCACAACGTTCGGCATTACGACTTCCGTGTTCTTCGATCTGGTGTGTGTATTAACGATATCGTTTAGACACCACGCGGTTGAAACAAACCTGCAACGCTTTTCCTATCAATTCGACCGAAATTTCACACCTGGTCCCTGTTCCCGGTTTGCGGCATCGTGTTTGCTGACAACCCGAGTATGAACGTGAAAAAGGAGAACGCCATGAAAATTAACATGTTAACGAAAAGACTAGTCGGGTTTGGGTTTGCGGTATCTCTCCTTCTCGGTGTCGGATTCACAGGTAGCTCTGTAGCCAATGCCCAGTACCAGGATCCATATTGGCGGCAGCAACAGCAGCGGGAACAGATCAGGCGTCAACGTGAATGGGAACGCGAGCAGCGACGTCGCAACCGCGATGATCGGCGCTACGATGATCGGCGCTACGATCAGTATGGCCAGTACGGCTATGGTGTTTCTGCTAACTTTCGTCAGACTGCATTGAACGCAGGCTATAACGAAGGCATCAAGGAAGGTCGTAAGGACCGCAACAGAGGTCAGCGGTATGACTTCCGTGACATTAGAGCCTATCGGAATGCGGATACTGACTACAATTCGCGCTATGGTAACAAGGCGTTGTATCAGCAGTTTTACCGACAGGGATTTCAGAACGGTTACGCTGACGGATTAAGAGGCTACTAAGACACTCTGTAGCTAACATCAGGAGGCGAGATCGAGTTGTCGACCTCGCCTTTTTATTTGGTCTCGCTCGAAAGATTGGTCGTAACCAACCGTCCAGTTGGAATAATCGTAAGATTGGCTGTTTACTGCTTAATGCACGAGATGTGAGAGGGCCACGAGCGGGTACTATTGCAAACCGAACCAGAACTGCATTAGACTGCGAAATCCCTCTCCCTAACGACCCACCCCAAGGTCGAACTAAATCCGTAACTTTTAACAACCCAGGGGGTTTGCAGATGCGTCTTTTCCGAAACCTGTCTTCACGGCTCAATCAGGCCCAGTTGTTGGGCATGATCGGTTTATTGTTCCTGACGGCCCAAGTCGGTCGTGCCCAATCCGATCCGACCATCAGCATCAATGACATCAGCATGGCCGAAAGAGACAGTGGCCTGTTTGGCTACGAATTCACGGTCAGCCTATCCGCCCCCAGTACTAAGCAAGTAAGTGTGACGGCTACGACGCAGGCCGGAACGGCGACAAACAACGTCGATTTTGGAGGCGGCACAGTCACGGTAAATATTCCAGCGGGCCAAACTTCAATAACCATCACCGTCTTTATCATTGGCGATACGATTGTCGAAGGAGACGAACAGTTTTTCCTGAACCTGAGTAGTCCTGTGAATGGAACCATCGCCAAAGGTCAGGGTGTGGGGACGATTATCGACGACGATACGCTTTTCCTTCTCAACCAAACTAATTCGTCACGCGGGCTCGCAGTCGACTCCGTTTTCCATACACACGAGCCCTTCCGAATCAACACTGGTGATATGGCTTTTTATAGTTCAGATCACCGGATGCGAATTGTCGTATTTGCAGTCGGGTTGAAATTGGCACAGGGCGAAAACGCTTCTGCGGTGACTGCGACTGGGGAAGACTCAGTAGGGACAATTCGACCGTTGACCGTCGAATCCGTAGACGTGGTTCCAAACATGAACTTCTGGCTCACTCAGGTTACGCTGAAATTGAACGACCAGGTACCAGCGGGAGACATGAAGGTTAGGATCACGTTGCATGGAGTCACGAGTAACGCGGTGAATGTTGCGGTAACTGCTCAGTGACGTTTACGTTCGCGGGCTTTCACTCCACGGATCACCCCAGTGCAGTTTTAGCCTGCGAAGCAGGCGCGAGCATAAAGCCTGGGGCGCAAGCCCCAGGATCAAAGCACCAGAGATTTTTCAAGCCCGCGAATGCGGGCGATAGCCCGAATCGAGACCAAAACCCAATGATTTTGATGGCGGCGAACTGTCGCCCATTTCATGGGCTCATATTCGATTAATTCTGATCCTGGGGCTTGCGCCCCAGGCTTTATGCTCGCGCCTGCTTCGCAGGCTAAAACTACATTTTGTTTCGCGTAACTCGTTAACTCTTCTCTCCGCGTGGCGTCGTTCCCATTCCATAGCGAAACACGAGCTCGCCCCCGAGCCAACCTGAGATGGCAATCAGAATCACGCCGAATAGGGAAAGCAAGAACGGAATCGTGAGTTTGCGGCCAACCAGGTGACTGTAGCTGCCCATTCGCAGGAAGAGACTAATCGCAAACACGACGAGCGCAGTAATGTTCAGCCGGGCATGCCAGTTTGCGACTTTCTTCACGTCGCCATTCTTGATTGACAGCCAATCAATGATGCCTGGGACCGCAGCGGCGAGTGCACCTATGCAACCGGCTGCAATCATGAACTTCGCGACTACGAGCAGCGTCGGGTGGCGGAGAAAATAGAACAGGATATCGACGACAAACGACGTCACCCAAAGCGCAAGTGGAAACGGAATCAGCATCGGATGGACCGGATGACCAGCGATAGAGGCTTTGCTTGCCATAGCAACACTCCTTTCCGGAATTAAGATCGTTCTCGATCCCTTGTGCTCTTAAATTCAGTTCGTGGAATGTCTGTATCATGTCAGGAGGAACCACGGCGCGCAAGTGCGAGTTCCACTGCGCGATTCAGGGAGCCGTCGCGATCAAGCAGCACTTTCACACCGTCGCGGAGAACCTTGAGGGTGCCTTCGTCGAGTGGCAATGTGGCCCATTTCGAAGAGGTGATGCCGTATTCCACTTCTGGGCCACCCTCATAGAACACTCGCACAGATTGAACGACGCCGTAGTCCTCGACAGATACATCCTTAGCAACTCCGAATTCAGATATCCAGGTCAGATCCCCGAGGTAGCGCGCTGGGCTCGCACACTGAATGACAAGATCAACATCGGAATCCGAACGCGCGGCACCGCGAGCATGAGAACCAACGAGAGCAACAGACACAATGTCGACGTGGTTCTCTGCCCACAAAGCTACCGCTTTAACAAGTTCGTCGGCTGTCACAGTGTTTTACGGACGCGATCAAAACCGGTGAGACAAGAAAGATGAGTCTCCACACATGTTCTAGTCCGGATAATAGTCGCCGGCGTCTCTGGGTGCGCGGCTGGTAAGTTTCCATCCTACCTGCGGCTTCACTTCTCTATCTGAATGGTTCCTGACTCCCAACGTTATCGCAAACGCTTCTGAACGATCGTCGTTAACACTGAGGACTTCCACGAGCATGTAAACGTTCCCGCGAGATACGAGAAAGAATTTCATACCGGGAACGACTCCTGCAGTTCGGCCGGCATTCAACATGAACTCGTGGCTCCAGGTTTGCGGTTGCGGCTTCACTTCGATGAGCGTCGCTTGAATTGGCGGCCCAACGAGGTATTTCTTGTAAGCGGGCGGTACTGCTGGCAATCCAAATCGTCGTTTATCTCGATCTGATTCCTTCAGAAAGAATTCATAGATTTCATACGATCGTCGGACATTTCGAACGGCATAACAGAACGCAATCAGTTGATCCCGCGGAATCAAATAATGTTGTTGACCCCACTTCACGCCGATAAGATCGCTCGACAGCGGATACACTTTATTACCGTCTGCACCAAGTTCCGGCGTTACCCGCATAACTCCGTCGCGAAAATTCACGCTGCCGAAATTTACTCTGTCCCTCCATCCATGCGAGCAAGTGTTCCACCAGACGAGGAAACCGTTTGCAGGCGCCCAATCCAATCGTACGCCTGCCGTTGGACTGTCCGTCGCTCCATAGGAACCTACCCATTCATTTGCCGGCAACTTCGAGGCTTCGGCAATAATCAACTCTTGCCTGGATCTCAGCGTCGCTTGCTGCTCTGGCGATAAAGAACCTCGATCTCTCAGAGATACTTCATCGAACAGCCCCTGACTTTGAGCTTGTATGCATGCGAGCCCAATGAAGATAAGTGTTAGTAGAATTCTTCGCATATCATTAACGCACTACTTTGGCGACGATCAATTCTTCCGGAACGGCACCCCACATTCGGGAGTCGTTGGAGTTATCGCGATTGTCTCCCAAAACGTAATAGCCGTGCGCCGGCACAGTCACTAGCGCCTGCGATCGCTGCGAAAGATTCAGGTGGGAACTAACATACGGTTCGTCGAGCTTTACACCATTGAGCCAAACCTCACCTGTCTTGATTTCGATTTTATCGCCGGGTAAACCGATCACGCGCTTCACATATCGCTTAGTTTGATCCGCCGGATATTTAAAGACAATGATGTCTCCTCTGAGGAGTTGTGTTCGTGTTTTCTCATCAAGCCGCTGCACCTCGAGCTTATCTCCGTCCTTGATGCCGGGGAGCATCGATGTTCCTTCATATTTGATTGTCGTTTTTTTGAGAAACGTGCAACTCAAGAGTAGCGAACAGGCGATAAGGAGGAGAATAGTGATACTAGATTGATGTCTCATTCAGTTGAGGCTCTCTATGACTGACTGCAAATGGAAAAGCGATTCCTGTCTTTAACTGCATCTGATGCGTTCCAAAGAGGCTTTGATCCGTTCCCAAGCCCGACCGTCAAATTCTTGCCGGGAGTATCAACCGCTGGTTTAGAGCAGCCATATATCTTACACCGGTTGTGAACCGGTACGCTTTTCCGGTACTGACCGATTTTAAATTACGCCGAAGGCGTTCGCTAACCTCAGCCTGGGGTTGGAGCGTAGCGACAACCCTAGGATCACAACCTCCGAAAACCGTTCAACCCTGAAAGGGTTCGCCGCAAGAGGAACCCTTTCAGGGTTGGACGCTTCTCTTAAATTAGTTCCCAGGGTTCTCGCAATGCTCGAACCATGGGCTAGGGCTAGCAACGCCTTCGGCGTAAATTTTAACTGGGTCACTACTGCCAATCCACTCTGCTTTCGATCACAAATTGTGGCATGTCGCATCAGATCGAAAAGTGCTTGCATTTTAAATCATCGGGTGTAGTATGGCGGCGCTGCCTTCCTTATAGTAACAGCGGGCAGCCCAACGCAATCTCACTCCCAGTCGCTGTTCGCCCAGAATGTTCAAGCGGGTCTTCAAGGGGCATTTAAGATCAGCGTTCTTTTTGACTCATCTCCACCTCTCTGCACGCTGAAAGAGTAGCTCGATCCCCGGGTCGCCGTATCGCGCTTTCAGATGGCTGAGCCAACGGAAACCGATGGTCGCAGATTGCCGCGCACACGTGTGTGTCGACCCTTGATTAGTTTCGAATTCTGAGAACAACGCCTTTATCAGGAGGATTCATGATTCCACAGAAGT
>Ga0097621_100001143_pt1 | contig 18430 bp, 14 predicted proteins | sample KBSMisM72_FD_73165 | JGI IMG/M metagenome (GOLD analysis project Ga0097621, IMG submission 73165) | Miscanthus rhizosphere microbial communities from Kellogg Biological Station, Michigan, USA - KBS Miscanthus M7-2 (version 2) (version 2) | ecosystem: Host-associated > Plants > Roots >... | reverse complement strand
TCACCCGGCAACCGGCCTGGCGCAGCGAGGCGGCCGAGCCTTTGCCGACATCGCCGAAGCCCGCCACCATGGCGACCTTGCCGGCCATCATCACATCGGTGCCGCGGCGGATGCCGTCCACCAGGGACTCCCGGCAGCCATAAAGATTGTCGAATTTGGACTTGGTGACGCTGTCATTGACGTTGATGGCGGGGAACAAAAGCTTGCCGGCCTTTTCCATCAGATAAAGGCGATGCACGCCGGTGGTGGTCTCTTCCGACACGCCCTTGATGCTGGCGGCGATCTCGGCGAACCAGCCCTTGGGCTTTTCCTTCAGCAACCTGTTGATGAGGGCGTAGAAGACTTCCTCTTCCTCATTCTCCGGCTTTTCCAGGAAGGCGGTGTCGCCCTTTTCGGCGCGCAAACCATGATGCACCAGCATGGTGGCGTCGCCGCCATCGTCCAGGATCATGTTGGGATAGCCGCCGCCATGCCATTCGAACAGCTTGGCGGTATAGTCCCAATAATCCTTCAGGCTCTCGCCCTTGATCGCGAACACCGGAATGCCGGCGGCGGCGATGGCGGCGGCGGCGTGATCCTGGGTCGAATAGATGTTGCACGACACCCAGCGGATATCGGCGCCCAAGGCCTTCAGGGTTTCGATCAGCACGGCGGTCTGGATGGTCATGTGCAGCGAGCCGGCGATGCGCGCGCCTTTGAGCGGCTGCGCCTTGCCATATTCGGCGCGGGTCGCCATCAGGCCGGGCATCTCGATCTCGGCAATGTTGAGTTCCTTGCGGCCCCATTCGGCGAGAGAGATATCTTTGACGATGTAGTCGTTGAAGGCGGCCATGCGCGCGATTCCTCAAATTGCGAGCGCGCTATAGCAGCGAGGGCGTGATGGGGCAAGAAGGATATAAAGAAATCTGCATATCCTTAGATGGTTGCAGATTTTTTCTGCTATTTCAGTGGTTTAAGGTCCATCTACTTTATAACCCGCCCGGCGCAGCAAAGCGGGCACGCCCGCCGGCCCGGTCAGATGGCCCGCGCCCACGGTGATGAAGAAGACGTGTTTTTCCTTCAGCATGGCTTCGATTTGGGGCACCCAGCGTTTGTTACGGTCATCCAGAAGCAGCTTGCGCGCTTCCGGGAAGCCGTCCAGCTCGCCATTGATCAGCCGGTCCAGCTCGGCTTGGTCGCCCGCGCTCCAGGCCCGCACCATTGGCTCGATGCCGCCCGCCACATCGCTCAGATCCTTCAAGCCGGATTCGAATTCCTGAAGTTCAAGATCGCGATCGTCCGGCGCCATCAGGGCGAATTGTTCGGCAATGGTTTCCAGGTAACGCGTCTGCTTGTGGGCCGTTGCGGCGTCGGCCAGCAGGACCTGATCGACGCCATTGCCGGCGGCGAATTTGAGTTTGGCGATCTGGGCGAACATCATCTGCAGCGCGGCAAGCCAGGGCCGTTCATGCTCCACTGCGGCGGGCGGCAGGCCGGATGCGGCGACTGCCGCGTCATAATCGGGGAGCGCCTGGGCATGCAGCCGGGCGCGCAAACTTTCGCCTGGCGGCAGAAAGCCCTTGGCCTGGATCAGGCCGCTAAGCTGTCCCAGGGATGCTTCGTCCTGAGGCACTTCGAAGACATAGACATCGCTGCGCGACAGCGCAGCCACGATTTTCGGCGAGCGCCAATGCATATTGGGCGGCAGCACATGCACCGAGCCCAGCAGGTAAGCCTCGCCCAACGCCCCTTTGACGTGCCACAGCGTGGGCGTGGCGGTGACGCTGGACGGCAAGGCCGGCTGGACTTGCTGGGCAAAGGCGACACTGGCGGCAAGAAGACTGCTCAGGAGAAATGCGAGCAAGCGGGTCATGGCGCGGATATTACCCCAGGGTATGCCAAGAATGATAACGGCGCGCGGTTACCAGGATACTACTATCGTCCTGTCGCGGGCGGGCTTGGCAAGTTTGGTGAAAAGTGACCTCCGGTCACTCTTCACCAAACTTGGCCTCAAACAGCGCCAGGATCGCCTTCATGGCGTCTTCCTGGTCCGGACCGTCCGTGGTGATCATCACCGTTGAGCCGATCGACGCCGCCAGCATCATCAAGCCCATGATGGAGCGGCCGTTGACCGCATTGCCGTCCTTCAGGATGTGAATCTCGGATTGGAAACGCGCCGCGGCTTCCACGATCTTGGCACTGGCGCGGGCGTGCAGTCCGCGCTTGTTCCGGATGGTGGCACTGGCGTGCAGAACCGTCATCCCAGATCCGCGCTGCCGGCGCGCATATATTTGCGCCCCGCCTCAATCGCTTCCTTCACCGCTTGCTCCAGCGGCAGCTTGGCGCGGATGTCGATCAGTTTGATCAGACTGGGGAGATTGGCGCCTGCCAGCACCTCGATCTTGCCCCGCTCCAAAAGAGTCAAGGCCAGGTTGCAGGGGGTGCCGCCAAACATGTCGGTGGCGATGATCACGCCCCGGCCCACATCCACCGACTTGGCAGCGGCGGCGATTTCGCGCTGGCGGCGCTCGATATCGTCTTCAGGGCCGATGCAGACGGCGCGCAGATGTGTTTGCGGCCCGACCATATGCTCCATCGCGGAAATGAATTCCTGAGCCAGGCGGCCATGGGTAACCAGAACAATACCGATCATGCGGGTTCCTTGGAGCGGCGCGGACAGTAACAAAAGCGCCAGCGGGGGAAAGGGTTAATTTGGTGTCGCGCGCTTCTATTTCAAGCGAAATTGTCGCGGAAGCCGCCTCGTGAAAAAGCGGCCAAAGCGGCGCGAATCTTGGCCGGCGTGGAGGCAAAACGGGGGTTCAGCGCGATCAGGGGCGGCGGCGTGGCGGGCTTCAAGGCTGTGGGCGCATGGTAAATACGCGGCTCGGGCAGGCGCGCGCCTTCCTTGCCCAGCCGCACCACCAAGGCGATTTTCGTAGCGGCGCGGACCGGCAGTTCCACGATCCCCAATCCACGTATCTCGAGCAGGCCTTTGATGCTGGCCGGCGCCTTGGCGCGCAAGGCGCCTTGCGAAACGAACAGGATGGTGCGGTCGTCCGCCACCAGCACGGCGCCTTCATCGATCAGCCGCAACGCCAAGTCGGATTTTCCGGCGCCGCTGGCTCCCAGCAGCAGCACGCCGCGAGAGCCGATTGCGACGCAACTGGCGTGAATGTTGGCCTCTTTTGCTTCAGACATCGGGCGGCGACACCGGCAATTCGACGATCAGGCGCGCCCCGCCGCTGACATCGGGCACGGCAGAGGCGCGGTTCTCGGCGTAAATGCGCCCGCCCGCGCCCTCGATGATCTGCCGGGCGATGGAAAGGCCCAGACCGGAATTGCGGCCGAAATTCTCACTCGGCCGCTCGGTGTAGAAACGGTCGAAGATGGATTCCAGATTGCCGAGCGGAATCCCGGGACCTTCGTCCTCCACCATCACCCGGGCGATGAAGTCGCGTTGGCTGGCGGTAATGATCACCTTGCCGTTTTCCGGGCTGAAGGAGATGGCATTGTCGATCAGGTTGCGGAAAACCTGGCCCAGTCTTTCATCGCGCCCGCGCACGGCCGTTCCGGGCGGAAGTTCGTCATGCAGGACGAATTCCACCGGCCGGCTGGTGTCGGTCAGACGATAGACTTCGATCAGGGTCGCCAGGAATTTGGACAGCCCCACCGGTTCCTTGAGTTCGCGCGACAGTTCGGCATCCAGCCGCGAGGCGTCGGAGATGTCGGTGATCAACCGGTCGATGCGTTTGACGTCGCCGCGCACGATTGCCAGCAGGCGGGCCCGGGTTTCATCGTCTTTAGCCCGGGAAAACATCTCCACCGCGCTGGCCAGCGAGGTGAGGGGATTTTTGAGTTCATGCGCCACGTCGGCGGCAAAACTCTCGATCGCGTCGATCCGGTCATAAAGGCCGCTGGTCATGGAGCGCAGGCTGTCTGCCAGATCGCCGATCTCATCGGTTCGCTCGGGAAAATTGGGGATATCGCTGCGCCCGCCCGCGCCGGAGCGCACCCGGTCGGCCGCCGCCGCCAGCCGCTTCACCGGCTCGGCGATGGTGCCGGCCAAATAAAGCGAAGACAGCAGCATCACCATCAGGGCGACGGCGAAAACCTCGATCAGCTGGGCGCGTTCGGCCTGCAGGATGCCGTCAATGTCGCCGCCTTCGGTGGAAAGCAGCAGTACGCCGTAGATGGCGGTGAAACGCTGGATCGGCACCGCGACCGACAGGACCAGACGGTTGCGGTCGTCGACCCGCTCGCCCGAGGCCGCCTGGCCGGTCAACGCGGCGCTGACTTCGTGATAGACGCGCCCATCACTGCCGCTCTCATAATAGGGCTCCAGCTTGGTGAACGGCCGCACGCCCACCAATCCATCATGGAGCCATTTGATCCATTCCTTGACCCGGCTCCTGGCATCCAATGGCGGCAATTCATCGGATTGCACCACATTGCGCGCCAGGAGATTGCGGGTGTCGGTGGCAAGATGGCCGTCGGGAACATACACTCTGCCGCGCAGGCGGGTGGGTGCGATCAACTGCGCCAGCAACTGTTCGGCATCTTCGATCCTCAGCACATGTCGGTCCGGATCGGTGGCGTATTGGGCGATGGTGCCTGCCACGATGTTGGCCTGTTCCTGGATGGAGTTCAGCCGCTCTTCGACCAGTCCGCGGCCGGACGCCTGCACCAGGACGACACCGCCGGTGAAGACGATCAGCGCCAACGCGTTGAAGGCAAGAATGCGCCAGGTGAGGGCGGAAAAATGAGGCATGAGGGTCTGATTTCCAGTTAGGCCATGGCCGCGACGCTGGGCATTTTGTTCACTGGCTAGGAGCGAGGAGCGATGTGGGCTTTACGCCCATGAGCGACGAGCGACAACGCCAGAGAGCAAAATGCCCGCGTCCCTTCGGGCTGCGGAAAAAATGGCCGACTGGTGCGTCGAAAGGCTCGGCCGTATTGCCGATACGACCTTCGCCTTTCTCCTGCCATTCAACCATTTTTTCTCGCAGCGCGGCTCATGCGCTAACTGGAAACCAGACCCTACTCTCTGTAGCGGTAGCCGACGCCATACAGCGTCTCGATGGCGTCGAAATCATCGGCCACCACCTTGAACTTCTTGCGCAGCCGCTTGATATGGCTGTCGATGGTGCGGTCGTCGACATAGACCTGATCGTCGTAAGCGGCATCCATCAGGCTGTCGCGGCTTTTGACGAAACCGGGGCGTTGAGCCAGCGCTTGCAGGATCAGGAATTCGGTGACGGTGAGGCGCACCGGTCTGCCCTCCCAGGTGCATTCGTGCCGCTGGGGATCCAGCGCCAGCTTGCCGCGCACCAAGGCCTCTTTCTTCGCCGCTTCCGCGCCATTGACGGGCAGCGCGGTCTTGCCTTCGGCCCGGCGCAACACAGCGCGGACGCGCTCCAGCAGCAGGCGTTGGGAGAAGGGCTTGCGGATATAATCGTCGGCCCCGGCATTGAGGCCCATCAATTCGTCAATCTCCTCATCCTTGCTGGTGAGGAAGATCACGGGCAGGTCCTGGGCCTGGCGCAGCCGGCGCAGCAGTTCGAGTCCGTCCATGCGCGGCATCTTGATGTCCAGGATGGCGAGATCGGGCGGCGTGGTGGTCAAGGCGGTCAGCGCCGCCGCTCCATCGGAATAGGTGCGGACGTGATAACCTTCCTGTTCCAGCAACATGCTGACGGAGGCGAGAATATTCTTGTCGTCGTCTACCAGCGCGATATTAGACATGGAATCCATTCGGGAAGGCGCCCAGTTAGTATAAGCCCATGACCAACAAAGCAAAGTCCAAAAGGTTCCCTTTATGAGACCCGGCCATGGGACTGGCCTTTTTCAAGGGATAACCGCCCAATATGAGCGTTACCGGCTGGCTTATCCCCAGCGCCTGATTCAACGCGTTGTGGGGCTTGCGGAGCTTGAGCCGGGCGATGCGGTTCTCGACCTGGGTTGCGGCACCGGGATGCTGGCGATCGCCTTTGCGAGGCTGGGAATGGCGGTAACCGCCATGGATCCTGAGCCCGAAATGCTGGCGGCAACCCAATCGGCTGCCGCGGCGCAAGGCGTTGCGGTGACGGCGGTAGCGGGCGGCTGGGAGGATATTGCGCCGGGGATGGGCCCCTTCCGGCTGGCGGTGATGGGCCGCGCCTTTCACTGGATGGACCGTGCCGCGACCTTAGCCATGCTGGACAAGATTGTTACGCCGGATGGGGGCGTGGCGCTTTTTCATGACGCCCACCCCCCGGTGCCGGAGAATGGCTGGTTCAAGGTCCTGTGCGCCTTGCAAAAGAAATATCGCCACGACCGAGGCGCGCTGCGGGACGGCGGCCATCGCCGCTATGAGCCGTTTCTGTTTGCGTCCGCCTTCACCCGGCTGGACGGCTTGTCGGTCACCATCCGCCAGCGCTTGACGGTAGAGGAAATCCAGGGCCGGGCCTTTTCCATGTCGCGATCCGCGCCGCACAGCGCCCGGCAGGAGGAATTTGCCACCGCGCTGGCCGCGGCCTTGCGGGAATTGTCGCCGGATGGGAAGTTCATCGAGGTCGCGGAGCTGGTGGCGGTCTTGGCGCGGCGCGAACAAATATAGAATAAAAAATTGGGGGGAATAATGCTGCAGGGAATTCTGTCGGGCCAGACCAAGGGTATCGCGCTTTTGTCGATGGCCTTGGCCTTGTTCATTTACCTGTTACCGTCGGTTCTGGCGTTTGCGCGAGCCCATCGCAGCTTCCTGGTTATCCTGGTTCTGAATGTTCTGGCATCACCGGCACAGGCCGTTGCCGCCCATTTTCTGGCGCCCGGCTTGCTGGCGTTCGATCCCCATAATCTGGTTTCGGTGGGTTTGACGGTTTCACTGATCTCATTCGGTCCCGCATGGCTTGCGCTCTTGGTCTGGTCGCTGCTTCCAGGCCAGCCCGATCCGCGCTGGCGCAAGGCGCAGGACAGCAAGACCTATGACGCGATCACGGCCCTGCCGTTGATCCTGTGGTTTGCTTATGGCGCGCTGCAATTGCGCGCCGCGCTGGCGCATGACGGTGCGCTGATCGCGGCCGGAACAGCCAGCCTGTTTGTCTGGGTGCAATTCTTCTCCCTTCTGGCGGCGGCGTGTTTCAATCTGCTTCTGGTCTATTTGCTGGTGGTGCGCGACAAGCCGGTCGCCAAGTCCAAGGGCGCGGTGCCGCGCATTTTCGCGGTGCTGGGGACTTTCGCGGGCGTCGGCATCCTGTCGCTGCCGGTGGCGCAACTTGGGCTCGGGACCCAGATATTGGCTGCCGTGCTGATCGGCCTTGGCAGCGTGACATCATTCCTGGTTTTGTGGCGGCTGGGAAAGTCCTTCTCGATCATGCCCGAGGCGCGCAGGCTGGTAACGGGCGGTCCCTATGCCCATGCCCGCCATCCGCTTTATGCGGTGGAGATGATCACCATCATCGGCACCGCGCTGCAATTCGCCGCGCCATGGTCGTGGGTGCTGGCTCTGCTGGTCGTGAGCCTGTTGTGGATCCGCAGCCACTTTGAAGAGCAGGTTCTGGCGGAGAGTTTTCCCGATTATGCCGCCTATCGCGCGCGGACGAAACGGTTCATTCCGGGAGTTATCTAGTCACCTCGTCATGGCCGGGCCCTCTTTTGATTGAAGGTGGGCCGGCCACCCATTTACTTACTGCAGGATGGATGGCCGCCTCGAGGGCGGCCATGACAGGAGGCGTTTACTTAAACTCCACTTTCACGATCTCATACGACCGCGCCCCGCCGGGCGCCGCCACTTCCACCGTATCGCCCTTGCTCTTGCCGATCAGGGCGCGGGCAATGGGGGACGATAGAGAAATGCGGCCCTTCTTGGCGTCGGATTCCACATCGCCCACGATCTGGAACTTGCGCTCGGCGTCGGTATCCTCATCCACCAGGGTGACGGTAGCGCCGAACTTGACGCTGGTGCCTGACAATTTGGAAATGTCGATCACATCGGCGCGGCCGATCTGGTCTTCCAGCTCCATTACCCGGCCTTCGATGAAGCTCTGCTTCTCCTTGGCGGCGTGATACTCGGCATTCTCCGACAAATCGCCATGGGCGCGCGCTTCCGCGATCGCCTTGATGATCTCATGGCGCTCCACATTCTTGAGCTGGTTCAGCTCGTCCTCCAGGCCCTTAAAGCCTGCAGCGGTCATCGGGATCTTTTCCATCGTCTATTTCCGTCCGGCAAAAAGAGGCTCAGAGCCCCGGACCTTGCCGGTTGCCGAACCTGTTGTTTATAAGTCACTGATTTTGCTGATAAATTCTAGAAGAACTTCAGCGCTACATCACAAAGAGTAGGACTGGAGAGGGGCGACTTCAAGGGTTGAGGAACGGTCCGCCGAAGGCGGACGAAACCGTCCAGTGGACGGTTTCGAGTGACGAAAGCCCGGAGTGTAAGCGACGGGCCGGGAAGCAGTCCCGCACCACCGCGTGCTGGGCGAGCGGCCGGGTGAAACACCGAACTATTCAATAACTCTGCAGCGGCGCCACTTCCAAAGACCCCGATCTAAGGGCCTGGATGGCCTGGGTGGCCGCCGCCGCCCCCGCCATGGTGGTGTAGTAGGGAACCTTCAGGGTCAGCGCCGCGCGGCGGATCGAGGAGGAGTCCGCCAGCGCCTGGGCGCCGTCGGTGGTGTTGAACACCAGATTGATCTCGCCATTCTTCAGCGCGTCCACCACATGGGGCCGGCCTTCCAGTACCTTGTTGATGGTCTCGACCGGCAGCCCCTTGGCTTCCAACACCCGCGCGGTGCCGCGGGTAGCGATCAGCGAAAAGCCCATGGCCAGCAACTCGCGCGCCGGCGCCTCGATAAGGTCCTTGTCGCCGTCTTTGACCGACAGGAAAACGGCGCCGCCGGTGGGCAGCCGGGTGCCGGCGCCGATCTGGCTCTTGGCAAAAGCGCGGCCGAAATTCTCGTCCACCCCCATCACTTCGCCGGTGGAACGCATCTCCGGTCCCAGGATGGTATCCACGCCCGGGAAGCGGGCGAAGGGCAACACCGCTTCCTTGACCGAAATGTGCTTGGGATCGGGTTTCTTAAGGTTCATCGACTTGAGCGTCTCGCCCGCCATGACGCGGGATGCGATGGCTGCCACCGGCAACCCGATCGCCTTGGCGACGAAGGGCACGGTACGGCTGGCGCGTGGATTGACTTCCAGCACATAGATCTCGCCGCCCTGAATGGCATATTGCACATTCATCAGGCCCTGGACCTTCAGCGCTTTTGCCATGGCGACGGTCTGACGCTCGATTTCGGCGATGGTTTCCTTCGACAGCGAGCGCGGCGGCAACGAACAGGCGCTGTCGCCGGAATGCACGCCGGCTTCCTCGATATGTTCCATGATGCCGGCGATGAAAACCTCGCCGTCCTTGTCGCAGATCGCATCCACATCCACTTCGGTGGCGCGGTTGAGAAAGCCGTCGATCAAAACCGGATTGTCGCCCGAGATGCGAAACAACTCCCCGGATTCCACTTGCTTCTTCAGTTCGCTTTCGTCGGACACCACCACCATGCCGCGTCCGCCCAGCACATAGGAGGGCCGCAGGATCACGGGATAGCCGATGGCCTTGGCCGCCGCGACGGTTTCGTCCGCCGTCATGGCGGTGCCGTTGCGCGGTTGCTTGAGCTTGAGCTCTTCCAGCAGCGCCTGGAACCGCTTGCGGTCTTCCGCCAGGTCGATGGCGTCGGCACTGGTGCCCAGAATCGGCACGCCGGCATCCCGCAAGCCATTGGCCAGTTTCAGCGGCGTCTGGCCGCCGAACTGCACGATCACCCCGGCCAGGCTGCCCTTTTGCTGTTCCTTGTGGATGATCTCCAGCACGTCTTCCAGGGTCAGCGGCTCGAAATAGAGCCGGTCCGAAGTGTCGTAGTCGGTGGAGACGGTTTCGGGATTGCAGTTGACCATGATGGTCTCATAGCCGCGTTCCGACAGCGAGTAAGCGGCATGGCAGCAGCAATAGTCGAACTCGATGCCCTGGCCGATGCGGTTTGGCCCGCCGCCCAGGATGATGATTTTCTTGGCGTCGGTGGGATTGCTTTCGCAGACGGTTTGTCCGCCCACCGGTGTCTCATAGGTCGAATACATATAGGGCGTCAGCGCCTGGAATTCCGCGGCGCAGGTGTCTATGCGCTTGAAGCAGGGGCGCACGTCCAGCGCCTGGCGGGCCTGGCGCACCGCGGCCTCTTTCTGGCCGCTGAGTTTTGCCAGCCGCGCATCGGAAAAGCCCATGGATTTGAGCGTCCGCATGCCCTTGGCGTCCTTGGGCAGGCCGTCTGCGCGCACGCGCGCTTCGGTTTGAATGATGGTCTCGATTTCCCCCAGGAACCAGGGGTCGTAACCGGTGATGCGCTGGATCTCATCCAGGGGAAAATCATACCGCATGGCCTGTGCCGCCAGCCGCAGCCGGTCGGGCGTGGCGCGGGCCAGGGCGGCGCGGATGGCGGCGGGATCGGTGTCCAGCACGATCTCGTCAAAGCCGGTGAGACCGGTTTCCAGCGAGCGCAGCGCCTTTTGCAACGATTCGCCGAAGGTGCGGCCGATCGCCATGGCTTCGCCCACCGACTTCATCGAAGTGGTGAGCAGCGGCTCGGCGCCGGGAAATTTCTCGAAAGCGAAACGGGGAATTTTGGTGACGACATAATCGATGGTGGGCTCGAAGCTGGCGGGAGTCACCTTGGTGATGTCGTTCTGCAGCTCGTCCAGGGTGTAGCCGCAGGCCAGCTTGGCGGCGATCTTGGCGATGGGAAAGCCGGTGGCCTTGGACGCCAGGGCCGAGGAGCGCGACACACGCGGATTCATCTCGATGATGACCATGCGGCCGTCCTTGGGGTTCACCGCCCATTGCACATTGGAACCGCCGGTTTCCACCCCGATCTCGCGCAGCACGGCAATCGAGGCCGAGCGCATGCGTTGATATTCCTTGTCGGTCAGGGTCAGGGTGGGCGCGATGGTGATGCTGTCGCCGGTATGTACGCCCATGGCGTCGATATTCTCGATGGAGCAGATGATGATGGCGTTGTCGGCCTTGTCGCGCACCACCTCCATCTCGAATTCCTTCCAGCCCAGCACCGATTCCTCGATCAGCACTTCGTTGGTCGGTGACGCTTCCAGCCCGCCTTCCACGATGGCGAAGAATTCCTCGCGGTTATAGGCGATGCCGCCGCCGGTGCCGCCCATGGTGAAGCTGGGACGGATCACGGCGGGCAGCCCGACCTCATCCAGCACCGTCAAGGCCTTGGACAAGGTCTCCGGTCCCAATTCCATCACCGGCGCATTGTTGCCGTCATAGATGGGGTTGCCGCCGCTGTCCTTCTTCTGGCGCAGCTGGCCTTTGAGGGTGAAGCCCTTGGGCACATCCAGCCCGATGGACAGCATCGCCTGCTTGAAACGCTCGCGGTCCTCGGCCTTGTCGATGGCGTCGGCGGTGGCGCCGATCAGCTCGACATTGTGGCGTTCCAGCGCCCCGATCTTGCGAAGCGACAGCGCGGTGTTGAGCGCGGTCTGCCCCCCCATGGTGGGCAGCAGCGCGAAGACCCGGCCGGGCGGCACATTGGGGCGCTCGCGGGCGATGATCTTTTCCACGAACTCCGGGGTGATGGGTTCGATATAGGTGGCGTCCGCCATGTCCGGATCGGTCATGATGGTGGCGGGATTGGAATTGACCAGCACCACCCGATAGCCTTCCTCGCGCAGCGCCTTGCAGGCCTGGGCCCCGGAATAGTCGAACTCGCAGGCCTGGCCGATGACAATGGGCCCCGCGCCGATGATCAGGACGGTGTGGATATCGGTGCGTTTGGGCATGCTTATCTCTGTTTGCCGGACTTTTCGGTCCGGGGGGCTCGCGCGCAAACCGGCCACGCTTTTGAGGGCGCTCGGGGCCTGCCAAGTTGTAGGTTAAGGGGACCGTTTAGAGCGGTGCGAAGAAGTACGCAACCCCCAAAAGCGCGACGCCGGTCAGCCCATCGTTTTCTGCACAGGAATAGACCGAATCAGGGTCTCTGGCCGACCCAGTTCGAGTACCACTCCGGGCAATTAGGGCGAATATTGGGACTGAATTGGAAAGGCACATTGGCGAGATGAGCTTGAAATTGAGGGAATTTTTTGGGAGCAGGAAATGCGTCTGCGATGTTTAACTCAGTCCCGCCTTTGAATATCAAAGTGTAGTAAAGGTCGGGCGAGCGGAAACCATTGCTACATTCGACCGCAATCTTTCTTATGTCCGACCAAGAATGTCGCTTGAATGGCTGCCACGGCAATTGGCGATAGTGAATTGCATCTGCCGCAAGGCAGAATTGCGAGCTGCTGGTTATCCAATACGCGATAGCCGCAGTCGTAGCGAAGATAGCAAAGGCGATTAGTCCTTTTTTGCCCCACACTTGGAAAAATTGATCGCGGTTACTTTTGGGCTGTTTCTGCAAGCGCCCAATTGCTTGCCCTGTAAGAGACCAAATTGCAGTGCCTAAAAACGCGATAGCCCAGCCGTTCCAATTATGTACACGCCCGGACAAGAAGGTTTCGGTGGGACACCTATTAGCTACGCTGTCCACGACAAAGCCGTCGACGTAAATTAAAGGAATGAAGAGGATCGGAAGCAGAAGGAAAGCGGCAAGGCGTTCCATCCAATTGCCGCGGTTACCATCTGTTAGCTCCTCCACCGCAACACCCGTTCCTGCACAGGATTGACGAACTCCGTGCCGTTTTCGACCGAGACGGCCCAGGCCTTTTTGACCCGGTGATACCAGATGGCAGGTTGGTCGGCATCTTGGATCAGCATCAGGCTGGGATCGAATTTCAGGCCCTCGCGCTGCAATTCCACGATCTTGCGGTCGTCGCCGATGAAGGTCGGTCCGAGGGCCCAGAAAAACGGATAAATGAAATTCAGCCAGCCCGGCCACCAGAAGGTCTGGATGATGACGGTGGTCTCGGCATCGCGCGGGGTGCAGACCGTCATTCCCACAACCTTGAAGCTCAAGCCGAACAGCTTTCCCTGGATTGTCTCAAATCGGGTGGAGGGGAGTTCAAACGTGATCTCAGTGGTGACGTCGCCCAGCAGGCTATAGACCGGCTTGGACGGCTTGTGCGCCGTCATCACAAAACCATTCGGCAGCGGGGCGTAATGCTTTTCCTTCACCCGCGGGGCTTTCTTCCACCACCAATGGGCGTGGACATAAGGACCGTGGGCCGGGTCCATCAGTCCGATCACGGCGTGATCGATGCCGCAAGGGAAGGTCTGGGTCTCGGTCCAGCGCAGCGGATGTCCGACACTAGGACGGGGCGGTTCTGATTTGGGCACCTCGCCGGGCTTGGCCGCCATGTAAATCCAGATCAACCCGTCCTGTTCGCGCAGCGGATAGGCGCGGACTTTGATTTTCTCGATGTCGAGATTCTGTTCGCCGGTCAGGGAGGGAATCTTGCTGCACTGGCCGTCGCCTTTGAAACGCCAGCCATGATAGGGGCATTCCACGCTGCCGTCGGCCCCGTTTTCTTGAAGTATGCGCCCCGCCGACAGCGGCACGCCGCGATGGGGACAGATGTCCCTGAGGGCGAACGGGGCACCGTCCTTCATCCGCCCCAGCAGCACCGGTTCGCCCAGCATCATCTCGCGGCGCATCTGGCCGGGGCGCAGGCTGGAAGCCAGCGCCGGCATGTACCAGAGGTCGCGCAGGAACACGTCCGGCGCCATCGGAAGAGTTTCGCCCACCATACGGAACTGATTAGAGAAATCAGGCCGGAAAAGCCAGAAAGTCCCTCCCCCGCAGGCAAGGCGATCTGCGGGGCAGGGTGAGGTCGGCGGCCAAGCCGATCGAACAAGCTGGCGCGGGCGCGAAGCGCCCCACCCAAGAATAGCGCGCTCCGCGCGCGGGGCCAGCGAAGCCGGAGGGGGAAAGAAAACTTGCCCCGAGCGTGCCAGGCGTTAGGCTTTGAGCATGAAAAAGCTCGCCAAGACGCTGGTGGATACCAGGATTCTCGACCGCGCCTTGCTGGTAGGGGTGCTGCTCGAGGCCGGCTTCATGGTCCTGGGGCACTATCGCCCCTTCCTCACCCTGCATTTCGGCTTGTTCGGCTGCATGATGATCGCCGGCACCGCGGCGCTGCTTTATGCCAGGGACCTGGCCCGCGGCTATGTGGCAGGCGCACTGGGCGGACTGGTGATCGGCGCGGCTTGCGGCCTGACCGCTGTCGCCACGGCGAATCTGCTGGGTGACCGGCCCGACAATTTCCTGCCCTATGGCGTGATGATCTGCGCCCTGGTGGGCGCGATTGGCGGGCTGTTCGGACAGTATGCGGCGTGGATACGCGCCTTCATCGCGACCTTGCGCCGATAGGAGCAGCGGCGAACCGTCCCGAAGGACCGTGCGACCATCAAGAAGCCGCGGCGCGCATGCGCTCCCTCGCGCCGGAGAAACGCGGGGGAGGCTGGGGTGCTACAAATTGGAAATATCGGTTGGCGTGATGCCGACCCGGAAAGGGGCTGGGGGGCTTGTTAATCCGAACCGACTCACAGCCAACCGACCACCAATTATTGTCGGCGGAAAGCGGCCACGCCATGGTTCAATCGTGACCATTTCAGGGCACGCGTGACAAATTCGATAAGAATCACGGAGTTCCCGTCTTGCAGCGTAAGAGTTCCCGCCCCATCATCGTAAAGGATGGCGGAAGAACCGATATCTTTGCACCGCGCCGCTCTGTTTGACGAAAGGAGCGCGCGTGACATTTCTCCGGCAAGGGTGCCGCAGATTTCGTTCGACCGCCCCGAATTGAACCGCATCCTCGGCGTCTATGGGCGCATGGTCGCGGCCGGCGAGTGGCGCGATTATGCCTTGGATTTCCTGGAGGATGCGGCGGTGTTCTCGATTTTCCGCCACGCCGCCGAGATGCCCTTGTTCCGTATCGAAAAACGCCCCCGGCTGCGCGCCAAGCAAGGCCAGTACAGCGTCATCGCGGCCGGTGGAGTGATTTTAAAGCGCGGACATGAACTGGCGCAGGTGCTGCGCATTTTCGACAAGAAGCTGCTGAAGGCGCTGGCTGATTAATCACGGATACAAAAAGAAAAAAAGGCCCGGCGTTTCCACCGGGCCTTTCTTTTTTTCAGCTATTGCCTCTAGCGGCGGTTGCCCATGAAGCGCAGCAGGAACAGGAAGATGTTGAGGAAGTCGAGATAGAGCGCCAGGGCGCCCATGATCGCGGCCTTGCCCGCCACCGCGGTATCACCGCCCACGGCATAATAGGTGTTCTTGATCTTTTGGGTATCCCAGGCAGTCAGGCCGGTGAAGATCAACACGCCCAGCACGCTGATGACAAAATCCATCATCGGCGATTTGAAGAAGAAATTGGCCAGGCTTGCCAGAATGATTCCGATCAGGCCCATGAACAGGAAGCTGCCGAAGCCGGTAAGATCCCGCTGGGTGGTGTAACCCCACAGGCTCATGGCGCCGAAGGTCCCGGCGGTGACGAAGAAGGTCATCGCCACGCTGGCGCCGGTATAAGCGATCAGGATCGAGGCCAGGGATGCGCCAACCAGTGCGGCGTAACCCCAGAAGGTGGCCTGTGCCGCGGCCTGGCTCATTTGCATGATGCGGAAGGAGAGCAGCAGCACCAGCCCGATCGGGGCCAGCATAACCACCCAGCCCAGAATTGTGGGGGACAGTGCGCCATTGGCGTTGACCGCGTAGAACAGGTTCAGCAGCGCAGGCGTGTTGGCCACGCCATAGGCCACCACACCGGTGAGCGCCAGCGCGCCTACCATGTAGTTGTAGACCCGCAGCATATGCGCCCGCAGGCCCACATCCATCGTGTCCGTGACGGTGGTCGCGCCACGCATAAGTCGATTGTCGAAGTCAGCCATTGGTTACTCCTTTGACCCTCAGTATATCGTGGTTTGCCATGGCGGTATCAAGGCCGTCAAAAAATGAACAATTAAAGACAGTTAAGCAGACCTCAGGCGCCCCGCCGGACGCGCCGACAGCGCGCCCAACGCCCCAATCAGGCCGAAAAGCAGGGTTGCGGCGCCGCCGCCCGCCACCGTGACAGTCACCGCCTGGGCATCGAATGTGAAAGGAACGTCCAGAATTGTCGTGGCGATCGTCCAGGCGGCCAGGGTGCCGGCCGCCAGGGCAATGACGCCGGTCGCGGCTCCCAGCACGCCATATTCGATGACATAGACAAGGGCGATTCGGGCCCGGGTGGCGCCAAGCACTTTCAGGATGGTGGCATCGTAAAGCCGTGCCCGGCTACCCGCCGCAATGGCGCCCGCCAGCACCAGCAACCCCGCCAGGATGGTGATCAGGCTGGCAGCGCTGACGCCCTGGGCCAGCGAGGCGAGCAGGGTCTGCACTTGCTGGATGGCTTCTTTCACCCGGACGGTGGAGATGTTGGGAAACCGGTCGGTCACCGCCATGTACATGGCATTCTCCTGCCCGGGCGCGATCCGCACCGTCGCCAGGAAAGCATGAGGTGCGTGGTCGATCAGGCCCGGGGACAGAACCAGCACGAAATTCTGGCCGCCGGTGGTGAAATCGACCTTGCGCAAGGATGCGATGCGGCCCTCAAAGCTGCGGCCCAGGACATTGAGGGTCATGGAATCGCCGATCTTCAGCCCGGTGCCCTGGGCGATGGCCTGATCCAGCGAGATCAAAGTGGGGCCGTGGTAATCGGCGGCCCACCATTTTCCCTGCGTGATCACGGTGCCAGGTGGCGGGACGGCGGCATAGGTGATGCCGCGGTCGCCGTTTAGCGCCCATTTCGCCTCGGGCGCGACCTGGGCCTGGGCCGATGGCACGCCGTTCAAGGCGGTGATCCGCCCACGGATCATCGGGGTACGCTTATAATCCGAGGCGCTGGAAAAACCGGTGATGACGCGGTCGAAATTTTCCGCTTCAGCCGGTTGGATATCGACAAAGAAGAAACTGGGGGCGCGTGCGGGCAGCGCGCCCGCCATCTGGGCGTTGATGGTGGCGCTGAGCAAGGTCACGGTGGCCAACAGCGTCAGACCAAGTCCCAATGCAGTGACGACCCCGCCGGTTGCCGCGCCGGGCCGCACCAGATTGGCGAAGGCCAGGCGCACCAGCGGCGATCGGGGTCGCGGAATTTTCGCGATGGTTCGCCGCAAGCCTTCCGCCAACAGGCGCAGCAGCGCCAGGGCGGCAACCGCGCCCACCAGGAACTGCGCTGCGAAGATTGGCGAGGGTGCGACCGCCAGAGTGAGTCCGGCGACGCAAAGCGCTGCCGCCGCCGAAAGGGCGCGATACAGATTTTGCCCTTCCGCTTTGACCGGCGCGACCGTGTCGCGGAACAGGCTGGCGGGCGGCACCGCCCGGGCGCGTGAAAGCGGCGGCACCGCAAAGGCCACCGCCGACAGCAGGCCAAAAGCCAGCGCCAGCAACACCGGCACGGGATAGAAGCCAAAGCTGGGCGGCACCGGCAGGGCATCGCCATAGATCCAGACGGTTGCAAAGGGCAGGGCGGCGCCCAGGCTTGCACCCAGCGCCGTCGCCAGCAGCGCCACCGCCATCACCTGCAGGAAAAAAACCAGGAAAACAAAACTGCCGCTGGCGCCCAGGGTTTTGAGAATGGCGATGTCGGCGCGCTTTCGGTCGAGGAAAGCCAGGATCGCCTGGCTCGCGCCCACGCCGCCCACGCCCAAAGCCACCAGGCCGACCAGGGTCAGGAACATGGTGAGCTGTTCGACAAAGCGCTTGATGCCGGGCGCGGCATCGCCGCGGTCGCGAATATTCCAGCCCGCGTCGGGAAAGCGCTGCCCGGCCGTATCGCGGAATTTTGTGATCGCGTCGCGTGCCTGCACCGGATCGGCGGGCGCGTTGTTCAAGGCGATGCGATAGGTGTAATTCACCAGGCTTTCGGGCGTGACCAATCCGGTGGCGGGCAGGCTTTTGGCGGAAACCAGCAGCCGCGGCCCCAGCGTGAAGCCGGTGGAAATCCGGTCCGGCTCTTTGTCCAGCGCCGCCATGACTCGAAAAGTGGCGGTTCCCAGCTTGAACAGATCGCCGCGGCCGATATGCAGCCGGTCCAGCAAAGTCTGTTCCGCCGCTGCGCCGCATATGCCGTCATCCTCGCAGGCCAGCACATCTGAAAGCTTTTGATCCGGGATCAGTTTGGGTGCACCGAACAAAGGCCAGCGGCTATCCACGCCTTTCAATTCGACTAGCTGCCGCTGGTTGTTGGTTTGCGCATAGGCCATGGCGCGCATGGAAAGCGCCTCTGAGACCTTGCCCTGGCTGTTTAGAAAAGCGCGTTCTGCATTGCCGGCGGGCCGATGCACCAGATTGACGGAAACGTCGCCGCCCAACAGCGCGCGCCCCTGATCCTGCAAGCCGGTGAGAAAGGCATCACCCAGGGATTCCACGCCGGCAATGGCGGCACTGCCCAGCATCAGGCAGAGAAAGAAGATGCGGAAGCCGGCAAAGCCGCCCCGCAG
>Ga0097621_100001140_pt1 | contig 18437 bp, 15 predicted proteins | sample KBSMisM72_FD_73165 | JGI IMG/M metagenome (GOLD analysis project Ga0097621, IMG submission 73165) | Miscanthus rhizosphere microbial communities from Kellogg Biological Station, Michigan, USA - KBS Miscanthus M7-2 (version 2) (version 2) | ecosystem: Host-associated > Plants > Roots >... | reverse complement strand
GACGGCGTACTTCTGCCCGCCGAGCACGTTCACCTGCGCGACGCCGCTGAGCGCTGCGACCTGCGGCGCGATCAGGGTCTGCGCGTAGCTGTCGATCTCCGACAGCGGACGCGTGTCGGAGCTGAGAGCGATGACGAAGATCGGCTGATCGGCCGGATTGACCTTGCGGAAGGTCGGGGCCGACGGCATGCCGGGCGGCAGCAGCGGCAGCGCCTCGGCGATCGCCGTCTGCACGTCGACCGCCGCGCCGTCGATGCTGCGATCGAGATCGAACTGAAGCGTGACGCTGGTGGTACCGAGCGCACTCGACGAGGTCATCGAGTCCAGGCCCGCGATCGCGGTGAACTGGCGCTCCAGCGGGCTGGCGATGCTCGAGGCGAGCGTTTCCGGATCGCCGCCGGGCAGGCCGGCGCCGACGCTCAAGGTCGGAAAGTCGATCGAAGGGAGATCGCTCACCGGCAGCGCCGCGTAGGCGAGCACGCCGAACAAGGCGACCGCGAGCATGAGCAGGCTGGTGGCGATCGGGCGGCGGACGAACAGCGCCGAGATGTTCACGGGTAGAAAAATAGTAGTCACTATCTTTTTAATAATCAAGCGTATACTGGCGTCATGCCGAAGGAATACGGGCAGCCCTGCCCCGTCGCGCGATCGCTGGAGTTTCTCGGCGAGCGCTGGACCCTGCTGATCGTGCGCGATCTGCTGATGGGGCCGCGAAAGTTCCAGGACTTCAGCGCGTCGCTGCGCGGCGTCGCCCCTGCGGTGCTCTCGCACCGGCTGAAAGTGCTCGAGACCCACGGCATCGTGTCGCGGCGCCTCTACTCCGAACATCCACCGCGAGCCGAGTACGAGCTGACCGCTCAGGGGCTCGAGCTCAGGCCCGTCGTCCGGGCGCTCGGCATCTGGGGCGCGCGACATCTCGGCGCCTCCTGGACGTTCGTGCACGAGGCGTGCGGCGCCAATGTCGAGATCGCCTACTACTGCCCGACCTGCGACGAGACCGTCGCCAGCGACCAGATCAAACGCCGGCCGGTCCCCGTCAAGCGGCGGCCCGCGCCGCAGCCGCCCCGCGGGGCGAGAACCGGCCCTCGCTCGATCAAACGGCGGGCGAGCCGCTAACAACGCCTGAGGAGCAGATCATGATTTACGTCACGCGTGCATCGGGGTGGGCGATCGGGATAGCCACGGCTGCAATACTGATTACCGCCTCTCCGGCGCTGGCACAGACGCCGCCGCCGGCGGCACCCACCACGGCGATCCTGACTACTCTGACGGTCAAGAGCGACATCGACCGGGCCCAGCTCGCGAAGGTGATGCCCGCTGAAGTGCGGGACACGGTGAAGCTGTATCTCGACGGCAAGATTCAGCAGTGGTACGCGCGCAGTGATGGCAAAGGGGTCGTGTTCATCCTCAACTGCAGCACCGTCGCGGAGGCCAAGGCGCTGACCGACACGCTGCCGCTCTCGAAAAACAAGCTGGCGGACTTCGAATACATGCCGCTCGGCCCGCTCACCCCTCTCCGCTACCTGCTCGCGGAGCCGGCCACGCCGCCCCGGAACTGACGGACGCGCCATCGCCCCGGCCGCCTCTTGTGTGATATCTAACGGGAGGCGCTCCGCCTGTCACCCCACGCGGTCGCGAGCTGAAGGGTCGAGAGATGGCACTCTACGCATTCGACGGAACCTGGGACAGCGAGAAGTCCGGCGACGACGGCGGACAGACCAATACCAACGTGGTGCGGCTGTACCGGGCGTACGACCGGAACTCACCGAAGCCGAATTTCAATTTCTACGTCGCCGGCGTCGGTACCCGCTTCGAAGAAGTGGGAAAAGTATTCGGCGGGTTCTTCGGCCTGGGTGAGCTCCCGCGCATCAACGAGGCGTACGACGCGCTGTGCACGGCGTGGGCGGCCAACGATCGCACGATCGACATCATCGGCTTCAGCCGCGGCGCCGCGACGACACTGGACTTCATCCACGTCATCCAGGAACGCGGCATCCGCCGGCCAGGCAGCGACGAGGTCGTCGAGCCACAGCCGAAGATTCGTTTCCTCGGCGTCTGGGACGTCGTCGCCGCATTCGGCATTGCCAATCTCGGCAACGTGGCGCTCAACATCGGACACCATCTCTCCGTACCCAAGTCCAACCTGCAGTACTGCTTTCACGCGTTGGCGCTCGACGAGCGCCGGCCGATGTTCCTGCCGATGCGCCTGAACGGCGCCGAGGAAGTGTGGTTTCGCGGCGTCCATTCCGATGTCGGCGGAGGGAATGGCAATCAGGGACTCAACGACATCGCGCTCCGGTGGATGATGAGGAAGGCGCAGGCGGCTGGACTGCCGATCGCCGACGCGGACGTCGCCGCCCTGAAACCGGCCGTGACCGCGCCGCATCCCGATTTCAACCTCCCGCTCGAGCTGCGGACCGTCTCTGCGATCGACCGCTGTCACTACACGGTCTCGCCGATGGCCGGATGGGCGACACCGCCGTCCACCTGCCCGGTGGAAACGGAGCTGGATGAGCGGAAGGCGCCGGAGCTGGGCGGGAGCTCGCTGGAGGTGCTGCCTCGCGAGGCACGTCTTCGCTTCGACGCGCTCTGGGAAACCGCGCAGAAGGTGCTGACGGTCCGCGAGTACACGATCGGCGACGCGCAGGAAGCGCTGGCCAGCCTCTTCGAGGCGCGGCTGCCACTCATTACCAACGACGCCGATCTGAAGAAGAGCGGCGAGTCCGTGGTGCTGCTGCTGTCCACGATGATCGACGCCGCGCACCGGCGCGGATTCCACATGCTGCATGAAGTGGACCTCAACGAAGCGCTGTTCAAGCTGCAGCCGCTGTTTCCATTTACCGAATAGCGCGCCTCCCCGGCCGCGCGATCGTTTTGACCTAACATACCTGCATGGAAGTGCGACTGTTTCCGAACTCCCGGCGCCCAGGCGTCGGCCTGAAGCCGCGGCGCGAAGCCCAGCGGCCGCTGCTGCCGCAGCACGCCCGGCACTGCCCGGTTCTCGAAGCCGGCAGCGCGCTCGGCTTTCTCGTCTACCCGCCGCTCGAGCCGCACGAGTCCTTTCACCTCGCGTTTCTGGGCGAAGGGCGCTACGAGTTCACCTATTTTCTGAGTGGTCCGAACGGAAAGTGGGAACCGCTCTTCTCGCTCGTCGTGACGCTGCCGCTCGGCGGCATCGGCATGATCAAGGAGGAGGTCGCGTTCATGGTGCCGGACCCGCCGATCTCGCGCGACGAAGCGATGCGCGTCGCCAGGGCGTTCATCGTACCGGAGGACCTCGGCACGCCCCCGGGCGCGCTCTCGCTCCGCGGGGCCACGAACTTCCAGACACCGCAAGGGTGGGACACGGTCTACACCGCGGTGTTCAACATGATCGAGCGGCCGAACGCGCCGATGCTCGTGGTCCGCGTCGAGACCGACTGGTACAGCCACGAGACCGAGTTCCGCTACGTCCTTCAGCCCGGCGAGGGCATCTCGGCGACGCACAGCCTGCCGATCGGGCAGGTCTTCTTCGTGCCTCGTGAGGAGATCACCTTTCGGGACTGCACTGCGGAGGAGATTCAGGCGTTGAATGCGTCAGCCGAGACCTTCGCCCACGACAAGGCCAACTCCAAGGTCACCACCGGCTACGGACTCGCGTACAGCCCGCACTATCTGCGGCAAAGCCGGTCGGTCAAGGGCTAGAAGGCTACTCTTGGCCTTCTTATCTCCTGTGTGAGACCGCTGTTCTTATCGCCGGTTGAGACTCAGGACGCTGACGATGTTCGAGAAGTCGTCGGTCCACAGCGGCGTCAACGAGGGGAATCGCCGGCGTGAACGGGGCGCTGGAGGATGGGGCCAGGCTCAACGGCGGGGAAAAGAAAAAGGCCGGCGCGCGATGCGCCGGCCTTCAATCGTGCAGACGAGCGACGAATCTACTGCTGCAGGGAGGTCGCGGTTGACGTGGCGCGGCGCTTGTCCTGCTCGATTTTGAAGTCGTCGTCTTTCATGTAGACGATGTTGATCCAGGCGTGCGCCATTTCGTCCACCGTCCGATCGCCCCAACCCACCCACTGGTTCGGATCGGGATTGCTCTTCTTGGCGATGGTGTTGTCGTGCCACGCCGTCACCTTGAGGATCGTTCCCTTCGGCAGCAGCGGCGCCACATCGTCGGCGTAGACGTAGGTGGTCATCCAGTTGAAGTTGAAGTCGCTGACCAGGCTGATCACCTGCTTCTGGCCGTTCGGGAGGATCGCTTCGAGCATCATCGCCTTGCCGCGCAGGTGCATGTGCGCCTGGAAGCTCTCGATGCGGGCCGCCTCGCGGAGCGTGGTGAAGCCCTCTTCGACCGTCACCGTGTTCGGGCGGATGTCGAGCAGGCCGAGCGCGGCCGGCACGAGCGACAGCGTGTCGCGGTACTTCGGCTCCTGGCCTTTCGGGTAGAAGTAGATGCCCATCTCCACCTTGCTGGTGATCTCTTCGCCAGCCTGGGAGTAGTGAATGTCCCAGTGGAATTTGGAACCGGGCAGGAGCAGCTTGCCGGTGTCCGGCCGCATCATCTCGCCCTGCTTGCCGACCGCCCATTCCATGAACGGCGTCGGCAGCCCCGGCGTCGCCGCGACGCCCGGCTCGGTCTGCTCGAGATAGGCAATCGCATGATGGGTGATCTTGCGGCCCGGCAGCGTCTCGGGACGGATTTCGATCGCGCGGACCCAGCGCGGCTCGGTGATGCCCGACGGCGTGACGCGCTTGTCCCAGACGTCCTGGGACACCTTGGGCATCGTGAAGTCGTACGACTTGATGATCAGATCCGGTTCTTTCTGGCCGAACGCGGCCGCGAAGTTCCAGCCCTGATCGTCGGGCCACTGCTTCTTGGGCGGCATGTCCTTGGGATCGCCCTGCGGCGCGCCGCCGTCAATCCAGCGAACGATGGTGTCGACCTGATCGTCGGTCAGCGAGCGATCGTTCTTGAACTTCTGGATGCCGACGGTCCGATCGATCTGCCACGGCGGCATCTGGCGATCGCTGACGCGCGCCTTGATCGACTTGGCCCAGGGCCGCGCCTCGGCGAAGGTCATGAGCGACATCGGCGCCATCGAGTCCGGCCGGTGACAGGCTTCGCACTTCTCCTGGAAGATCGGCGCGATGTCCTTGGTGAAGGTCGGCGTCTTGGCTGTGTCGGCGGCCACCGCCGCTCCCGGCAGCATGAACGCCAGGCCGAACACCCATGCGGCGCTCTGTGCGAGTCCTTGTTTGATCTGCATCATGTTCGTGATCCCTTCCCCTGCACGCGTCTACCGCACGGTCACTTTCACGTAGGTGTTGGTCCAGCAGCACTGGAATCCGCCACCGCCTTCGCCCGACTCGTCGTTGGCCTGCACCCGCAGCAGATACTCGCCTGCCGCGCTGAAGGTGGCCGTAGCGCTAATCATACCGCCCTGCGTCAGGACCGGCAGGCGAACCTTGTCGAAGGTCACCTTTCCCGGTCCCCGGAACTTGTGGAGCGAGACGGTGGCCACCGAGCCCGACCCGCGCCCGGTCGGCGCGCCCGGCCCCTCGGTCGGCGACTTGGGGTCCTCCACCCAGACGCTGATCGTGACCGGCTGGTTCACGGTTCCGGTCAACGTCGCGGCGACGGAGGTCGGCGGACCCGTCACCTTGGCCCCGCCCTGTGAAAATGCCAGGACCGGCGGCTGGTTGCCCATCCCCAGTTCCTTGTAGGGGCTGATGGGATAGCCCTTGTTCAAGGTGAACGGAATCGACTGCGTCTCACCGTTCGCCACGATGGTCCAGGTGACCGCCTTGGTCCCGAAATCCTTCGGCACCTTCACGACGAAGACACCCCATTGCCGGCCAATTTCGAAATACGTCGGCTGTCCCTGATCGGGCGCGCCCGGCTCGATGCGGTTGTTCGGACCGACCGGGATGTCGAGCGGTTCCTTCGAGTTCCGGTTGTAATAGCCCAGCAGAAGGCTGAAGCTGCCGTCGGGATTCGGATACCAGCCTTCGAACGCGGGGGTAATGCTGGCGCCGCGCTCGCGCAAAGGCTCCAGAGGCAGCGTCGTCTTCGGGGCCTGTGCGTCTGCGGCGACGGCCCAGACCGTGGCGAGCCCCAGGGTGACGGCGAGCACGGAGCGGCGATATCTGACGGAGAATGCGTTGCTCATTGGTTAGGGGTGCTTACATTCTACCAGATCGGCCGACCCTGGATGGGCTGGGTTTCACCGCGTTGGGCAACGCCAGCCGGTTGTCCTTCGTTACATAACTGATCTGGAGGTTGAAGCCGTTGGGCGTGGCCGTGTGATAGCTCTTGAAGGCGGCCGTGTGGATCTCGTCCGGCACGTAGGTGCCGTCGGGCCCCAGATGGCGGCTGGATGTGTCGATCTGCGCACGAAGGCCGCGTTTTTCGAGCTCCGCCTTGACGCCGTCGGTGTCCCACGGCGCGATCCCGAACGAGATGTGATCGATCTGGCCGCCCGCCCGGCGCGCGGGCGTCGTGCCGAAGCCGGGGTCCAGCCTGTTGCCGCCGCGGATGATGATGTCGCCGACGTCCCCCATCAACAATTCGTTCTGGCTGCCTTCGTCGTAGGTCGGCGTCCATCCCAGCAGGTTGCGATAAAACGACGCGCTCTTCTTGTAGTCGGCGGAGTTGAAGGAGAAGTGATCCAGCCACACGGTCTTCCAGCCCGTTGCCGCGAACGGCGCGGGCTCCGACAGCGTAGCGTTGGCGGGCGAGGTCTTGCGGCTCTTCACCAGGCCGTTGCCATTGCTGATCTGCAGTTCCCAGCCGTCGGGGTCCTTCACGCGAAAACTCTCGAAGCCTTTGCCGTCGTTGTCGGCCATCGGCGTCATGCCCCGCTTGCGGAGCTCCGCCTCGACCTTCGAGGCGTTCCATTGATCGATGGCGAACGAGAACGACTCCACCGCGACACGAACGGGGCCCCCGCGCCCGCCGCCTCCGGCGGCGTCAAACGCTCCAGGTGACGCCTGCTTGAAGATGGCCGAGCCCCAATCGCCCATGTCCAGCACCGCCTGCTGACCATCGTCGCTCCGGAGCTTCCAACCCATGAGCGCAATGTAGAAGGCGGCCTCCTTCCGGTAGTCCGCGGCCCGGAACGTGAGATGGTCGAGCGCCACCGTCTTCCAGCCCGTCGGCTCGAAGATCGGCGGGATGTCGGTCGTGTTGCAGGCCGGCGAGCCGAAGGTCAGCATGCAGCGGCCCTGCGCGGACAACGACAGCGGCGCGCCGACCGCGGCGACCCCGATGGCCTGCAGCATCGCGCGGCGCGACATCGTGGCGCGGTTTCGGTTTCTCATATCGTCCCCTCGAAAAATGTTCAGCGATTATCGTCCAGGCGTCGGCCGTGGGACAATTCCACTCTCACCCATGAGATCCGCGCCACAGATTTCGCCGGAGATGGAAGAGCATCGCGATGCCTGCTGGCGCCGGGAGGCGACGCGCCAGGTCGAGACGGCCTTCGATGCGGAAGCGTTCATCGAGCAGACCGGCTTTGCCGCGTGCCTGACCGATTCACGCCGCCCGGGGCCGTCGCTCTACGTGGCGGTCTGCGGGCGCCGCGATGCCGTGATGCCCCGCAACGTGCAGAAGGATCCCGAGGCCTCGCTGACCTGGGTGTTGAAGGACGAGATCGTGGGACGCGGCAAGGTCTACTACGCCAAGCTCGCGCGCGGGAAGACCATGTTCCTCGCGCCCCGCATGATTCCCTACTTCCACGCGATCTGGGGCGTGCGTCGATCGGAGGAGCCACGGCGGCTGAGCAGGAGCGCCCGGGCGATCCTGCACGTCCTGCGCAAGGAATGGGAAATGAGCACGGGCGATCTTCGCGATGAATCCGGCATCAAGGACCGGCGGGCGTTCACAGCCGGCGTCGACGAGCTCCAGGCGGCGATGATCGTCCTGCCGAGCGAAGTCTTCTACGAGCCGAAGTTCACCTACATCTGGACGCTCGGCGTCGGCCGGTTCCCCGACGGACTGCGCCGCCGCGTGAGCCGGGACGCGGCGCTGCGCGAAATCGCGCGCTGTTATCTCGCCGGCGCGGGCATGACCGTGCCCGGCGAGCTGGCTCGCGTCACCGGACTGTCGCGGGCCGAGGCCGGACGCGGCAATCACGCGCTGGTCGCGGAAGGGTACGCGACGAGACCCGCGCCGGGGGTCTACCAGTTGGCGTCGACGGGAGTGTGACGTGCGCTTCAGCGCGCACGGGTACGGCGGGAGTCCTCCGCCGTCACGGATTGCAGCAAGGTCGTCGCGGTCTGGTAACACTCGCACGACGCCGACTCGAGCTTGTCGCGATCCAGAACCGACACCCGGCCGCGGCGATAGGTGATGAGCCCGGCCTTCTGCAATGTTCCGGCGACGATCGTGACCGTCGACCGGTTGGCCCCGAGCATCATCGCGACGAATTCCTGGGTCAGGGTGAATTGATCGGAGCCCATCCGGTCCCGCGCCATCAACAGCCACCGGGCGAGCCGTTGTTCAATCGAGTGCACGGCGTTGCAGGCCGTCGACTGCATGATGACGCCGACAAACGCGTGCGTATACCGGGTCAGCAGCTGATAGAACGCGCCCCGCCGGGCCATCTCCTGGCGGAAGGCCTTGGCCGTCATCCGATAGCAGACGTCGGTTTCACCCTGCACGATCGTGGCGGCGTCGGCGGTGGCGCCGTCGAGCGCGGCGGACACGCCGACAGCCCCTTCGCGGCCGACCGTGGTCACCTCCACCATCCCGCCATCTTCCAGCACCGTGACCACCGACAGGAAACCGCCGCCGGGGAAATACACGTAGTCCACCGGATCGTCGGCTTTCTGGATGATCTCCTTCAGGGTCAGCGGAACGATCTCCATGCCTCGAACAATCCGGTCGCGATCGCTGTTCGGCAACGCCGCGAGCAGCTCGTTCCGAACCGCTCGCGGTTGGCTCGAAGCCGCCCGGGACGCACGTGATGACGCCAAACGATGGTCTCCTTGGCACCGCAGGGCTGACGGCGGTATCGTCGAGGGGTCGGCGATCATGCCGGCCCAAAAACGCGCCACGGTACCAAGTTCCGGTAGAGCCGGTCTGTCGTGAAGGTTACAGAGCGCTGGAGGCGGAGGAGGAGGAGAGTGGAGCCGGCAGTCAGGTCTTGCTGAAAAAACGAGGGCTAGCTGGACTGCGAGGATTCGTCGTTGGCGGAGCGCCGAGGCGGCGGCCGTTGCTCCGACCACATCCGGCGGCACTTCTTACACCGGTACCAAATCACCTCTCGATCGGCCGCGTAGACCGCATCGAGCATCGGCTGAATATCGGCTGCTTGGCAGTGCGGACAACGGAAGGGACCCGACAACACTGTCAGCCTATCACGCTATGTTAGGTTCTCAACATAAGCACCGGGATCGCGATCGGCTCAGCTCGACCGTCGCGCCGTGCTACCGTGTCACTAGCGACATGAAATCGTCACTCGCACTGGCAGCCTTGATGACCGCGGCGGCCGCAGGCGGACTCCTTCCCACTCCGGCTCGAGCGCAAGAACGATCGCCGCTGGCGGGCGTCTGGACGCTCAACCGCTCGCTGAGCGAAGCCCCTCGCGAGATCGGATTCAATCCGGCGTGGATGACGACGGCCGGCGCCGACGGCCAGACCGGCGCAACCGGCCGCGGCCGGGGAGGCCGATCGAGCGGCGGCGGCAGCCGAAATCCGGCGCCGTTTGCCGCGCGCCCCGAGAGCTACGAAGACAGCCGGCGCACGCAGGTGATGACCGCTGAAGCGCGCAATCCACCCACCCGCCTCACCATCGTCGACACGCTTGCGGCGGTGACGATCACCAACGAGCTCGGCCAGTCGCGCACGGTGCATCCCGATGGACGGCAGGAGTCGATCGAGTTGCAGGGCGCGTCGTTCAGCGTGTCGTCGAAACGGGTGGGCGATCAGCTCTCGGTCCGTTACACCGTCGATCAGACTCGAGAGGTCCGTTACTCGTACTCCTTCACGCCGAATCCAGCGCGGCTGACCGTCGAGGTGCAGTTTCTCGAGCATGGCGCCGGCGACAAGGCGACGCGCGTCTACGAGCCGGGCACCGGAACCGAAACCGCTGCGCCGCCGGCAAACACCGCGACCGCAACACCAGCGGGCGCCACACCGGGCGCCTCGCCGAAACAACCGGCGCAGGAAACGTTCGATCAGCGGCCCGGGGCCGAGCTGAGAGGGCTCACGACGCTCGGGATCCTGGTCGAAACGCTGAGCGCGCAGGCGGTCGCGTGCGGTCTGAACCAGGACGCGATCGAAGGCGCCCTGTCGAAACGCCTCACGGACGCCGGCTTCACGGTCCGGCGCAATTCGGACGAGGACACCTACGTCTACGTGAACATCATGACGACCAGCCTGTCGGGCGGCCTGTGCGCGTCGCGCTACGATGCGTTCCTGTATACGCACGCCACCGCGAAGCTGTCCTATCGCGAGCAGCCGGTGCTGGTGCAGGTGTCGCTCATGCACCGCGGCGGGCTCGGCACCAGCGCGCCCGGCGCTCACGGAACGGCAGTGGTGCGCGGCCTCGAAGGTTACGTCGATCTCTTCGTCACGCAGATCAAGGACGCGAACAAGTAGCCGCCTGAATCGCGGCGGCGACGCGCGGCGCCTCGATCGCGATTTCGCGGAGCGCGCCCGTCGGCGGGTTCCTGAACCCGACGAAGAACAGACCTGGAACGCTGGTCTCCTCGCCGAACTGCTGCGGTCTGCCACGCGCGTCCGCCAGCGACCGGAAGCCATCGATGAAGCGATCGAGCCCCGGCCGATAGCCGGTCGCCAGGATGATCGCGTCGAAGGCTTCGGTCCGCCCATCCTCGAAATGGATGCCGGCGGGCACTACTTCGCGAATGCCGGGGCGTACTCGGATTCGGCCGGCCTTCACCTGCGCGATGGTTCCGATGTCGAGGATGGGAATCCTCCCGGCCTCTTCAATCAGCCGGTTGGGCCCGACCGCCGGCCGGACGATCCCCCAACGCGAGAGGTCGCCGACAGCAAGGCGCAGGAGCGGCGCCGCGAGCGCGTCGCGCCAGGCGACGGGCAGTCCGGAGAGCAGGATGCCGGTTTCCTGGGACGGCCGGCCGAACAGATCACGAGGCACCACGTGCACCGGTCCCCGCACCACCATCGCGACGTCGATCCCATGCTCCGCGAGATCGAGGGCGATCTCCGCGCCTGAATTGCCGCACCCGACGACGAGCGTGCGCTTCCCCGCGTACGGTTGCGGATTCCGATAGCCTGCCGAGTGCACGACGCTGCCGGTGAACCGGTCGAGTCCTGGAAACTCAGGCCGGTTGGCCACGCCGTTGTAGCCGGTCGCGACGACGACGAATCGCGGCTTCAGCCGTCCGGCGCTGGTGTCCACGGCGAACTGGGTCGAACCGCGCGTCACCCGCTGCACGTCGACGCCGAAGCGCGGGGTAATTCGGTGCTCCTCCGCGTAGCGTTCGAAATAGCTGATCACCTCGTCGCGCGACGGATAACGTGGAGCGTCGTGGGGCCAGGGTGTGAACGGCAGGCTCGAGTAGGTCTTTACGGTATGCAAATGCAGGCGGTCGTAGTGCTGCTTCCACGACGCCGCCACGTCCGATGCGCGGTCGACGACGAGGTGCGGCAGTCCCGCATGGCGCAGACAGGCGGAGACGGCAAGACCCGCCGGCCCGGCCCCGATGACGACGATGTCTTCGTCACTCATGAGTAGTATTCTCTTCTCAGTGTAGCGAGGAGAACGCAGATGGGAATGTTCGATGGGTTGCTCGGCGGCATCGTCGGCGCCGGCATGGTCTCGGTCGTGAACGGCATTCTCGAACAGCACGGCGGGCTGCAGGGCGTCGTCAGCGAGTTCGAAAAGAATGGTTTGGGCGCCACGGTTCAGTCGTGGGTCGGCACCGGACCCAATCGCGCCATCTCGCCCGATGACGTGCACAAGACGCTTGGCCCGGACCTGCTGCAGCAGCTCTCGGCGAAGTCCGGTTTGTCCGTTCAGGAGCTGGCGCAGAAGCTCGCGCAGGTGCTGCCCCAGGCGGTGGACAAGATGACGCCGGACGGCGCGATCCCGAAGGCCTGAACCGGCGAGGCACGGCGAACAGCCGAATCTGCATAGGCGCACCTGGCGCGCTCCCATAGCCTTGTGCGCATGCGTACGCTCATCTCAGCCTTCGTCCTTGCCACGCTCTGTGCGAACGCCGCCACGGCGCAGACCCTGAACCCGGGATCATCCGATCCGCCTGCCGCGGCCACGCCAGCCGAGCAGCCGCCGCCGCCCGCCCAGGATCAGTGGTTCTTTCCGTTCGCCATCGTCGTGGCGAACGCCAACTTCAACGCGAAGACCTTGCTGCCCGGCAGCATCGCCTACTTCGCCGCGCCCGACATCGCGCAGAACACCGGACAGTTCAACATTTCCGCGGCCAACAGCTTCTTCGGCGCCGAGATGAGGTTTCCGAAAATCGGCGTGTATGCCGTCAACGCCAAGATCGACCTCGATCTCCGCGGCACCGCTCCGCTCACCAACCAGAACGTCTTCGCGCCGCTGTTCGGCGACGTCTACATCGAATTCAAGAGCGACGACTTCCGCTTCCTGATGGGACAAACGGTCGATGTGATCTCGCCCCTGGTGCCGACAACGCTGAACATCTATCCGTTGAGCTACGCGCCAGGCAGCCTGGGCTTCTTTCGACCGATGATCCGGGCCGAGCACTACGTCGCGATGGGAGACGAGGCGCAGATCACGCTGCAAGCCGCGCTGACGGCGGCGATTCAAACGTTCAAGGTCAACAACGAGGCGCTCGCCACGCAGTCGGGATGGCCCGATGGCCAAATCCGTGTCGCCTACGGCATCGGCAAGCCCGACGTGTTCGGCAGCCGGCCCAACGAATTCGGCGCCTGGGGCCATTTCGGCCGCCGCGACCTGACGGTCGCCGATCTCAGCGAGCACTTCCGCAACACCTACTCGATCGGGTTCGACGGCAAAGCCTCGATCGGTCCCAACACCAAGGTGCAGGGCGAGTTCTTCTTCGGGCAGCTGCTCGGCGACTACATGGGCGCGGTGTTCCAGTCGTTCAATGCGAACACCGGCCAATCGGTCGCCGCCAAAGGGGGATGGGCAGAGGTCGAGCAGAAGGTGGCCGACGTCTACAGGGTCCACGTCGGCTACGGCGTCGACAACGTCGACGAAAAGGATGTGTCGGCGCTCACGAGCCGCAAGCAGAACGCCGCGTTCTACGCGAACGTGTTCTACGACATGACGCCGGCCCTCTCACTCGCCGGCGAGCTGGCTCTCTGGCGGACGAAGTACTTCGGCGACCTGACCGCGACGCCGACCCGGCTCGAGTTCTCGGTGATCTACAAGTTCTTCGGACGGTAAGAAGAAACCGATCCGATCCGTTTATGAGCTCGCCGCGCGAGGGCGAACGTCGACGTCGAAGGCCGCGGTTTGCACGTGGCCTGCGCGCCTGACCTGCACGAAGACCCGATAGGCGCCGGACTTCGGGAATGCGTACGGAATCGCCACCGCGCTGTCGATCGGCATGACGTGGCCGGCGTGCGGATCGCCTGCGCCGCCGTCGGTGAACTTCTGCATCGCGGCCATTGAAATGCTGCCCGACGGGTGCAGGTGCGCGAACACCGACCCGTCGCGGCTCGCGACGACGACGTGCGCGGCCATGCCCATGTACGGCTCAACCGCGACCACCGCTCCGCCTGCGTCCCGCACTGAAAACCGCAGGTCGCGTTCCACGCCGGCGACGATCTCCGCGTCGCCACGCTGCCATTCGAGCCGCGAGCCGTCGCCGAGATCGAAGGCCGCGACCGCGGCCTCGGGACTTCCCTTGCCGCTGAACCACGAATCGTCAGTATCGGTCGGCGGCGTGGACGCGGCACCGGCATCGGCAATCTCCACGCTGCTGACCATGGTCTGTGTGTAGCCGCTTTCGTGGACGATGTCGCCGTACACCCGATAGCGTCCCGGCGGCAACGGCGGCACGTCTGCGTCGAAGTCGTGCGCCTGCGCGTTACGAGACACAGGGTGCAGGTGAGCCAACGCATCGAGCCCGGGCTCCCGCACCATGAACAGGTGCATCAGCTTGCCGTGATCCGGCAACAGCGCGTTGTACCGGCTTGCGGCGATCGGCGGATTCGGCCATCGCTCATCGCGGATGCTCAACGTCAGCACGCGCCGATCGCCCTGCGGCGCGATCGTCGCGGCGGCGCTGAACGGGCGGTAGAGAATGAACCGGCTGTAGCTCGACGCTTCCGCCGACCACCACCGGCTGCCGCCCCAGAGCACGAACGCCGCGAACAACGCCATGCCGGCGACGCTGAGGCGCGCGCGGCGGCGGCGCGCCGCATCGGGCTCGGCGCCGGGCGGCAGCACGCTTTCGCGCACGGCGCTGCCGATGATGGTCAGAAGGCCGGCGGTCAGGAACAGTCCGAGTGCCCCGAGAACCGCGCCCAGCCACGGCGCCATGGCGCGCTCTTCCGTCGCCAGCGCCACCACCGGGATGACGACGCTGCCGGCGCCGGACGGGCCGTCGACCGCGACGGCCATCTGATAGGAGCTGGCGGTCATGAACCAGAGCTCGGCGGCGAACAGTTCCGGATCGCCTGGAACGGGCGGCGCCGGCTCGGGCGGCGGGGCGCCTTTCAAGCCCACGTTCCACTGCCCCGCGCGGACGGTCACGCGGTAGTCCTGCGGCCGCGTCACGCCCGCGACGCGGACCGCCACCTGCGCGCGCCCGGGAATCACGCCGGGCAGCCGGACACTGACGCGCACATCGTACGGACCGGCGCGTCCACCGAAGAACGTGTCGGGGCTGCCGACGTGCGCCATCGACAGGAGCGCGAGCGCCAGGACGGCGCCGGGTACGCGCCAGCGGCTCACCGCTGAACCCGCGCCATCCAGTTGCCCCACCACAGACCGAGGCGGGCCGAGACGAAGCCAAGCGCCAGCGCGATGGACAGGCCGGCGGCCAGGTTGTCCGGCGGGTTCAACTGGTACCAGTGCGCCTGAAACGCAGGATCCACGGAGTACGGCATCCGGTGGCTCGCGAAGAACCAGTTGCGCGCCCATGGGGTCATGAGGAAATCGGCAAACGGCCACTGCGCCGCGAGCAAGGCGGCGACGAAGACGACCGACGCCAGCGCCGCGAAGGTCCAGTCGTTCACCCGGCCGCGCGTCCGCTGCATGACCAGGTCGAGCGCCAGCGCCGGCACGATCAGCAGCAGCGGAAAGTCGGTCGGCATGAAGTGATCGACCTGCACGTAGATCGGTCCGAGCAGCGGCTGCGCCGGGAACAGCGGCATCAGCACGAGCATGAACAGCGTCAGGACGGTGTAGACCGACACGATCGTCGTCGCCGGCCATCGCGCCACCGACGCGCGCGCCGCGCTGATGATGAAGAACAGGAACACCGCCGCGCTGACCTGATAGAAGTGCGCCTGGTGCATGTCCCACCGCTGCGTATGCTCGGTGGCGACGGTCGCGACCAGCAGGAGCAGCAGGCCGGCGCCGAACAGATACAAGCGGCCCAGATGGCGTCTGTCGCCGATGGCGCGGTTCTGCCAGGCGAGCGCCATCAGCATCGCGCCGCACTGGATCGCGGCGATGCCGGCGGCGAGCAGCATGTGCGGCGGGCTGATGATCTTCACGTCGAGCCCGTATGCGTTGTGCCACCAGTCGTCGAAAGGCGCCGAGGTGATCATCGCGAACGCGCCCCAGATGCAGACCCACGCACCCAACGGCGCGCGGAAGCCCCAGAAGCGGACCGCCGCGTCGCGATCGGCGCCGGCTGCGCCGAACGTCGTCGTCAGCGCGACCCAGCCGCAGGTCAGGCCCGACACCACACCGCCGAGATAGATGCCCAGGTGCGCCGGCGTCCAGAACGTGTCACGGCCGATCGAGCGATGCCAGGAGATGTCCCAGATGACGCCGAGGATGACGCTGGTGGAGGCGAACAGTACCGCGTAGATCGACCATGGCGCGGCCGCCGACTCGCGAGTCCGGGTGGCGGCGTATCCACCCGGAAACGCCGTTGCTTGAGTGGCCATATGAGCCCATCTTGCCACCATGCATCGGGCGCTGTCGACGGCTCCGTCACTTTTTCAGCGTCGCTTCCCAGTTCAGCACCACCGTGATCGGCGCGGGGTTTTCATCTTCAGCGCTGATGTTGACGAGGAAGCGCCGGCCGTCCCCGGCGGCCACATAATGGTTACGACGATCCAGCAGCGTCCCGCGGATGCCGGTGTTGAAAAGTACTTGCGGCGCGTCCGTCTCGAATCCGGGAACGGTCGCCCTGATGGCAGCCGTCATCAACTTGCCGTCAGGCGCCAGATAGAACAGCTCCTTGCCGTCGCGGCGCCATTGCGGCTGCGCGCCGCCGTTCGTCGAGACCCGCCACTTGCCTTCCCCGCCAGGAAAGCGGCGAACGTAGACCTCCTGAGTTCCGGATTCGTCCGACATGTACGCCACCCATCGGACGTCGGGTGAGAACTGGCCGTGCCGCTCGTTCGAAGGCGTGGCGAGAAAGGCCCACGGCTTCTCGACCGGTGATACCGGCAGGATCCAGAGATCGCTCGGCCGCTGGCCCAGCTCGTAGAGGAGATACCGTCCGTCCCGCGACCAATCGGTCGGCACCATTGACTCTTTCTTGCTGGAGCTGAGCAGCAGTTCCTCGCCGCCGGTGCCGTCCGCCGCCGTGGAGTACATGTCGATCCCGCCGAGACGATTCGAAGAGAACGCCACGCGGGTTCCGTCAGACGACCACACCGGCTGGTGTGCGCCAAAGGGGTCGTATACCAGGCGGGACACGACACCGCGGTCCGGTTCCACCGCCCAGATGGTGTGGTACCCCGTGCCGGAATCGGTCTTCTCGATCGCGACCCGGCGATCGTCCGGAGCCAGCGATGGGTGGTGATAGTCGCCCGGCTCTCGGAAGGCGCCAAGCTCCTGCCCCGCTCGATCGAACCAGACGAGATGACTCTCGGGGCTCGAGCTTCGGTATGCGAGCACACGCGTGCTCGATGCGAATGCGCTCCCCGACCGCTCCGGGGCATCGAGGCTGATCTGATCGGCGACCGCAATCGGCTCGCCGACGACCTTCCCGCGATCGGCATCGTAAGGGTAGGCAACCAGGGAACGATTGCTCAGCGCGAACAGATACTGTGCCGCTGGAGAAACGTTCGACACATTGGCAAGGACGCGGTGCGTCTCCGCCGAATCGAGCGACCTTTGGTAGATGCCAGTCTGCTCTTGGTTCTGACTTCGAGCGAGGTACAGGAAGCTGTGCCCATCCGGCAGAAAGACGGGCCAGAGGTGGGTGCGTTCCTTGCGCGTCGCATCGAGGGTCGTCGCCGGTGTGGCAACGCCGCCGGTATCCGCGATGCGCTGAATGGGGCCGCTGCCGCCAAACAGAATGATGCCATCACGATTCCAGGTCCCGCCCCTCGGGAATACGGCGTTGCAGAGCACCTGGACGGCGCCACCGGCTTCGCCGATCCTCCGGAGTTTCCCCGACGCGAAAAAGCCAATCGATCGGCCGTCGGGAGACCAGAACGGATAGCTGGCGTTGTCCGTTCCGTCGAGCGGCCGAGCGGAGACCGAATCGAATCGCCGCACCCACAGGCGCTGGACGCTGTCGGAACCCAGGGCGACGAACACCAGACGGCTTCCGTCGGGTGACACCGCCATTTCAGCCGTGCCCCTGGGAAACGTCGTGCCCGGCGGCGGGTAGATGGAAAAACGGACGGTGTGGCCATCCGTTGTGGCCTGCCGTCGCGACACGTAAATCGCCGTCCCGGCCAGCGCGGCGATCATGGCGGCCGCTGACCACGCGAGCGCGCGAAGCCACGGTCGACGAGCGGTGACCGTCGCGGTTCGCGTCCCGGCATCGCCGTTCCGCGCCCAAGCCAACTCGCGTTGGAGATCGCGCGCGGTCTGCCAGCGATCGTCCGGATCCTTGGCCAGGCACGTGGCGACGATGCGCGAGAGGGCGGGCGAGATGACCGGCTGGATACTCGAAAGCGCCGGCGGTTCATGCTCGAGAATCGCGGCGATCAGGCTCGCCTGGCTGCGCCCTTCGAACGCCTTCCGGCCGGCCATCATCTCGAAGAGGACCGCGCCGAACGCAAAGACATCGGTGCGCGCGTCAGCGGCGTTTCCTTCGAGCTGTTCGGGCGCCATGTACTGGACGGTGCCCAGGATCGCGCCGACCGTTGTCGGGGCCCCCGGCGCCGAAGAATGTGGGGATTCCCGGTCCGGCACCGAAGTCGCTCGCTTCGCGAGGCCGAAGTCGAGCAACTTCGAGTTCGGCGATCCCGAGGCGCTCCGGCTCCTCACGAGAAACACGTTGCCCGGCTTCAGGTCGCGATGCACGATGCCGGCGCGGTGCGCGGCCCCGAGCGCCGCCGCGATCTCGATCGCCAGATCGAGAGCCTGCTCGAGAGG
>Ga0097621_100001138_pt1 | contig 18441 bp, 15 predicted proteins | sample KBSMisM72_FD_73165 | JGI IMG/M metagenome (GOLD analysis project Ga0097621, IMG submission 73165) | Miscanthus rhizosphere microbial communities from Kellogg Biological Station, Michigan, USA - KBS Miscanthus M7-2 (version 2) (version 2) | ecosystem: Host-associated > Plants > Roots >... | reverse complement strand
GTGATTGACGGCGATCGCTCGTCGCGCGCCGCGTGGACGTCGAAGCCGCCGGTTTCGGCGTGGAACTGAATCCAGTTCGCAGCCGGCGCGCGGCCGACGTAGAGCAGCTTGTCCTGTTCGAGGTGAAACAGGATGCCGTCGCCGATCACGTAGCCATACGGCGTGCACGGCGCGTACTGCTTCGCGCGGTTGACCGGGAACTTGGCGAAGCTGTTGGTGGCCGTGTGCGAGAACAGCTTCAGCGCGTCGGGCCCCTCGACGAGCACTTCGGCCATATGGTGCGACTGGTCGAACAGGACGCAGCTGTCGCGCCACGCGCCCTGCTCGTCTCGCCAGTTGGAATACTCCGCCGGGACGACGGGATAGACGTACGCTCCGATCTGCGAATTGCGGAGCATCGAAACCGGATTGCCCGCGGCGCGCAGCACATCTTCCAAGCCCTGTTGGCCCATGATTCTCGTTACCCTCTGTAATTTGGAATGCCTGTAATCGTGACCTTATCTAGCGGTTCAGCTCGGTGAACAGCCGCCTAATTTATCACCGAGCCCTATGAGGAGTCGATGCACAATATGCCGGGGTGTGGTCATGACCAAACGTCTTTCCGGCATCGCCGTTCTCGTTCTCACCGCGACAACAGTTCTGTACGGCCAGTCGGCGCCGGCGCCGACAAAAGCCTTCGTCCCGGCCAAAACGCCTGACGGCCAGCCGGATCTGCGCGGCACGTGGGTGAACTTCGACAGCACGCCGTTTGAAGCGCCGCCGCCCAGCGGCGGCTCGAATGGCGCGCCGATTCCGAGCGCCCCGGGCATCAATCCGCCGTCGCACTGGGCCGATCACGACAGCCCGATGAAGGCCGCGCGCCGATCGATGGTCGTCGATCCGCCCGAGGGGCGAGTGCCCGTGATGAAATGGGCCGAGGACAAGCGCGCGTACGATCTCGCGCACGTCCAGGATCACTGGGTGCATCAGACGTCGTGGGAACGTTGCATCACGCGCGGCATGCCCGCCGGCATGTTTCCAGCCGGATACAACAACGCCTACGAATTCATACAGGTGCCGGGCTACGTCGTCATTCGCTACGAGATGATCCACAACGCGCGGATCATTCCGATTGACGGGCGTCCGCGTCTCAACGAGAAGATCCGGCAGTGGGACGGCGAGCCGCGTGGCCACTGGGAAGGCACGACGCTCGTCGTCGAGTCGACGAATTACAACGACAAAGGAATGATCGCGACGAGCGCCGCGACGCAACGTATTCGCGGCATTCCGCAGACCGACGCGCTGCACGTCGTCGAGCGCTTTACGCCAGTCGATGCGAACACGATCATTTACCGCGCGACCATCGACGACAAGAACGTGTACACGAAGCCGTGGACCGTGGAAATCCCGCTGACACGCGATCCCAAGTACCGGATGTTCGAGTACTCGTGCCAGGAAGGCAATTACGCCACGCCGAACATCCTCGCTGGCGGTCGCAAAGAGGAACGCGAGGCTGCTGGGGGCACGAAAGACTAGCGAGGAAGGCCGTTCGAGCTGTGCGGAAGGCCGTTTGAGCCGTACGGAAGGCCGTTTGCGCCGTACGGAAGGCCGTTTGCGCTGTACGGAAGGCCGTTTGCGCTGTACGGAAGGCCGTTTGCGCCGTACGGAAGGCCGTTCGAGCGAAACGGAAGGCGCTCGGCGCCTATCCTTTGACGGTGTAGCCCTTTTTCTCCAGGACTGCACGAACCCGATCGCGCAGATCGCCCTGAAGTTCGACGCCGCCGTCCAAAACCGCGCCGCCCGTGCCGCACGCGCGCTTCAATTCCTGTGACAGTTCCTTCAGAAACGCGGAGTTTCTCGGCAGTCCGTCGACGACAGTGACGGTTTTGCCACCGCGGCCCTTCTTTTCCATCCGCAGCTTCGCGACAATCTTGAGCGGGACGGGCTGATCGAACTGTTTGCTGCACTGGCAGTTGTCTTTCGGCCAGCCGCAGTCCGGGCACATCGCGCCGATGCCGGTGGAGTAGACGAGGCGTCCTTTGTCGGTCACAAAAGCAGGTTCCTGGTTCCACAGTTCCGGGTTCCAGGTTCGATGGTTCCAGGTTCGTGGTTCCAGGTTCGTGGTTCCGGGTTCGTTCCAGGTTCGCGAACCTCGAACCTCGAACCTCGAACCTGGAACCTGGAACCGTCGAACCTGGAACGTGGAACCTGGAACCAGGAACCTTTCAAGATTCATCATGCTCGAAATCCTCCACGAAGACGAGTGGCTGATCGCCGTCGACAAGCCGGCGGGCGTCGTCGTGCATCCGACGTATAGGAATGTCGACGGGACGCTCCTCGACGAGCTCCGCGCGAGCGCTCCCGGCGCATCGCTTGCGGTGGTCGGACGGCTCGACAGGCTGACGTCGGGTGTGGTCCTTGTCGCCAAGAGCGCGGCGATCCACGCGGCCTTGCAGAAGTACTGGCACAAAGTGGAGAAGGACTATCTCGCCGTCGTGGAGGGCGAGGTGGAACTGGAAAGCGGCGAGATCGCGCTGCCGCTTGGCACCGATCCCGCGGATCGGCGCCGCCGAATGGTCCGGCCCGACGGCGCGCCGAGCGTCACGCAATTTGAACGGCTCGCGCATTCGCGCGCGCTCGGCCGGTCGCTTCTTCGCTGCCGTCTGGTGACGGGCCGCCGCCACCAGATTCGAGTGCATCTTGCCGCACGAGGCTGGCCGATCGTCGGCGACGCTCTGTACGGGCGCGCGCTCGACGGCTTTCCGCGTCATGCGCTGCACGCGTGGCGCATCGCGCTGCGGCATCCGGCGTCGTGGCAGGCGCTGACAATCGAGGCGGCGGTGCCGAAAGAATTGGTGTCACTGTATCCTAACAGTGATACAGTTGTCTGGTGAATTTCCGCATCAACACGACGTCGACACAGCCGCTCTACCTCCAGCTCACCCAGCAGATTCGCCACGCGATCGACACCGGCGTACTCCAGCCCGGCGACGGCCTCCCGGGAATCCGCACGCTGGCGGAGCAGCTCGTCGTCAGCCCGAACACGGTCGTCAAGGCGTACTCCGAGCTCGAACACGAGGGCGTCCTCGAGATGCGGCATGGATCGGGCGCCTTCGTTGCGGGACGGAAGCCGTCGAAGGTGAAAAGCGATCGCGTGCGCCAGGCACAGGAACGCATGCGCGCGGTCGTCGACCGGTTGCAGGACGACGGTTTCTCGGAGGAAGAAATCCAGCGCCTCTTCGAGGCCGAGTTGTTCTTTCGCGCGCCCACGCCGCGGCGGTGAGTTCCATGAACGACAGTTGGATCATCGAAACCGACGCGCTGACGAAACGCTACGGCGCGGTCGAAGCGGTCTCCACGCTCGATCTTCGGGTCGGCGCTGGGCGCATCACCGGCTTTCTGGGCCGCAACGGGGCGGGCAAGAGCAGCACGATCAAAATGCTGCTCGGCATGAGTCATCCGACGTCCGGGACGGGACGGGTGCTCGGCCACCGCATCGACGACGCACGAGCGAACCGGGAGGCGCGCCGGCATGTCGCATATGTCGCGGAAGACAAACAGACCTACGCCTATATGACCGTCAGGCAGATGATCGCTTTTACGCGATCGTTCTACGACGACTGGCGTCCCGACGTCGAGGCGCGGCTGCTGCGGCAGTACGAGCTGCCGATTCACCGCAAGGTGAAGGCGTTGTCGAAGGGCATGCGGACGAAGCTGGCGCTGCTGCTCGCGCTCGCGCGCCGGCCCCGCCTGCTCATTCTGGATGAGCCGAGCGAAGGCCTCGATCCTGTGTCGATCGAACAGCTCCTGCAGTCGCTCGTCGCGGCGGCGGCGGATGAAACGGCGGTCTTCTTCTCGTCACATCAGATCGCGGAAGTGGAACGCATCGCCGATCACGTCTGCATGCTCGATCGGGGACGGCTCGTGCTCGACGCCTCGCTCGACGCGATCCGTCAAGACTTCCGGCTGCTCGAAATCGGGTTCGCGCACGAACCGCCGCGCGTCGACTGGCCCGCGACCGACGTGGGATCGATCCGGACGACGGGCCGGCAGGTCAGGATTCTGGCCAAATGCAACGTCGACGCGATGATCGAACGCGCCTACGGCGCCGGCGCCGTGTCGGTCGAAACCTCCGCCGTCAGCTTGCGTGAAGTGTTCCTCGATCAGGCCACGGAGCAGGCGTAATGCTCTGGTACAAAGCGTGGCGCGAAAGCCGCAGTCGGTTTCTGATCGCCGTGGCCGCCGTCAGCGTGTTCTCGGTTGGCGTGCTCCTGGGCGCGCGCACGAACTTCCCGCCACCGCAAGCTCCGCTGCTGCCGTACTCGGCGTTCGTGTGGGGAGAGTTCTACGGTAATGGGCGGGCGGTGGGGTTCAGCGTAATCGCGCTTCTGCTCGGGCTCGGCGGGCTGCAGCGAGAGCGGGCGAGTGGAAGCGCGCCCTTCACGCTGGCGCTGCCGATCACCCGCGGACGACTTGTCGTCACGCGCGTTGCGGTCGGATTGCTCCAGTTGATCGTCATCGCGCTGCTGCCGGCGCTCATCGTTCCAGCGCTTTCGCCCCTTCTCGCGCGACACGCATACCCGTGGTCGCAGAGCCTTCAGTACGCGGCACTGTTCATGAGCTGGGGCATTGTCTGGTTCGCCATTGCGTTTCTCTGGTCCGCTCTCTTCCGCGGAGAGTTCACCGCCGCCGTGGCAGCGATACTGACGCCATTCGGGTACCTGGTCCTTTACGGCGCCTCGCGTGGCGACCAGCGGTTCCCTGGAGCGAACCCGTTCACGATGATGAGCGGCGGGCTCGATCGTCATCTCGGCGGCAGAATGCTGCTCACCGAACCGCTGCCTTGGACGGCGATGAGCGTGCTCGTCGTCATCGCGGCCGCCTTGCTGTTCGGCGCGTGGCGCATGACCGTCCGCCAAAACTTTTGAGGCCGATGCTGTATTACAAGGCGTGGCTGGAGAGCCGCGTGCGATTTCTCGCCGCGGGGGCCGTGCTGTCGCTGTACTGCCTCACGTTCGTCCAGCGGGCGCGGCTCGATTTCCCGCCTGCCCTCGAGCCGACGCTGCCGTATACGGCCCATGTGTGGCGTGGCATCTACAACGGACTCGACATGGTGGTCTTCATCATCATGGCGGCGTTGCTGGGCCTGGGCGGCCTCGAGCGGGAACGTGAACTCGGCACCGACGGCTTCACGCTGGCGCTCCCGGTCGATCGCGCGCAGTTGTTGTGGCCGCGCGTGGCCGTCGCGATGGTCGAAATGGCGGCGCTCGCCGCGATTCCGCTCGTCGTCGTTCCATGGACGTCCGCGACGATTGGCCGCGCGTATCCGGCCGCGCACGCCGCGCGATTTGCGATCCTGTTCGCGACCACCGGTACGTTGTGGGTGTCCGCCGGCGTGCTGGTCTCGGTTGCGGTGCCGGGCAGCTACGCCAGCATGGCCGCAAGCCTGCTGGCTCAGGTTACTTCCGCCGCCGTCTTCTCGGGCACCCTTCGCGCACACCCGTCGTTGAGCCCCTTCAACGTCATGAACGGCGCGCGTCTGTCGCTTCTCGATCGATCCACGGACCTGTTCATCGCGCCGCTGCCATGGATCACGCTGGCCGCGTTCCTTCTTGTCAGCGCCACGGTTCTTGCGGGCGCTTCCGCGATCAGCCGGCGCCGGGATTTCTGAGGCAGCTTGATCGATAACCTACAGTTGTAGTAGATCTATCCACGTCGTTAGGAGGCACCGTGGCCCTGCCGAAGCTGACGAGAGTGGAACTCCGAATCATGGACGCCCTCTGGCGAGTGGGACCCGCGTCCGTGCGCGAAATACAAGAAGCGCTGCCTGTGAAGAACCGCCCCGCGTACACGACCGTCCAGACGATGGTGTATCGGCTGGAGGCGAAAGGCGCGGTCACCCGGGTGAAGAAGATCGGCAACGCCCACGTGTTCGAGGCGGGGATCTCGCGCGAATCCACACAGCGCCGGCTCATCGACGAGCTCCTGAACTTCTTCGGCGGAAAAATCCAGCCGGTAATGGCGCACCTCGTCGAATCCGGCCGTCTGTCGCTCGACGACGTCAAAGAAGCCGAGAAGACGCTGCGAAAGTTGTCGCGGAAGGACGGAACCAAATGATCGCAGAGCTGGCGAATCATCTGTGGCAGTCGACGCTGGTCGCCGGGCTCGCGTGGCTCGTCACGCTCGTGCTGCGGCGCGATCGGGCAGGGGTGCGCCACGCCGTCTGGCTCGCCGCGTCGTTGAAGTTTCTCGTGCCGTTCTCGGCGCTCACGACCCTCGGCGCGCGGTTCGGCTGGCGCCCGATCGTCGTCGCGGCGTTCACCCCGCACGATCTGCTCGTCGCCACCGGCGGCGGCGCGTTCCCGGGGCAAGCCATCCGTATTGCGGCCCATCCCTCGGCCGGCGCGTCGGCGATGCCATCGATCTGGAACGTGGCGCCTGACGTGCTCATTGCGGTCTGGTCGATCGGCGCGGCCGCCCTGCTCGCGACGTGGATCGTTCGATGGCGGCGGATATCCGCCGTGGCACGCGAGGCGACGCCGCTGGTCGCGGGGCCGATTGTCGACATGCTGCGCGCCATCGAACGCCGCGCGAACATCACGCGTCCGATTGCCATTGCCAGCTCTGAGAGCTCACTCGAGCCGGGTGTGTTCGGTATCGTCACGCCGACGCTGGTGTGGCCGTCCAACCTGTGCGATCACCTGTCGCCCGAGCAAATCGAAGCGATTCTCGCGCACGAAGTCGCGCATGTGCGCCGGCGCGACAACCTCGCCGCCATCGTGCATCTGCTCGCTCACGCCGTCTTCTGGTTCCACCCGCTGGTGTGGTGGATTGGCGCGCGCCTGGTCGACGAACGGGAGCGCGCGTGCGATGAAGCAGTGGTCAGCGGTGGAAGCGAGCGTCACGCGTACGCCGAGAGCATCCTGACGACGTGCAGGCTGTTCACGGAATCGCCGCTCGCCTGCGTGGCCGGCGTGACGGGCGCGGATCTCAAGAAACGAATCGAGCACATCATGTTGAACGACGTTCGATCCGGGTTGACTGGATGGAAGAAGGGATTGCTCGCCGTCGCCGGTGGTGCGGCGATTGCGGCGCCTTTTGCGATCGGCATCATGAGGGTCACGCCGCTGCTCGCGCAGCAGCCGTCGACCAACGCGGCGTTCGACGTGACCTCGGTGAAGGTGAACACCGCCGCCTCGGGAATGATCCGCATGCTGCCGGCTGCCAATGGCGGCTGGCAAGCGGAAAACGTCTCGCTCGGCATGCTGGTGCGTCTTGCGTTTCAACTCCAGGACAACCAGCTCGTCGGCGGACCGAAGTGGCTGTTCGACGACCGCTTCGACGTGAAAGGTACGGGCACGGCGCCGGGCCGCGATGGTCCCCTCTTCGACAAACTGAAGTCGATGCTGAAGGATCGATTCAAGCTCGTGACGCACGTCGAAACGCGCGAGTCGCCGATTTTTGCCCTCGTGCTTGCGCGAAGCGATGGAAAACTCGGCGAGAAGCTGACGCTGTCGACAACGGACTGCACACCCACCGGGCCAAACGGTCGCGGCCGAGGACAGCAACCGCTGCCGGTACCAGGTGAGCGGCCGAAATGCGGCTTCATGATTGGCCCGGGAAGGATCATGGTCGGCGGTCAGACGATGGCGTCGTTCGCGCAGACCTTATCTCGTTTTGCCGGAGGCATCGTCGTCGACAAGACGAATCTCAGCGGCACGTTTGACATCGAGCTCTCGTACGCGCTTGATCCGGGGAACAATGGTTTCGGCCGCGACCTGCCGCCGCAGCCGGGGCCACCGCCCGTCGTCAACAGCGATGGGCCGTCGATCTTCGCGGCAGTGCAGGAACAGCTCGGGTTGAAGCTCGAGTCGACGAAGGCGCCCGTCGATGTGCTCGTCATCGACAGCGCGGAAAAGCCGACGCCCGACTAACCGCGGCACGCGGAAAAACCGAGCGCCGATTGACCGTACCCGGTGTCAAAGCGGGCAGTCGTTAACCTGCTGCACCTGGAGGGCGTAGTCCCGGCATGAGTAAACCTCTTCTCACTATCGCTCTCGCGTTCGTTCTCGTGTCGGGATCACTAGGGGCGCAAGCCCCGCAATCGGCGGATGGACGGCCGACGTTCGAAGCCGCTTCGGTGAAGCGCAACAAAGAGGGTGGGCCCTTTAGCCTGTTCTTTCAACCCGGTGGACGATTTCGCGCGGTCAACGTCACCGCGAAGATGTTGATTAGCTCGGCCTACGGCACGCCGCAGCCTCTACCGGAGTTTCAGATTGCCGGTGGGCCAAAGTGGCTCGATACTGATCGCTTCGACATCGTTGCTAAGGCGGCAGGCGATCCGCAGCCCGGGCCAAACGGCCCTCCGCCCGCGATGTTCGAGATGCTGCGGTCGCTGCTCACCGATCGCTTCCATCTCAAGGTTCATTTCGAGGTGAAAGACACGCCTGTGTTCGCGTTGATGCTCTTGCGACCTGATGGCAGGCTCGGTACGCAGTTTCGTCAGACGGACGTCGACTGCGGCGCGGTGATGCGCGCGGCTCGCGAACGCGGCGGCGGTCCGCCTCCGCCTCCGTCGCCCGGAGAAAGGCCCAAGTGCGGAGCGCGGATGTTTCCAGGCAATCTTTCTGCCGGCGCTCAGACGCTCACACAAATCGTGAACGGGCTCGCGCGTCTTCGCGACGTGAACAGGCAAGTGATCGATCGGACGGGCCTCGCCGGTGCCTACGACGTCGACCTGACGTGGACGCCGGATGCTGGGTCACTGCCGCAGGGCGATCGCCCTCCAGGCGCGCCCGCATTGCCGCCGATAGATCCAAACGGACCCTCATTATTTACGGCGATTCAGGAGCAATGGGGCCTCAAACTGGAGCCGACGAGGGCTCCAGTAAATACGCTCGTGATCGATGGCGTGGATGAGCCGTCGGACGACTGACCGGCCGGCGAACCAGCGGAACGCGTGCGACGTCCAATGAATGCTGTACAGACGATGTCTGGGACGAAGTTGTGTGTACTGGAAAGGCCCACTCGCGAATGAAGAAGCTGCTGATTGCTGTTGTCCTTCTGGTGAGCGCGCATCGGCTGTTCGCCGGTGGAGAACACTCTGGTCAGGTCATGGTTGGCAGCGTGCCCGTGCCGGGGGCAACGGTCACCGCGTCCGCCGGGGACAAGAAGCTCGTGACGGCGACCGACGAGGAGGGCCGATTCACGTTTCCTGACGCCACGGCCGGCGTGTGGACGCTCCGCGTCGACATGCTCGGATTCGAACCGTTGACCCAGGACATCACGGTGACGGCTGAGCCCCAGCCCTCCGCATGGACGCTGAAACTGAAGCCGTTTGAAGAAATCACGCGAGGTATTCCGATTCCGGCGCCCGCGCCTCCCGTCCAGGTGGTCGCGTCGAACGGCACGCCGTCGACATCTCGCAGCACGAACGGACGCAACGCGGCGCCGGCCGCGCAGGCGGCTTCCGGCCGCGGCGGATTCCAGCGCGCGGGCGTGACGGCAACGGCGCCGCCTCCCGGTCGCGCGCTGCCGGACGAGCCGCCGCCGACGGCCGAAACGGCGCAAGGGGCAAACGACGGATTTCTGATAAACGGCAGCGTCAACAACGGCGCGGCATCGCCTTTTGCCCAAGCCGCCGCATTCGGTAATAACCGGCGCGGTCGCGGATCGCTCTTCAACTACCAGCTCGCCATTGTCGAAGGCAATTCGGCGTTCGACGCGGCCCCGTTCTCGCTCAGCGGCCAGCCGGTGAGCAAGCAGAACTACAACGACTTTCACCTGTCCGGAGTGTTTGGCGGCCCGCTGCGCTTTCGTCATTTCATGCCGACGAAAGGGCCGAACATCTTTCTGTCGTACAACCACGGCGACGATCACAACGCGACGACGCAGCCGGGTCTGATGCCGACGGCGCTCGAGCGAGTCGGCGACTTCTCGCAGAGCCTGAACCGGCTCGGCCAGCCGGTGCAAATCGTCGATCCAACGACCGGGAAGCCGTTTGCCGGCAACGCCATTCCCACGTCACGCATCAGCCCGCAAGCGGCGGCGCTGCTCGCGTACTATCCGCAGCCGAACTTTTCGAGTCCCGGGTACAACTTTCAGGCGCCGCTGTCGACGTTCACGCGGCAGGAACAATTCTCGTCACGCGTGACGCAGCCGCTCAACAACCGCAATCAGTTGATCGGCCTGCTGAATTATCAACACATCACGACGCAGCAGACGACGATGTTCGGCTTCAACGACGCGAGCCAGGTTTCTGGCGTGGATAGTTCGCTGACCTGGACGCATCGTGTGAACCAGTTCGTGACGTTCCGGCCGCGGTTCACGTACCAGGAGCTCACGAACCAGTCCACGCCGTACTTCGCGAATCGGCTGAACGTGTCGGGTCTCGCAGGAATTTCCGGGAACAATCAGGATCCCGCCAACTGGGGGCCGCCGAGTCTCGGTTTTTCGACGATCACTGGCCTGAGCGACGGGCTGCCGAACTTCAATCGCAATCGCGGCATCGGCGGCGGCATCGAAGTGTACTGGAGCCACGGCCGTCACAACCTCACATTCGGCGGCGACGTCCGCCGCGTGATGGTCGACATTCAGTCGCAGCAGAATCCGCGCGGAACGTTCTCGTTCAACGGTTCGGCCACCGGCTACGACTTCGCCGACTTCCTCCTCGGCGTTCCGACCACGAGCACGATTGCGTTTGGCAACGCCGACAAGTTCCTGCGCGCCTACTCGTCCGATGCGTATATCACCGACGACTGGCGCTTCAGCCCGACGTTGACGATGCAAATCGGCGCGCGCTGGGAGTACGACACGCCGATGAACGAAGCGCTCGGACGGTTAGTGAATCTCTCGGTCACTCCGGGGTTCACGTCCGCAACGCCAGTGCTCGGCGACAGCCTCATCGCGCCGGACCGACGCGGCATCGAGCCGCGCATCGGCATTGCGTGGCGCCCGGTGCCGGGATCGTCGCTCGTCGTGCGCGCCGGCTACGGCATCTACCGCAACCAGAACATCTATCAGCCGATCACGCTGCTCCTGGCGCAGCAGCCGCCGCTGTCGACAGCGTTTCAACTCCAGAACACGCCCGCGACGCCGCTGTCGCTCGCGAACGGCTTCACGGTGCCGGCGACCAACGCAGCCTTGAACACGTTCGCCGTCGATCCGAATCTGCGCGTCGGCGCGGCGCAGAACTGGCAAGCGCTCGTTCAGCGCGATCTGCCGGCGTCGCTGACGATCACCGCGACGTACCTGGGCACGAAGGGAACGGATTTGCTGCAGGAGTTCCTGCCGAACACCTATCCCTCAGGAGCCGTGAATCCGTGTCTGTCGTGCCCGTCGGGTTTTGTGTTCCTTTCGTCGAACGGTTCGTCCTCGCGCCACGCCGGTCAACTGCAAGTGCGGCGGCGGCTGCGTAACGGCCTGCTGGCGAGCGCGCAGTACACGTTCGCGAAAGCCACTGACAACGCCACGGCATTTGCCGGCGTCAGTTTGGCCGGGTCAGCGATTGCGCAGGACTGGCGCGATCTCGACGCGGAGCGGGCGCCCTCGAATTTCGATCAGCGGCACCAGTTGACGGCGACGGTGCAGTACACGACCGGCATGGGGCTCGCGGGTGGAACGTTGCTCGACGGCTGGAAAGGCAAAGTTTATAAAGGCTGGACGCTCACGGGACAGCTCACGACAGGGAGCGGCCTGCCGTTCACGCCCGTGATTAATGCGCCCATCGGCGCGTCGGGCGCCGGCTCGCTTCGTCCTTCGTTCACCGGTGCGTCGCTGTCCGCGCCGGACGGCTACTATCTGAATCCAGGGGCGTACACGTTGCCGGCGGCCGGGCAGTTTGGAGACGTCGGCCGCAATTCGGTCACGGGGCCGACGCAGTTCACGTTCAATGCGGGCATCACCCGGACGTTCCAGTTCACAGAGCGCGTCAGCTTCGACTGGCGTCTCGACGCGACGAACGTGCTCAACCGCGTGACCTACACTGGAGTCAACGGGGTTTTCGGCGGCACGCAATTCGGCCTGCCGAGCCTGACGAACACTCCTCGAAAAATTCAGAGCACCATGCGACTGAGGTTCTAATGCAACGAGCCATCGTCATCGGATTGACGGCCGCAGCGCTCCTCGCCGTCTCGACGCACGCGCAACAGCCTGCGCAAACGCCGCAGGCGGCGTCGCCGACGTTCCGCACGAATACGCGCTTGAGCGTGCAGACCGTCACCGTCAAGGACAAAGACGGCAAGCCGATCGAAGGCCTCACGGCGAAGGACTTCGTCGTCACCGAAGAGGGCGAGCCGCAGTCGATTGCGTTTGTCGAGTTCCAACGGCTGCCGCCGCCGCGTACAAGCACGCAGGTGTCGCTCGGCGATGCGACGCCCGAGGCGCCCGCTGCGACGCCGCCGCCGGCCAAACCTGGCGCCGACTCAGTGACCGACGTGAAGATCGCATCAGGCCAGCCCGGCGACATCAAGTACCGGAACAAGCGGCTCATCGTGCTGTATTTCGAGCTGAACGCCTTGCAGCCGCCGGATTTGCTGCGCGCGTACAACGGCGCGATCAAGTACGTGAAAACGCAGATGACGCCGGCCGATCTCATCGCGGTCATGGCGCATCAGGGCGGCGCCGTCCGCGTCAGGCAGGACTTCACCGACAACAAAGAGCAGCTGCAAGAAGTGATTCAGACCGTCGTGTTCGGCGAAGACAAGGACGGCGACGGCATCCCCGACACGCTCGAGGAAGGCACCGCCTTCGGCCAGGACGACGCGGAGTTTTCGATTCTGAATACCGATCGCCAGTTGTCGGCACTGCAGACGGCCGTCGGCATGCTGCGTCCGCTGCCGGAACAGAAGTCGCTCGTGTACTTCTCGAGCGGCCTGCGATTGAACGGCGTCGACAACCAGGCGCAGCTGCGCGCGACGACGAACGCCGCGCTTCGAGCCAACGTCGCCATGTTCCCCGTCGACGCCCGCGGCCTCGTCGCGGATGCTCCGCTCGGCGATGCGACGCGACGCTCGCCCGGCGGAATCGCGATGTTCAACGGCCAGCAGGCGGGCCAGCAGATTGCGGCGTTCCAGCGCTCGCAGGACACGCTCTACTCGCTTGCCAAGGACACCGGCGGGAAGGCGATGTTCGACAACAACGACCTCTCGTCGGGCATCGTGCAAGCGGCCGAATCGGTGACGAGCTACTACATCCTCGGCTTCTATAGCACGCACGTCGCGCTCGACGGCAAGTTCCGCAGGGTGAAGGTGACGCTCGCCGCGGCCACGGGCATCCAGAATGCGGAAATCGTCACTCGGGCGGGCTACTTCGGCGACAAGGAGTTCGCGAAATTCTCCGAAGCCGACAAGGAACGGCAGCTCGAAGATGCGCTGATGCTCGACAACCCCATCACGGACATTCCGATCGCGTTGGAAGTGAATTACTTCCAGCTGAATCGCGCGGAATACTTCGTGCCGGTCGCCGTGAAGATCCCCGGCAGCGAGCTCGCGCTCGCCAAGCGCCGCGGCGCGCAGCACACGGTCATCGACTTCATCGGCGAAGTGAAGGACGAGTTCGGCATCACGATTCAGAACTTCCGCGACAAAATCGACGTCAAGCTGAGCGACGAAAACGCGGCGCAGCTGCCGAAGCGGCCCGTACAGTTCTACACGGGCTTCACACTCCTTCCGGGGAACAACTACAAGATCAAGCTCCTGGCGCGCGACGCCGAAACCGGCCGCATCGGCACGTTCCAGGCGACGTTCACGGTTCCCAACCTGCTTCGCGAAGAGACGCGAGTGCCGATCAGCACGGTCGTGCTCTCCAGCCAGCGGGTTCCGATGAGCGAGGCGCTGTTCACTGTCCAGAAGACCGAGGCGGAAAAGAATATCGCCGCCGACCCGCTCGTCTTCGAAGGGCAGAGGCTGTTTCCGAGCGTCACGCGCGTGTTCAGCAAACAGCGGGACATGTACGTGTTCCTGCAGGCCTACGAGCGCGCGGCCACGACAACACAGCCGCTGGTGGCGTACGTGACGTTCTACAAAGGCGGCGCGAAGGTGCTGGAGACTGCACCGTTGCCCGTGGTCGACGGACTCGAGGCGAGGTCGAAAGCCGTCCCGCTCCGCTTCAGCGTCCCGCTCGGCGAACTGGGGACCGGGCGCTACGAGTGCCAGATAACGGTGCTCGACCCAGCTTCGCAGAAGGTGGCCTTCTGGCGCGCGCCGGTCGTCCTCGTGCCCTGATCGTCAGAAGCGGGTGATCAGCGCGACGCGAACCGCGCGCGGCGAACCGGGCGAGATGTTCGTGTTGCTGTCGGCGTTCGCGTAGTACTTCGCGTTCAGCAGATTCTCGACGTTCAGCTGCAATCGAAGCTGGCCGGCGAGCGGCACGAACACGGCGGCATCGGCGCGCACGTACGACGGGAGCGTCACGGCGTCGTCGATGGCCGCGAACATATCCGAGCGATACATCAGCCCAAGCCCCGCGCCCACTCGCGGCACGATTTGATAGCGGTTCCATAACGACAGCATGTGGCGAGGTACCTGGCCGACTGTGGCGCCGAGCACGGCCGCCGCCGTCGCGCTGGTGACGAACGCGTCCTGATAGCCGTACCCGCCGGCCATCTGCCAACGCGGTGTGATGTTGCCCGTGACGCCGAATTCGACGCCGTTCGTCCGCTGGCTGCCGGTCTGGACGATTCGCGTTGGCTCGTTCGGGTCGGTCGAGCGTGTGTTGGTCCGATCGAGGCGATACACGGCGGCGCTGAACGAAAGGGTGTCGCGTACGTCCCATTTCGCGCCGAGCTCGTAGTTGTTGAACTGTTCGGGCTTCACCTGCTGCGTGACCACCGTCAGCGACGAGAACTGATCGCCGGAGCTCGGCAGGTACGACATCGTGTAGCTGCCGTAGAGCGACACGGGTTCGATCGGCTTGTAGACGACCGCGCCGCGAGGCGAGACGAGGTTGTCGGGGCGCGTGAGACCGAGGCCGCTCCTGTTGTCGCGGTACTGAAGGCTGAAGTAGTCGTAGCGCAGCCCGGCCAGCACACGCACGGTCTTCGACACTTGGATGTGGTCCTGTGCGTACGCGGCGGCGACGTTCGCGCGCAAATGATTGTCGGCGTCGGTGGCGTTCTGGCGGAACGTCATCGGTGTCGCGATCAGACTGGCAGTCACCGGCACGACAATCGACGTGGTGCTGTCGTTGAAGAATCCCGTGTTGCGGACGTTGTCGGTGATCTGCGTGCCAAACTCCACCCCGGCGACGAACGTGTGTGCAATGCCGCCAAGAACAGCCGGGTACGTGACGTCCGTCTGGTTGAACACATTCGTCCGCGTCGTGGCGTTGTTGTACGCGGTCACCGTCAGTGTCGAGCCGTCCGGGCTGACGGCGCCAGGTACATAGTTCTGGTACCCGCGGTCGTAGCCGCCGGCGAGCGTCCGATTGTGGACCCGCAGGGTGCCCACCTGATGATCGAGCGAGACGGACGCGAGATTCACGCGCGCGTTTACCCAGCCGGTCGCCGGGTTGCCGTACACCGTCGAGGGATCGACGTCGAGCGGACGGCCCTGGTACGACGGGATGCCGCGATCCGATACGCGATGGTCGTAGAGGTTCTCGTAGCCGATCGTCAGCTTGGTGTCCCGACTCGGCTGGACGGTGAACGTCGGGTTCAGCCCGTAGCGTTCGAGCGTGACGCCGTTGCGAAAGCTGCCGTCGTTCTCGTACATGCCGTTCAGGCGGAACGCCACGCGGTCGCTGAGCGCGCGATTCACGTCGCCCGCGACGCGCCGATCGCTGTAGCTTCCGAGGTGCATGGACAGCTCCTGGATCGGCATGAACCCCGCCTCTTTCGTCACGCGGTTGATGACCCCGCCGCCGCCTCCGCGGCCGAAGGTCGTCGCGTTCGGCCCCTTGATGGCTTCGATGCGATCGAGGTTGTACAGATCGCGGTAGTACTGAACGTCGTCGCGCACGCCGTCGAGAAAGAAGTCGGCGGACGAATTGTTGCCGCGGATGATCACCTGATCGCGGTTGTTCTCGCCCTGGTGCACGCTGACGCCGGGCACGTAGCGCAGCGTGTCGCCGACGCTTTGCATCAGCTGATCGGCGATGAGCTGCCGGCCGATGATCGTCACCGACTGCGGCACATCGCGGACAGGCATCAGCATCTTCATCGCGCTCGTGAGCGAGGGAGACCGGTATGTCGCTGGCGCCGACACGTTGACGGTGTCGGTGAAGGTCGCGACCTGCAGGGTCAGCGTCCGGAATTCGGCGCCTGACGTTCGCGCTGTCACTGCGACAGTCAACGGCGCAAAGCCGTCGAGTTCGACGGTGACCGCATGAGGGCCCGGAGTCAGAGTCAGCGTCACGTCGCCGCTTGTCGTGGTGACGCCCGCATCTTTGGGACCGGGCTGGCCGGTGGACGTCACCGACACGCGGGCACCGGGAAGTGGCGCGCCGGTGGTGTCGATCACGGCGACGTACAGCGAAAACGGGCTCTGGGCACTCGCGCGATCGGCGGCGGAGTGGATCAGGATGAGGGCAGCGGAGAGAATCAGCAGTCTGCGAGACACGGAAAAGGACTCCTGAACTTGATAATGAGACTCAGTCTCAATTACGGCTGCCCAGCTTATCTCCGACTGCTTTGGTCGGTCAAGGTGCTGTGTCTGCTAGCGGCCAGCCCGGCGCTCGCGCAGACAGAACTCTTTGGCCCCGAACGCGATGCAGCGCGAAAGGCCATCGTGGCACCCGTGGTTTTCGATCCGTTGCTGACGATGCCGCTGACGGCTGGTCCTGAGGCCGTCGTCGATGCACATGGAACCGACATCGCCGGCACCGCGCACATTGCCGCCACGAATGGCGACGACAGCTACGGCATCCTGGCGAGCGTGCCGCTATCGACGGCGGATCCGTCGACGTCGGTCGATCCACGCGGGCTGCGGCGCCATGCGTCTCTCGGGTTCCATCTCACCAACGTCATCTGGCATCCCAAGGCGAAGGGCGGCGACATCGTCGCGCCGTGGGTGCTCTTCATCCACGCCGACTACCGCTACAACCGCGCCGAGTACGAATTTGCCGATTCGAAAACCTTTCAGCGGCAAACCGACACGCGTCTGAACGACACGGCGTCGATGCTGTTCGGCGCGCAGCTCTTTTCGTCGACGCGCCATCCGGGCTACTTCTTCGGCTTCAGCTATACGTACTCGGCGGTGTTCGATCAGTTTGGAGGAACGGCGTCGAACGGATTGCCGCTCGAGGGGCCGACGAAGGTGCGCGGCAATCTGCTGCGGATCGAGATGCGGCATCCGTTTGAGCGCCGCTTCGGCGTCAATCCGTCTGTGACGCACGACAAGAGCTCGGGTGTGACGACGGTTGAAGCGATCGGCTACCTACGCTTTCGGCGCGAGTACGCCGGGCTGCGGCTCGGCAACGAAAGCAAGCACGACGGCCGCGGCGGATTCTTCGCGACCGTCTTCGTCGGCTGGCAGAGTGCGCGGTCGCAGTGACATTAGCGACAATGGCTGGCGAGCTTCTGCACGAACTCGACCTGCAGGACGTTGCTCCCAGACGTTTTCGGCTCGCCGGAAATCTCCACCTTGGCGCCCACAAACGGAGAGAGTTGGCTCTCAATCGCGGCGAGCTTGTACGTCAGCTTGCCCGGCCCTTCGGGTGTCAGCACGTATCGAGAGTCCAGCACCGTATTGCCATCCGGCGCGGCCTTCGGAGCATCCTTCGCGAGCTGGACGCAGCCGGTGACTGTGATGCGATCCGCGACGCTGGGCGGATCGGGCTGCGACGTGCCCGGCGTGGGGTTGCCGCCGCTGATCGGCGTGCCGCCGATCTGCGCGACGAGGAGAAGCGCGAGCATCATCGTCACGCACCGTCTCCATCTTTGAGATACTTTCCGAGCTTCACGATCGTCATCGGATCGGCATCCTTGTCGACGAGTATGCCGAAAAACGGCGCCATCATCTCTTCCCACGTCATTCGGCCGAGATAGACGGTTCGGCTCGGATTCGGGTTGGCCCTATTGGCCGTCGAGTTGTCGTAGTGCGCGTCGACGTGGAGCTTCGTGCCCTTCGGTATGCGAATGGGTGTGGCCGGCTGATACAGCAGCTGCCAGTTGAAGTCGTACCTCGGCACGCTCAACGCGATTTCGTCGCGCCCGTCCGGATAGATCAAGTGGTACGTCATGTCTTTGCCGCGCACGTGCATGTGCGGCATCATCTCGACGAGCTCGACGTCCCGAGTGAACTCGAGATCGAATGTCGGGCTCTTGTAGTTGCCGTCATTCGGCGGAATCGCGAAGTCCGGTCCGCCGCCGACGATGCCGTACGACATCCAGCGCTTCTCGGGCGGCGCGTCCGACACGGTGAAGCCGATCAGCGGACGATCGACCACTTCCTTGCCGAGAGGCGTGTAGTGCACCTGGAACGAAATGTCGCTGCCGGCGGGAATCAGCTTGCCCGCGTGGAACGG
>Ga0097621_100001134_pt1 | contig 18473 bp, 15 predicted proteins | sample KBSMisM72_FD_73165 | JGI IMG/M metagenome (GOLD analysis project Ga0097621, IMG submission 73165) | Miscanthus rhizosphere microbial communities from Kellogg Biological Station, Michigan, USA - KBS Miscanthus M7-2 (version 2) (version 2) | ecosystem: Host-associated > Plants > Roots >... | reverse complement strand
TTCGGTGGCGGGCGTGTTCGCCGCCGGCGACGTCAAGGACAAGATTTTCCGCCAGGCGGTGACGGCGGCGGGCATGGGCTGCATGGCGGCGCTGGAAGCCGAACGCTTCCTGGCCGGAGCGCATTCCGGGGATTTGCCGCTCAAAGCCTGATGGGCGGAGTTTGAGGAGGGGACATTATGGATTGGGACAAGCTGCGTATCTTCCACGCCGTCGCTTCGGCGGGAAGCTTCACCCATGCCGGCCAGAGCCTGGGCCTGTCGCAATCGGCGGTCAGCCGCCAGATCAGCGCGTTGGAAGAGGAAATTTCCACGCCTTTGTTCCAGCGCCACGCCCGCGGCCTGACCCTGACCGATGAGGGCGAGCTGTTGTTCACCGCGGTCACCGATGTGCTGGGACGGCTGGCGGCGGCGGAAGAGGCGCTCAAGAATGTCCATGACGCGCCGCGCGGCGCCCTGAAAATCACCGCCAGTCACGGCGTGGGCGCCTATTGGCTGTTGCCCCGGCTTGGCGATTTCCTGGCCCTGAATCCCGAAGTGGAAATCCATCTGGTGCTGGACGACAAGGAATTGGACCTTGCCCAGCGCGAAGCGGATCTTGCCATTCGCATGCGTGCGCCGGTTCAGGCCGACCTCATCCAGCGCAAGCTGTTCACCGTGCATTATCACATGTATGCCGCCAAAAATTACCTCAAGGAACATCCGGCGCCCAAGACGCTGGAGGAAATCGCCGACCACACCATCATCGTCTATGGCGAGACGGCGGCGCCGGAGATCCGCGAGATCAACTGGCTGCTGGAGGTCTACAAGAAACACGCCAAGCCCGGCAGCAAAAGCCGCGTCATCCGCATCAACAACATGACCGGCATATTGCAGGCGGTGGAAGCAGGATTGGGCATCGGCCTGGTGCCGGACTATGTCGCGGTCGAACATCCGGCGCTGGAACGGGTGCTGCCCGAAGTGGCGCCGCTGGGCTTCGATGTGCATCTGGTCTATGCCGATGCCTTGCGCCAGTCCAAGCGGGTGGCGGCATTTCGGGATTTCGCGGTCAAGAGCTCCAAGGATTGGCAATATTGAAACTGGGCCTGCGGCCCCTGGTCAGGAGACAGGCATGACGAAGACCAAATTCGCCCTGGGATTCTGCGCCAGCCTGTTGTGCGCCTGCCTGGCCGGCAAGGCCCAGGCGCAATCGCCCTATCCGGTGGTTCAGGGCAAATATTACAAATTCCAGAAAATTTCCGACGGCGTCTATTACGCCACGGCCGCATTCAACGGCACGGAATTTCCCTTCGGCAGCAATCCTTTTTTCGGCGCCAATCTGGTGGTGATCGTCAACAAGGACGATGTGGTGCTGGTCGACAGCGCCACCAGCCCCAGGGCCGCCCGCGCCCTGATCGCCGACGTCAAGCGCCTGACGGACAAGCCCATCCGCACCGTCGTGAATACCCACTGGCATTACGACCACACCGACGGCAATTCGGCCTTCGGGCCGGACGTCCAGATCATCGGGCATGACTATGTCCGGCACGCCATCGAAACGTTCGACATCCTGCATAACGAGCCCTTCCGCAGCTCGACGGCCAATGCTCCCAAGGCGATGATCGACCGCTTCGCCAAAGAGGTCGCAGCCGAGAAAGATCCGGCACGCAAAGCCGCCTTGCAAAAGAAGCTTGCCGATACCGAGGCCGCGGCCAAGGAATTTGTGCAGGACATCAAGGAGATCAAGCCCACGCCGCCGAATGTGACTTACACCGACAAGCTTGTTCTCCACCGCGGCAGCCGCGAGATCGACCTTTTATTCCTGGGGCGCGGCCATACCGGCGGCGATACCGTGGTGTTCCTGCCCAAGGAAAAGATCGTCTGCACCGGCGATCTGATGGAAAGCCGCATCGCCTTCATGGGCAGCGCCTTTTTCGATGAATGGCTGAAGACCCTGGATGCTCTCAAGCGGCTGGACTTCGCCGTCGATCTGCCCGGCCATGGCGCACCCTTTGCGAACAAGGGCCTGATAACCGCCTTCCAGTCCTATCTCTCCGATGCCCTGGCCCAGACGGCCAAGTTGCGGGCCCAAGGCGTTTCCGCCGATGACGCCGCCAAGCGGGTGGACTTGCGGGCGCATGCCAAGGATTTTCCGGATATCGAAGATGTGGGCGCGGAAGTGCGCGGCATCCGCCGGGTCTATGCCTGGATGGATGAGCGGGGAAAGAAATAGGGGCGGGGCTACGTACCTGAAAAACAATTCAGGAGACGAAGGTACCTAAGTGCTTGATTCCCGTGTCCAGGGGCATCCCGCCACCGGCCCTTGAAACCCTAAAAAGCCTCACTATTTCTGTTGTACCGCCTACCATTCCCCCCCGGATGGCGGTTCTAACCCCGCTCTCCTCCCCCTTGAGCGGAGTTTCAAACTGGGCCGGAGCGCGGTAACTCGCTGCTTCGGCCCTTTTTTTGTTTTGGTTGCGCTGGTTTAGCGCAGTGGCAAAGCGGGCTTCGGAGTTTGCTATCGGTCCCGGCCTCGCGTCGCGCTTGGCCGCGCGCCGCGTCCATACGCTGTCGCTATGGACCGTTCGTCGCTCTCGCAGGTCCACTGGACCTGCTCGTCCGCCGCCGCTGACGCGCGGCGGACCGCTCCTCACCCGCGCCCTATGCAGCCTTGCGGGTTGCGACGATAGTATCCGCCAGCTTGCCGCCCAATTCCGCCAGCCGGTCGAATGCCATCTCATAGGTTCCCGCGCCCTGGGTGAGGGAACGCAAGTCCACGATCAAGTCCGACACTTCCGACAGCGGAATCTCGCAGCGCACCGTGTCCCAGCCGCGCCAGCCGGGCCTTGCGTCATAGCCCAGGGGCGCGCCGCGACGGCCGCTGACCAACCCGTTGACCTTGGCGGTCGCCTCGGACGGGACATGCACCATCACCCGCATGATCGGTTCCAGCAGCACCGGCACGCAATTGGGCATGCCTTCGCTCATGCCCAGCCGCCCGGCGGTCTGGAAGGCGGCATCGGAGGAATCCACCGTGTGATAGGAGCCGTCGGTCAGCGCCACCGTCACATCCACCACCGGGAAACCCAGCGGCCCCGCCTTCATATAGTCGCGGATGCCGCGCTCGACCGAGCCGATCCATTGCTTGGGCACCACCCCGCCCTTGATGCGGTCATGGAAGCTAAAGCCCGAACCGCGCGGCGCAGGCGCGATCTCCAGCACCACATCGCCGAATTGGCCATGGCCGCCGGACTGGCGCTTGTGCCGTCCGCGCGCTGTCGCCGCCTTGCGGATGGTTTCGCGATAGGGCACGCGCGGCGCGCTGGTGGTCAAAGTCAGGCCGTAGCGGTCATGCATTTTCTCCACCGCCACCTTGAGATGGATTTCGCCCTGCCCCGCCAGGATCATGTCATGGGTTTCGGCATTCTGCTCAAACAGCAACGAGGGATCCTCCTCGCGCAGCTTGGCGATGGCCGAACTCAGTTTGACTTCATCCTTGCGGTCCTGCGCCACCACCGCCAGGCGATAGACCGGCGTCAGTTGCTCCAGCCGCATGCGGCGGCCGCCACCCTTGGCGGTGGAAAGCGTCTCGCCGGTCTGAAAAGGTTCCAGCCGCGCCAGCGCCACCGTATCGCCCGCCTGGGCCTGGCCGCGCTTGATCTGTCTGTCGCCAGCCAGCGCCATAATCCCGCCGATGCGGGCTTCGCGTCCGCCTTCGCCATGCAGCACCCCGCCATCCTTGATCTGGCCGCGCAACACCCGCGCCAGGCTCAATTTGCCGCCATGGCCGCCATGAAAAGTCTTGAGAATCTGCACCACCGCGTCGCCGCCCGAAGCCGCTCCGGCTCGCTGGGCGGTGACCGCGACTTCCGGAACGTCATGCCGCAGGCATTTGAGCAGCCGGCGCACGCCATTGTCGCCCTCGGCCGAGCCGATCAGCACCGGCACCATCAGTCCCGCCGCCAATTCGCGCTTCAATTCGCCGAACACTTCCTCGCGCGGCGGTTCGACATCGCCCAGCAATTCCTCCATCAGATGCTCGTCATAGTCGGCGAGCTTTTCCAGCATCTGGAAGCGAGCCTCTTTTTCGCGGGCATAGTCGGCGATATCCACCACCTCGCTGGCGGCATGGGGGCGGTAGACAAAGGCACGCTCCAGCGCCAGATCGACAAAGCCGGTGGCGACGCCCTGTTCCCAGATCGGAATCTGCCGCAGCAATAGCGGCGTCTCGCTAGCCTCTTGCAGCGATGCCAAGAGGGCGCGCAAAGGCCCGCGCGCCTTGTCGAATTTGTTGACGAATAGCAGATGCGGCACGCGTGCATCCGACAGCCGCTTGAGGAAAGGCTGCAGCATCATCACCTTGGCGGCGTCGGGTTCGCACACCACCACCGCGGCGTCTATTCCCGGCAGGACGTTCAACGTGTCGCCGAGAAACTCGATGGAGCCGGGACAATCCAGGAAAGTGAATTCCTCATCCAGATAGTGCGTGGTCAGCACATTCATTTCCGTGCTCATCGCGCGAACGCGGGCTTGTGGTGCGGTGTCGCCCAGGCTCGAGCCCGCCGTCACACTGCCCTTGCGAGGGATCGCGCCGGTGATGCTGGCAATGCTTTCCAGCAAAGAGGTCTTGCCGCCGCCATGCGGGCCGATCAGCGCGATGGCACGCGGCGACACTTTTATCTTGCTGGATTTTTCCTGATTTCTTGGGGATGTGTCCTGGGACATGCGCGCCTCCGTTTTCGAAGGCCAATGGCCTTCAAGGGCCTTCAATGTGGCCTGGGGTGGGCAGGTCCGCGAACGGGCCTTACGCCCTTCCAGATGGGAAATGCTCGCGCCGTTGCCGGTTCAATGCAAGGCCCCCGCACGGCTTGTCACAAGATTGTCCCGCAATGCACAAGATTGCTGCTAGATATTCCGGCGGGGCGGAACACTAGGCTTCGTTATCGTAAGTGAAATAAACCAAGGCCAAATATCCGACCATCAAAATTAGGCCCAAGACGGGCCTTGCCAGCGGCCGCAGGCCGAAGAATTCCGGGCGAAAAAAGAACCGGTTGCAGACGACCCCCACCGCCAGCGCGGCTGTGGCCAGCCAGCCTTGCCAAGTAAGCGGCTTGAAGAACTTGGTGTTAGACGGCCCAAACCAGGCTGGCATCAGCTCTCCTTGCGCGGCGCGGCAGGCACCGGGGGCGCCGCATCGATCTTGGCCATGTTCAAGGCGAAGGCGGCTGCACCGGGATTCATCGCATCCACCATGCTGGTGGGCATCAGGATGGTGGCGCCGCGTTCCTTGGTGGTTTCGTAGATGATGTTCATGGCGCGCAACTGCAACGCCTCCGGGCTGGAGGCGTAAAGCTTCGCCGCATTGACGAATTTCTGGGCGACCTCTTCTTCCGCCGAGCCCAAGATAACACGTGCCTGTTTTTCGCGTTCGGCCTGGGCCTGGCGGCTCATGGCGTCCTGCAGATTGTCGGGAATTGCGACGTCGCGGATTTCCACCGAATTGACGGTGACGCCCCATTCCGCCGTCTTGGCCCCGATCACCTCTTTCAGGGTGGCGTCGGCGGTCTTGCGTTCCGACAGAAGCTCCGACAGCACAGACGATCCGATCATCTCGCGCAAGCTGGTCTGGGCGACGCGCTGCACCGCGCTGCTGTAATCGGCGATCTCCAGGGCGGCGCGCTCGGCGTCGTGCACCATCCAGAACACGATGGCGTCCACATTCACCGGCACGGTGTCCTTGGTCAGGGCCTGTTCGGCATTGACCTCGGTGGTGCGGATACGCTGGTCGATCCAGGTCGCCACCGCATCGAAGATCGGGATCAGGATGAACAGGCCCGGGCCTTTCACCGCCTGCAGTTTGCCCAGCCGCAGCACCACCGCCCGCTCCCATTGCTGGGCCATCTTGATGGAATAACCCAGGAAAATGCCGATCAGGGCCAGGACGATGGTGATGCCGATGGGCAGGCCCGCCAGGTGCGACAGCACCGCCCCGCCGATGAAGATGATGAAAACAAGCGCACTGATGGGATTCACATGAACCTCCGTTGGTGAAGCGTTGGATGAAATCGAACGGGAAGAATTTTGCCGGGCGGCCCGGATGGCCGCGGTCAGGTCCAGGGTATCTGGGTCCGCGGCCCGGCGCGCGACGCGCGGCACGGACGGGTTCCAGACCGAAGGGCGCTGCGGCGCCTTGGCTTGCGTTTTGCGCATCAGGCTGGACATCACGCCCCAGAACACAATGAACAGGGCGACGAAAATAAACAGGAAGGGGTCTTTCATCCCGGCCGTCCCGCCAGCCGGGCCAACGCCTCGGCCAGATCGCCCAACGCGATTCCCTGCGCTTTTGCCTGGGCGGCGATGCGATGGGCGAAATCCTGCACCGGTTTCTTCGCATTTTGCGGCGGCGGCGTCTCGGTCACAAAGGTGCCCACGCCACGCTGCCTGGCAAGAACGCCATCGCGTTCCAGCTCGGCATAGGCGCGCTGCACGGTGTTGAGGTCGATCTTCAGCGCCACCGCCACCTGGCGCATGGTGGGAATTTGTGCCCCCGGCTTGAGCACACCCCGGCCGATCAGCGCCAGAATTTGCTGGCGCAGCTGGACATAGATGGGAATGCCGTTGTTGTGGATCGCAAGCCCGTCGAGCATTGTCATATTGTATGACAACTTTCATACAATGCAAGACCTCTCCCCTCCGGTCCGGCCTTCGCACCTGTCGGTGCTCGGCGTTCGGTTGGCTTGGCCGCCAACCTCACCCTTCGCAGCTTTGCTTGGCCTGGCGGCTAACGCCGACATGCCAAGCGCTGCTACGGCCACCTCCCCATCGCAAGCGCGCTATCGCGCGCTGGGGAGGTCGATTTTCGCATTTGCAGAACTAGAAAAAGTAGCGCGCGTCGAATTGAACCTGGACATCGCCGCGGTTCAGTCCCAGCCCGGCCGGCACATACTCGCCGCGCCGTGAATTCATCTTGATCACTTCGGTGGTCAGCCGCACGCCATCCAACCCCAGCCAGGAAATCGCCGCGGTGGTGGCGTTGCCGTCCTCGTTCCAAATATTGTTCAAGGCTCCAACGCGGCGGGTCTGGAACAGATCTTCGCGCAGGCTGACGCGCCAATCCTCCAGGTCATAGCTGGCGAGCAAAAATCCGGATTGGTATTTGGTGCTGTTCTCGATGCCGCGCACTTCGATTTCGGTATAGCCGCTCATCTGCTGGGCGATCAGCACCAGCGGTCCCAATTGGGTGCGGACGCCGAAATTCCAGAACTTGGTGCGCCACGCCTGGTCGCGCGACGTGGCCGCTTCCGGCTCGCCCTGATTGTCATAACGGGTGACCGAAAGCTTGACGATGCCGGGCAACTGCCAGGCCGCGCCCGCATACCAGCCGACAATGCCGTCGATTTCGTCGAACATGCCGGTGCGGCCCGGGACCGGTGCATGGAAGATGCGCAAAGTCTGGTCGGGAACGCGCTCCCGCTCGAACAGGCCGAAGGGACGGTCGTCGAGCGCCCAGCCGCGATTGGCGATCATCACGCCGGCTTCGTCGTTGCAGCAGGTCAGCGCGCCGGTCAGCGACAGCACGCCCATGTCGGTCTTCCAGCGGAACGTGGCTTCGCTGCCGATGGTGCGCAGCTCATCGCCGATCCAGCTGTTGATGGCCGACGGCGTCAAGGTATAGGGACTGGTCCAGCCGATATCGTCATTTTCCAGGCTGATGGTGGGGAAAAACGCCCCAGCTTTCACCGACCAGCCGATATCGCCCGTCTGATCGTCGTAGCGCAGATAGGTTTCCAACGCGTCGATCACGCTGGGGGTTTGCGGCTCGGCCCGCAACACGCTGACAAGATGAAAATTCTGGTTCAGGCCGAGCTCAGCCTGCAGCACCCCTTCGGCGCCGAAATTCTGCCGGCCGCCATAACGGAATTTGCCCAGACCGCCATTCAGCCAGCTCTGGGGATCGGCGGGCGCGACCGCGCGCACATCCAGATAGCCGCTGATCACAAGATCGTCGGCAAGGTCGAGAGCCTTTGCACCGGTTGCGAAACAGGCGGCAGCCAGCGCGACCCAGAGTGTAAGGCCTGAGCGCATGCCGGAAGGCTAAGCCCGTCGGGCTTAAGGCCGCGTTTACGATGCCGCCTGTCACAATCGTTAAGTGCGCGTAATCGTAAGCTTTTCCGGAAAAACCGATCAGCTCAAGCTGTTGCAAAAGCTTTGGATCCGCCGGCAGGCCTCTTCCAACGCCTTGTTGGAGGTGGCGTAGGAGATGCGGAAAAAGGGCGACAGCCCAAACGCCGCGCCATGCACCACCGCTACGCCGGTCGCTTCCAGCAATTCACCGGCAAAGGCCTCGTCGCTGTCGATCACCTTGCCACCCGGCGTCTTCTTGCCGATCAGCTTGCGGATCGAGGGATAGACATAGAACGCCCCTTCGGGGCGGGGGCATTCGATGCCGGCGCACTGGTTGAGCATCGACACTACCAGGTCGCGGCGTTCCTCGAAAATCTTCTGGAAGCCCGGAATGAAATCCTGGGTGCCGTTCAAGGCTTCCACCGCCGCCCATTGCGAGATCGAGGTGGCGTTGGTGGCGGACTGGCTTTGCAGCTTGGCCATCGCCTTGATCAGCTCTTCCGGCCCGGCGCAATAGCCGATGCGCCAGCCGGTCATGGCATAGGCCTTGGACACGCCGTTCATGGTGAGCGTGCGCTCATACAATCCCGGTTCGGCTTCCAGGACGGTGGTGAACTTGAAGCCGCCATAGACCAGATGCTCATACATGTCGTCGGTCAGCACCCAGACATGGGGATGCTTCATCAGGACATCGGTCAGCGCCTTGAGCTGCTCACGCGTATAGCAGGCGCCGGTGGGATTGGACGGCTGGTTGAAGATCAGCCATTTGGTCTTGGGCGTGATGGCCTTTTCCAACTGTTCCGCTGTCAGGCGAAAACCGCTTTCCAGGGTGCATTCCACAATCACCGGCTTGCCGCCGCCCAACAGCACAATGTCGGGATAGCTCACCCAGTAAGGCGCGGGCACGATCACTTCGTCGCCGGGATTGACCGTGGCCATCAGGGCGTTGAACAGGATGGTCTTGCCGCCCGGCGAGACGAAAGTCTGGGACGGCTTATAGTCCAGATTGTTTTCGCGCTTGAACTTGGCGGCGACGGCGGCGCGCAGTTCGGGAATGCCTTCCACCGCGGTATATTTTGTCTGGCCGTCCCTGATGGCCTTGATCGCCGCATCCTTGATGTTCTGCGGCGTGTCGAAGTCGGGCTCACCCGCGGCCAGGCCGATGACGTCGCCGCCCGCTGCCTTCATCTCACGTGCCTTGCTGGTGATGGCGATGGTGGGCGACGGCTTGATGCGGCCAAGCGATTCAGCCAGGAATCCTTTAGGCAACGGCATGACGAAAACCCTATGAAAAGCGGTGTTTCAACTAGCAACCACCCCTTTGGGGAGCAAGGGGGATTGTGGTCTGCCGGACCGGTGCCCCACGCATATCAAGTGCATAACAGGCACAAAGGCTTAATATGCGCCGGGGCAGCCTCTGAGTCGGGGACATAATGCGATTTGCCGCTATTCTGCTCGCCGCGCTGGTAGCGCTCACGGCCTGTTCCAAACCCAAGCCGCCGGTGGGCAAATGGGAAGGCGGCTATGAGTCCGGCGGCGACCTGGTGGTGGCGCGGGTGGAGATCCTGCCCAGCGGCCAGATCAAAGTCATGGCGCCCGACATCACCAATGCCGTCGGTTCGCGCGAACAGATCGACGAATTGCGGGCGCGGCTGTCGGCCGACCTGGTCAATGGCTGGAGCGAAGTCACGCCGCGCAGCTTCGACTTCGACGGCAAGACCTTCCGCAAGCCGGGCGGCGTCGCGCCCCAGATGATATGGGACAAGGACAGCAATCACCTGACGCTGGAACTCTATATCGGCGCGCGCCCCGCCATGCCGGTGCCGCTGCGGCCGGTGGACGATTTTCACGACAATCCGTTTGCGAGTGGGTGAGGAGCGGCGCGGCAAAGCCGCGTGAGCATGTCCAGTGGACATGCGAGAGTGACGAACGCGCCGAGCACGAGCGAGGCGCCGGGCGAAGACTCGGACCGGAGCTTGAGTGAGCAGCCTCGTTCATCCGCTCAACCCCGCGTTGACAATCTGTCCGTAAGACCGGACCCTTGTCCGCAAGATCGTGGATGGAGCCACGACCAAGGCCGCGGGATAGCGGCAGCGGGGCTGGAAAACAGGTGGGCTCATGAAAATCTCGCCGTCTTTGGCCGTCGTGATGTTGCTTGCATGCGCGGGTGCCAGCCGCGCACAAGCGCCCGCCGGTCCCACCGAGGACCCCGCCATCGCGCGCCGCATGGCGGTGGTGCCCGCCGATCCCATCACCTTCACCATTCCGCCCGCCACCAATGAGTGGCTGACCTGGGGCTATGACCAGGAACGCACCGGCTGGAACCGCGCCGAAACCACCCTCAACAGCAAGAATGCCGGCCAGCTGAAACAGCTCTGGTCGGCGCAACTCCCGGTGCCGGTGGACCGGTATGTGCTGTCCACCATGACCGCGCCCATCGTGGCGGCAAACATCGCCACGCCATCCGGACCTAGGGACCTGCTGTTCATCCTGGGCGCCAATGATGTGCTGTTCGCGCTGGATGCCAACAGCGGCAAGCAAGTCTGGTCGAAAAGCTTCCCCAATCCGCAAGCGCCGAAAAAGCCCAGGGAATGGCTGTGCCCCGGCACGGCCAACGACACGCCCACCATCGACAAGGCGCGCGGCGTGATCTTCTTCATCAGCAGCGACGGCAAACTGCGCGGCCTCAATCTTGCCGATGGCGCCGAGAGACTGACGCCCGCCCAAATGACCGCGCCTTTCGCGCGGGCCTGGAGCCTGAACCTGATCGACAATGTGATCTATTCCACCAGCGGACGGGCCTGCGGCGAGATCACCGACAAATCCTCGCTGGAATATGCCGCGGCGATTTCGGGCCTGCGCCGCGCCACCGGCGGTCCGCTGCTGGACGCCTCGGCGCTCAATGCCGCCGATGTCAGCGACCTGGCGCATCCGTCCGTCACCCATTTCTTCACCAGCGGCGCGCGTCCGGCGGCGCCCTGGGGCCGCGGCGGCGCGGTGCGCGCGCCCGGCGGCGTGATGCTGGAGACCAGCGACGGCCGCTATGAACCGGCGGCCGGCGATTTCAGCGAAAGCATTTTGAAGATCGCGCCCAAGGCGGCGCGGCTGATGGACAGCTATACGCCGTCCAACTGGATGGACAATCTGATGCACGACCTGTCGGGCTCGGCCTCACCGGTGGTGTTCAATTTCGCCGGCAAGACCCTGGCGGCGGTGGCGCAGAAAGAAGGCACCCTGCGGATTTTGGACGCCAACAATCTGGGCGGCAGCGATCACATGACGCCGCTCTATCAGTCGCCCAAGCTGGGCAATGACGAAAAGACCGGCACCGATCCGGGGCGCGGCGTGTGGGGCGCCATCGCCACCTATGAGAATAACGGCAGGCGCTATCTCTATCTGCCGATGCTGGGACACCCGTCCAAGAACGCGCCGGTCTTTCCCGCGACCAATGGCCCGATCCCCAATGGCAGCATCATGGCTTTTGAAATGAAGAATGACGGCGGCAAGATCAGCGCCGTACCGGCCTGGACCTCCGCCGACATGATCATGCCCGATCCGCCGGTGGTGACGAACGGCGTGGTCTATGCGCTGTCCACCGGCGGCCAGGCGATGCAGAACAGCGCCAAGCCCGGCGATCCGCGCATGTCTTTTGATGTGAGTTCGGTGCTGCGCTCCACGCCGGTCAGCAACATGGTGCTCACCGCCTATGACGCCGAAAGCGGCAAACAATTATGGTCCAGCGGCAAGACGCTGAGTGACTGGGTGCATTTCAGCGAGCCGGTGGTGGCGCTCGGTAAAATTTTTGTCGCCACGCATGACGCACATGTCATCGCTTTCGGGCTCAAAAAATAGGCACAAAGGCGCTGAACAAATTTCTGAGTAATTGTCAGTTTATCTGTCGCCGCCCCGCGCTTTGCCGCGCGTCGCAGCCGAATTTGTGACGGCGGCATGATGAACGCGTATAGACCAAAGAATTCCTTCGCCGGACCTGCGCGGCGGCCCCCCAGGCGACATTCCGTTACAATTTAGAAGGCCTCTAACTCTTCACCTGCCGTGCTGTCCGCGCAACACTTCCCGTCGGCTTGCTGTCCGTCCGGCGCTCCACCTTACGGATTTAAGCCATGACGGCCGGACCGGTTGAGGTGCCCCCCACGTTAGGCCACAAGTCCGGCCGTCCCCTTCTACCCCGCGACAAAGCTTTACAGGCCCAGCCCTTGCCTAAGGCCAGCCCCGCCCCATATTTGCGGGCAGGGGCCGGAAGCGGGTATCAGGGGCCTTCAAATCACACGCTAACGAATTAACTGCGGCCCAGGCCGCCCAATTGGCAAAGAGAGACCGATGAAGTCCTTGTTCCGTGGCGCCTTTCTACGCGGCGTGAGTGCCAGCGTGCTTGCCGCCAGCCTGGCCGCCTGCACCGCCAATCCCCAGCCCCTGAACCGCCCCGGCGACATGCCGGCCGCGTTCACCGCGCCCGCCGACAAGACCGCCCCGGTCTGGCCCCAGGCCAGCTGGTGGGGCAAGTTCGGCTCCGACGAGCTGGCGCCGCTGCAGGAAACCGCCCAGAAGGAAAATCTCGACATCGCCCAGTCCGCGGCCCGTGTGCTGCAGGCCGAGGCCAGTGACGGCATCGCATTGTCGGCGCTGTTTCCCTCTTTGGGCGCCTCGTTCGATGCCAGCCGTTCGGGCTCCAATACGCCGACCTTCAGCGGAGGCCGCGCCCGCAATTCCTTCAGCGCCGGCTTGACCGCCAACTATCAGCAGGGCTTCTTCGGCACCCAATATCTGCAATTGCAGGCGGCGCGCGAAGATCTGCGCGCCTCACGCTACGCCGCCGCAGTGACGGGGATTTCGATCTCCGCCCAGGTGGCGGACGAATATTTCATCATCCTGTCGTTCCGCGAACGCATCGCCATCGCCAATGCCAATATCGCCGCCGCCAAACGCATCCTGGCCATCACCCAGGCCAAGGTGAATAGCGGGGTTCTGTCGAATCTCGAGCTGGCGGAGCAGCAGGCGATCGTGGCGCAGCAGGAATCCACCCTGCCCGGTTATATTCAGGCCGAAAAGCAGGCGCGCTATTCCCTCGCCATCCTTTTGGGCCGCACCCCGGAAGGCTATGACGTCAAGGCGCAGAATCTGGAGGGCATCGATGCGCCCTCGATCCAGCCGGGCCTGCCGTCCGAACTGTTGCTGCGCAATCCCAGCATCGCCCAGTCGGAAGCCGAGCTTTATGCCGCCCATGCCAATGTCGATGCGGCGCGCACCCTGTATTTCCCATCCCTCAATCTCAGCGGCGGCGCCGGCTATGGTCCGGTGGCCGCCCTGTCCAGCCTGTTCGGTCCAGCCGGTTTTGTCTGGAATATCGGCGCTAGCGTAGCGCAAAACATCTTCGATGGTGGCCGCATCCATGCCCAGAACGACCAGCAGAAAGCGCATGAGCAGGAATTGATCGCCGCCTATCGCAAGACGGTGTTCTCCGCCTTCCAGGACGTGGAGGTCGCGCTGGATACGATCAAGAGTACCAACGACCAGTTGGCGCTGGTGCAAACCCAGGTCAAGGCGGACGCCGAAGCCTTCCGTATTTCCGAACTGCAATATCGCGAAGGCACCATCGACATCCTGGCGCTGCTGCAAAACCAGCAGAATTTATTCCAGGCCCAGCAAGCCTTGGTGCAGACCAAGCTGGCGCGGCTGGAGGCCAGCTTGTCTTTGTACAATGCGCTGGGCGGCGGCTGGGAACAGAAGGCCGACGATGCCAATTACAAGAACCAGCTCGACTGGTGGCCTCTGTAATCGATTTCGGAAATTGAATAAAAAGGGCGCCCACGTGGCGCCCTTTTTGTTTCAGCGCAGGTTGCCCGCGACAGGCTTGGCGCGGTAGGGCGCGTCGAGATAGGCGACTTCCTCCGCCGTCAGCTTGATCTCGGCCGCTGCAATGGCGTCCTCCAGATGGTTCATCTTGGAGGCGCCGACGATCGGCGCGCTAACGCCTTTGGCGAGCAGCCAGGCAATAGCGATCTGGGCATTGGTCTTGCCGTGTCGCTGCCCCGTCTCCTCGACTCGGCGCAAGGTTTCGACATCGGCGTCGCCGAAGACCATGTCCAGGACATTGTCGCTTTTGGCGCGGGTCGATTCTTTGTCCAAGGCATGGGCCGCCTTGCGCCCCAGAAAACCGCGCGCCAGGGGACTCCAGGGGATCACCCCCACCCCGGCATCGCGGCACAAGGGCAGCATCTCCCGTTCTTCTTCGCGGTACACCAGATTGTAGAAATTCTGCATGGAAACGAATTTGGTCATTCCCATCTTTTCGGCGGTGGCAAGATATTTGGCGAACTGCCAGGCATGCATGGAGGAAGCGCCGATATAACGCGCCTTGCCCGCCTTCACGACATCATGCAGCGCCTCGATGGTCTCCTCGATCGGGGTGTGATTGTCGAAGCGGTGGATCTGGTAGAGATCGACATAGTCGGTGCCCAGACGATGCAGGGAATCGTCGATGGCGTGCATGACGTGCTTGCGCGACAGCCCGCCATGACGGCCGTCGACCGGAAAGAACAGCTTGGTCGCCAGCACATAGGACTCGCGCTTGTCGGCGAAATCCTTGAGCGCCCGCCCCACCACCGCTTCGGAAACCCCATTGGAATAAATGTCGGCGGTATCGAAGAAGGTAATCCCGGCTTCCAGCGCGCGCTTGATAAAGGGACGGGAATTTTCCTCGGTCAAAACCCAGTCGCGCCATTTGGGATCGCCATAGGTCATGGTCCCCAGGCAGATGCGCGAAACTTTCAGGCCGGTCTGGCCCAGGCGGACTTGTTCCATGACGATCTTCCCAACGCGGATCTCTTGAGAAGGACGTTCTAAAGTCCGGCGGTCTAAAAGCCAAACAGCGGCGCGGCAATCCTTTGCAGCAGGCTCTCAAATCTCAGCCGGCCGGTGGTGACCGCCAGGTTGATACAATCCTCGCCGGCATCGGCCACGGGATTGTGGCGCATGTCGCCCTCCATGACCTGCAGGTCGCCCGGCGCATAACTACCGGTCTCATCGCTGAAGCCGCCCTTGAGGACAATCGTATATTCCAGGCCGGCATGGCGATGGGCTCCGGTTTCCGCCCCGGCAACGCCGCGCAGCAACCGCGCCGTCGCGACCCCACGCCGGAACAAAGGCACATAGGCCAAATGCGGTCCCACCTGCCGCCAGCGCACCTCACTGAGATCGCCGCCAATATAACGCCGCAGGACCGCGGGCGTGCCATCCCTCGATACCGGGCGTGCGGCGCGCTCGAACGGCTTGATCCCATCCAGTTTCAGCAAGGCGGCATCCAACGCGCCACCAGAGAGTGGCACCGGCGGCAACTCCTGCAACAGGCAGCCGCCCAGCGCTTCCAATTCCCGGCTTTGCATGCGGCAAGCCGCGCAATAGGCCAGATGGACGGCCATGATCAGGCCGGTGGCTTCATCCGCCGCGCCGCTGGCATAGGCCAATAACAGTTCCTCGCTGGGGTGATGCGCAGGCCCGCTCATGGCGCATCTCCCGCTGAGCCCCAGGTTTCATTTCCAAGCGCCCGCTTCAGCCGCGCCATGGCCAGCCGCAGCCGCGACTTGACGGTACCGAGTGGAATGTCGAGTTCGGCGGCGATCTGGCTGTGCGGCTTGTCGGCGAAAAAGGAAAGCTCCACCACCTGGATCTGGTCGGCAGGCAGCTCTTTCAATGCCGCGCGTAACCGCGCCTCGTCATCTGCCATCGCCAAGCCGTCATCGGCCGCCGGTGCGGCCTCGGGCTGGAAGTCTTCGGGATCCAGTTCCGGACGCCGCTCGCGCCGGATGGCATCGATGCGCAGATTGCGGGCGATGGTGAAGAGCCAGGTGGCCGCCGACGCCTTGGCGGGGTCGAACAGATGCGCTTTGCGCCACAGATTGAGCAGGGCTTCTTGTGCCAAGTCCTCGGCCAATGCGGGCGATGCGCCCAGGCGCAGCAGATAGGCCTTCACCCGGGGCGCGAAATGGGCGAACAGGGCGGCAAAGGCGGCGCGGTCGCGTTGGGCAGCCACCCGCCCCAGCAAGATGTTCCATTCCTGGGGCTGGGTCGTCATCGGCAAGTTCAGACCCGTGTGGCGAAAGGCCGGGTTCCGGCGCGGAATCGAGAGCTTTCGGGCATAAGCCAGCATAGCGGATTTACGCGGGCGCAAGCCAATTGGATCAGGCGAATCGGATCAATGGCTTGATCCGGCGGCCCGGAAGCGGCGTAGATTAGACCATGCAGCCGACCCAAACACAGGCCCGGTCATCTATTTATGAAGGCTGGGTGATGCATCGCCGGCTGCGCCCCAGGCACCATCAATTCCGGTACCGGGTCTTTTCCATGCTGCTGGACTTGGATGAACTGGACGCCCTGGACCGCAGGCTGACCCTGTTCAAATACAATCGCTGGGGCGTTTTCAGTTTCCAGGACCGCGATCATGGCGACGGGCGCGCGCTGAAAGTATGGCTCGACGAGCTGTTGGCGCAGAACGGCATCGATGCAAAAGGCCCGCGGCGGGTGCTTTGCTATCCGCGCATCTTGGGCTTTGTCTTCAATCCGATCAGTGTGTGGTTCTGCGACGATGAAGAAGGCCGGCTGAAAGCCATCGTGTATGAGGTCCACAATACCTATGAGGAACGCCATGCCTATGTCTTGCCGGTCGGCACAGATATCGAGCCGGTTCGCCATGGCTGCGCCAAACAGTTCTATGTTTCGCCTTTCTTGTCGCCCGATTGCCGCTATCAGTTCCGTATCCGCCCGCCGGGCCGCAAGATCGCTATCGTCATTCAGGAAGAGGAAGCCGGCGCTCCGGTCCTCACTGCCAGCTTCGCGGGCGAGCATCGCCCCCTCGGCGACGGCATGCTGGCGAAAATGCTGCTGCGCTATCCACTGATGACCCTGAAAGTGGTGGTTGCCATCCATTTTGAGGCGGTAAGGCTGATGCTCAAGGGCATCCGCCGCCATCCCCACCGGGCCAAGGCGGTCTACGCCCCGGCGGAGTGAGTCACGACCGGCTCGCCGGGCAAATCGGTGTTCAGCTCTCGAGATGGTCCGATGGTACCATTTCGTTGCCTTTTGCGCGCCAAACGCCCGAGCACAGGCAAAGGCTGAGCCGGATCCGCCCGGGAACCGGCTTCCCGACGCAATGGCACTTTTTGCGGTTCTACGGCATTGTACCCGGTGGGGCGCCCCTTCTGGGCGCGTGGGGTCGTGTTTTAAATGAGTTCCCTGGAGAACGCTTCGGCTGAGCCGGACGCATGGTTCGAGCTGGACCGGGATTGCCGCAAGCTTGCCATGGGCGGTGCCTGGACCATCGCGGAAAGCGCTCGGCTGGACGGGGAATTGAACGCCCTGAAGCTGGGCGGCCAAGGTGACATCGCGATCGACGCCAGCGGAATTTCCCGGCTGGACAGCGCCGGCGCCTGGCTGCTGCTGCGTACCCGGCGCGCGCTGGAAGCGGGCGGCGCGAAAGTCTCCGACTTTCAAGTGCCGGAGATGTACCGGCCGCTGCTCGAGACACTCGACAGGCCGCGCAAAAGCGAGCCGCGCAAATCGCGCATCCCAAGCGGCTTTCGCGGGCGGCTTTACAAGATCGGCCGCGCCACGGTCCATGTCGGTACCCAAGCCATCGAAATGTTGGCCTATCTGGGACGCGTCACGGTGGAAACCGGTGAGGCGATTGTCCGCCCCCACGGCAATCTGCGCGTCGCGGCGCTGTTCCACCAGATCGAAGAGACGGGGATCAACGCCCTGCCCATCGTGGGATTGCTGGCCTTCCTGATCGGCGTCGTGCTGGCCTATCAGGGCGCCGACCAATTGAAACGCTTTGGCGCGGAGGTCTTCACCATCAATCTGTTGGGGGTGGGTGTGCTGCGCGAAATCGGCGGCCTGATCACCGCGATCATCGTGGCGGGCCGCAGCGGCAGCGCCTTCACCGCCCATATCGGCACCATGCGCGTCAATGAGGAAATCGACGCCATGCAGACCATGGGACTGAACACCGTCGACAATCTTGTTCTACCGCGCATCCTTGGGCTGGCCATCGCCCTGCCCATGCTGACCTTCTATGCCGACATCATGGGTCTGCTGGGCGGCGCCTTCATGTGCTACTTCCAGCTGGGCATCACCATTCCGGTCTTCATACGCCAACTCCATGAGGCGGTGACCGTCAACACCATGATGGTGGGCCTGATCAAGGCGCCGGTTTTTGCCTTCGTCATCGCCCTGGTCGGCTGTTACGAAGGCTTTCAGGTGGAGCGCAATGCCGCCAGCGTCGGCCTGCTTACCACCCGCTCGGTGGTGGAAGGCATTTTCCTGGTGATCGTGCTGGACGCCGCCTTCTCTGTTATGTTCTC
>Ga0097621_100001127_pt1 | contig 18578 bp, 18 predicted proteins | sample KBSMisM72_FD_73165 | JGI IMG/M metagenome (GOLD analysis project Ga0097621, IMG submission 73165) | Miscanthus rhizosphere microbial communities from Kellogg Biological Station, Michigan, USA - KBS Miscanthus M7-2 (version 2) (version 2) | ecosystem: Host-associated > Plants > Roots >... | reverse complement strand
GTGCCCGGCCAATCGGCGCAACCCAACACGCCGGCCGATCGGGCTTGGTCTGAATACAACCATCATTGGGCTGGACTAGTCGTACTTGCAGCTGGAATCCTGTCGCTCTTGACGCGCCGAATTGCCTTGGCGAGGCACTGGCCGCTGGTATTTCTCGGCCTCGCTGTCTTCTTGTTCCTGCGGGCGGACGCTGAGAATTGGCCGCTGGGTCCGCGTGGATTCTGGGAAAGCTTTCAAGTCGCCGAGGTGGCTCAGCACCGTCTGTTCGTCGTGCTGATTATCGCGTTGGGGATATTCGAATGGGCGGTACGAACCAGACGGATTGCTGCACAGCCTGGTGGCCTCGTTTTTCCCCTGGTGTGCGCCGTTGGCGGCGCGTTACTGCTGACGCACTCGCATTCACTAGGAAACGTGAAGGAGGAGTTTCTGGCGGAGCTGAGCCACACGCCTCTCGCGATTCTCGCCGTGGCCGCCGGGTGGTCGCGGTGGCTCGAGATTCGCCTTACGCAGGACCGAAAGCGCATCTTAATGTGGGTCTGGCCGGTCTGTTTCGTCTTGATCGGCGCTCTACTCCTGAACTATCGCGAAAGCTAAGCCAGGGGCTCGTGCCGCGTCGCGTTCCGGCGACTTGCAAAACGTCAGCCACCGCGCCCAGGAAAAAGAATCTTTCATTTCAAACCTTCATCATGAGCACAGGGTCAGAGGTAAGAGCGCTGGCGACATCGACCCTAGTGGGGTTTTAGTCCCGGCGGTTGGAATTTTAGAAGTCACAAGAAGAGGGGAATAACATGAGAAACACCATGAAAAGTGCAGTACTGATATCCGCTGCGATGATGCTTACGGCGACGGCGTTCGCGCAAGATGGGACGCCGAAGTGGGAGATCTCCGGGGACTATTCCTATATGCAATTCAATCCCACGCTTCCATCGCTCCAGAGCCGCGCGTTCAACGGCGGGGGCGGTGGGGTCCAATACAACTTCGGTAGATTCTTTGCCATCAAGGGCGATTTCCAGGGCTATGGAAGCACCCATGTAACGTATACCACGACCGCGCCAGTGGTGACCCCACACGGCACAGTTCCGGGCGGCAAGACGTTCAGCTCAAATGGCAGCATGTTCACTTACCTGTTCGGCCCCGCAGTCGGATTTCATGCCCATAAATTCTACGTGTACGGAGAATACTTACTGGGTGGATCAGCGAGCAACTTATACGGGAACCTGTCGCAATCGATTAACGCGGGAGGAGGGACGGTTACCGTTGTTGGGTCCCAACATCCCTTTACGCAAGCCTTGGGCGGCGGTATCGATGTCAATCTCAATAAGCATGTCGCTCTCCGGCTAGCTCAAATGGATTGGGTCCTTACTCGCTATACCAATCCTATAAACGATACGAACAATCAACACAGCTTCCGTTACTTAGCCGGCGTTGTGTTCAAGCTTGGCGCACAGTAATTAGGTTGGCCGCCGATTGGGGTGGCAGCTGGAATCTTCGTGGCCCCAGGGAGAGCCGCGGCTCTCCTTGGGAGACGCGTGTGTTATGATACTCGGCGAAAGGATGGGCCGGGTATCAAATGCAACTAACTTTCCTCCCATCATTGAGGCGAGTCAGGAGGGTCCGACGCAGTGCAATAGCGACGGGTTGGATTGTCCTGGCTTGCTTCGTTCTCGCGGGTTCGGCCCGTGCACAGAGTAGCGATGCCAAAGTCTCCATAACACCGCGCATATCCACCCAGTTGGAGGCCAAAGCATCACGCTCTGGCGTGATCCGAGCAGACGCCAATCGGGTCTTTATTTCTGCGACGGTGACGGACACTTACGGCCGTCCGGTAGAGGGATTGCGCAAGCAGCATTTCCGGCTGCTGGAAGACGGTGTCGAGCAAGAGATGTCGGATTTCTTCATCGAGGATGGTCCGATCTCGATTGGGGTGGTCTTGGATGTTAGCGCAAGTATTCGGAACAAGCTAGCGGAAGCCCAACAGACCATCCGCGAGTTTCTCGGCTTTAGTCAACCTGGAGATGAGTTTTTCCTGGTCACCTTCAGCGACCAACCTGAACTTGTGCACGGGTTCACGACCGTACCAGAAGGTATAGAAGCCGAAATTGCGAAGATTCAGCCCAAAGGCTGGACTGCGTTGTACGATGCAATGGTTTTGGCTATCAACCATATGAAGCGAGCGAGCCGGAGCCGGCGCGTCCTGCTGGTTCTTACGGATGGCGGCGACAACAATAGCCGATATAGCCAGTCGGAAGTGAAAACTCTCATACGCGAGGCTAACGTTAGAATTCTCTCGATTTCAGTCCAGGGCCATACTCCTATCCTGGACAAACTTGCTGCAGAAAGCGGCGGTCGGGCTTACCAGGCGCGCAAGCTGGAAGACCTGCCTGAAGTAGCAGCTGCGGCAGGGGCAGAAGCCCACGCTCAATATGTATTGGGGTTCAATCCCGCCACCGAGCTCAGAGACGGGAAGTACCACACGGTTAAAGTAGAAGTTGTGCCGCCTGCTGCGGATCCCGGCATGCACGTTTCATGGCGTCGTGGCTATTACGCCCCTCTCCAATAGGCCTCAAACCTGGCCTGCGGCCGAACGTCTGCAATAAATAACTTGCAGCTGCTCCTCCAATTCGTTCATCCCCTTATCGCAAAGCGCCGGGCCGGAGTGTCATCACTTTGCCAACACCGCTGGCTGCAAAGGAAGGGGGGCAAATTAATGACGTTTGACCTCCGCACTCGTGCGTGGTTTTTCGCGAGCATTGTCACACCTTTGGGATTATCCGCGCCACCCCCGCAGGGCCCAGCAGAGCCCCTCTACAAGATTACGATTAAGCGCACCATTCCCGCTGTCAACTATCGCCCAAACAGCTCCACTCGCATTGATCTCAGGGGAACCGCTCTAGCCTTCCAAGCCATGGGAGACGCCCGGGTTGCCTCGCGGCGAGGCACGATTTGGATTGACGCACATTTCGAATCGCTTGCTCCCGCTTCGGACCTGGGACCAGAATTTTTGACCTATGTGTTGTGGGCTATCAGTCCGGAGGGCCGAGCGAGAAACCTCGGAGAGGTGGTTCTGAAAGACCGCGAAAGCCGCTTGAAAGTATCGACGTCGCTACAATCCTTCGGAATGATGCTAACGGCGGAGCCGTACTTCGCGGTTTCCATACCGAGCGAAGTAGTCGTCATGGAAAACGTGCTCCGGCGAGATACTCAGAGTTCCACAGTGCCCATCGATGCTAAATTCGAACTCTTGCAGCGTGGCGATTACAGTAAGGCGGGCCTCCAACAATTCAACATCGGTCCAAAGGCTCCTCTCGATCTGTACCAGGCGCGAAATGCGGTCCAGATTGCGAAGTCGGCGGGTGCGGACCGGTACAGTGCGGATTCCCTTGTGAAATCCACAAACGCCTTGCAAAAGGCGGAGATTTATCAATCGCACGAAAATCGCAGATTAGTGATCTCTTCCGCGCGCGAAGCGGTGCAGGCGGCGGAAGACGCGCGGGTGATCGCGGTGCGGCGTGCCGAGGAACAATTCGCCCTCACACGGAAGGCCGAAGCTGTGGCGCGTGAGCAGGAGGCAAACACTCGAGCCGACAGCGAAGCGCAACAAAAGCGCGAAGCCGAGCGTGCGGCGGCGGCGGACTTGGCTGCAGCTCGCGCTGAGGCGGCTCGCGCCCGAGCGGAGCTGCAAGAAGAACGAGCCAAGCAAGAGGCGGAACATCAACGCAAGGACCGTGAAGTGGCGGAGGCCGCGAGACTCAGGGCGGAGATCGAACGACAAGACCTTCGCGCCGGCTTATTGCAGCAGTTCAACGCCGTTCTCGAAACCAGAGACACGCCTCGCGGACTGGTGGTCAATATGGGGGACGTGCTGTTTGACACAGGAAGGTTCGATCTCAAGCCACTTGCCAGGGAGGCGTTGGCGAAACTGTCAGGAATCGTAGTGTCCCACCCTGGATTGACATTGGAAATTGAGGGCTACACCGATAGCTTCGGGGATATTGAATTCAACAAGAAGCTCTCGGAGAAGCGGGCGGAGTCCGTTCGCAGCTATCTTATCGAGCAGCGGCTGCCTCAGGGAACAGTCATCGTGAGGGGATTCGGCAAGGGCCGCCCCGTCGCTTCTAACAACACTGTCCAAGGCCGGCAGCTGAATCGCAGGGTCGAAATTATCATATCCGGCGAAGTGATCGGCGTGGACATTAGCACGTCAGAAGCTCTCAAAGTTCGCTAAGTGACGAGGGGGCTGGTGCACATTCATCATTTACTTATCTTGGAGCAACTCTGGAGCAGCCAAAGATACCGTGGACTTCTTGATCCCGTACTTTGCTAAGCGCCCCCGCAAAATCTTGCGGGTGACCCCGAGATACCGAGCGGCCCGGGTTTGATTCCATTTGAACTTCTCCAGTGCTTCCAAAATCGCTTTACGCTCTACGGCATCCAGTGTCCTATCTTGCGGGCGCAATCCGGAGCCGGATGAAAGGTTCGGACCCACCGCCGTAGGCGGAAGACCATGCAGGAATTCCGGAAGGTCGCTCAGCGTGATCTCCGGCCCCGTGGCCAGAACCACAAGCCGCACGATGCAGTTGACGAGTTGCCGCACATTGCCAGGCCAGTCGTAGTGCGTAAAGTGGCTCATGAGAGACGCTGGAAGGCGCAGATCCTCGCGATGATGCTTCTCTCTGCTCTGCTCGAAGAAGTATTTCACGAATTCGGGAATATCCTCAACGCGGTTGCGCAGGGGCGGAAGTTCGATGGGTACCACTGCCAAGCGATAGTAGAGATCCTCGCGGAAGGCCCCGGTCTTGATCAGGTCTTCCAGATTCCGATGTGTCGCGGCAATTATGCGCACGTCGACACGGATGGTGCTTGTTGCGCCAACTTTCTGTATCTCGCCCTCCTGGACTAACCGGAGCAGACGAACTTGCATCTCCGGCGGCATCTCTCCAATTTCATCCAGGAACAGAGTTCCCCCGTCCGCCATCTCCGCTCTTCCTTGCTTGTTTGACACAGCTCCGGTAAACGCTCCCTTGAGATGACCGAACAGTTCAGATTCCACCAAGTCCCTTGGAATCGAACCGCAATTCACGATGATGAATTGCCCCTCGCGGCGCCGGCTGTAGAGGTGGATAGCTTTGGCAAGCACTTCTTTGCCAGTTCCGGTTTCTCCTGTAATCAGCACTGCGGCGTCGGTCCGCGCAGCTCGCGACGCAGAATCTATCACGTTCTTCAAGGTGGTGGACTCGCCGATTAGACTCGCGAATCCTTGCTTTTGATCGACGCTCCTGCGCAGCATCTGAACTTCTTCAACTAGTCGTTGTTGTTCGAACACGCGGTCAACCAGCGTCCGCAGTTCCACAGGATGCAGGGGTTTCGTCAAGTAATCGTGAGCTCCGGCTTTCATGGCTTCGATGGCAGTACCGATGGAGCCGTAAGCCGTCACTATGACAAACTTGGTTTCGGGGAACTCGGCGCGGACCTTCTTCAACAACTCGAGGCCGGATGGCCCCGGAAGATGAAGGTCGCAAATCACGAGATCGACCGGGTCACGCCGCAGAATCGCCAGACCACCGGAGACGTCCTCGGCGACCATGGTCTTATAGCCGAGCTTGTCTAGTTGAACCTGCGTCAGCCGGCGCATGCTTGCATCGTCTTCGACCACTAAAATGGTTTTCACTTCGCTAGGGTCCCTGGCTTTCGTCTTTCGTCGCCGCAGCTAGCGGAATCCTTATGCTACCCAGTACACCTGCGCGTCGTTGGGATACCTCGACTATCGCGTCGCCATTATTTGTGTGAGCGGAAAGCATGATTTCTTCACCCTGGCCAACAACTCGAATGGCGTTGGTCATGAGATTCAAAACCGCTTGTCCGATCATGTCCACGTCACAAATGAGTGTTACGTCCGGGTCCTCCGCGTTTTGCAGCCTAAGAGACGCAGCTTCAGTCACGGGGCTCGCTAGGTCAAATATTTCGCCAATCAATGACGATAGGGTGACCTCGCGATAGGCCGGCGACCGCGTCTGAGTAAATTCCAGCGACCGGATGAGAACTTCAAGGCGACGACATTCTTTGAGGATAATGGCCGCGATCTCCCGACGATTCTCGGCGGTCAACGCTGCTTCCTCCAGTACATATCCCGCGCTTTCGATGGCAGCGAGCGGATATCGAACTGTCTGAGCGAAACCTGGAGAAAGCTGAATGCTCCCCGGCCCGTCTGACCATAGCCACCGCTCACTGCGATCGTGCTGGCCGTTTGCAGAGAGACTCGGCCGTGCGAATCGCGAACTGGCGCGCGTCGACGCATATCTCGCGACAAGGCCGGCTAAAAGCCCGACCATGACGAAGGTGGCCGCCTCGCCTTGTTGTGAGATGGACCGGACGCATACGATCGTACCGACGGTGAAGTGGACCAAGCCTACAACAACGGCGGCCGCCACACCGATGCGGTAGCCAAAGTTGACGGCTGCCAGAACAATGGCCACATAATGGCTACCCGTGAGTAATGGAGCCAAGCTAGCGGGCAACGGGATTCGCCCGCACGAGACCAGATCGCCCGCGACTCCCAATGCTAAGGCAAGGCCGCAGAGCAGAGCAACGCGCGCTGGCTCCTGTTGCCCGACGGGCATCGGGTAAATGATCTGGTCCTCGGCCACCACGCTCGCTCCTCCCGCGAAGGGGATTACTGTGGGCAGCATCCAGTTGTCCACATGTTCAGTGATGAGCGCTCGTGACTTCCGCTTCAGGATTTTCTTCGAATTTGCTCGGACTGAGCCGGCAGGGTCACGTAGAATGTTGTGCCTGTGCCAAGCTGGCTCTTCACGTCCATCCGGCCGCCATGAAGCCGCACAATGTTATACGCAATAGCAAGACCCAGGCCCGTCCCGCGCTCCTCGTCCGACGCTCGCGCGCAAGTTTGCTGGAAGGGAGTGAACACAGTCTTGAGAGCCGAAGGGGCTATGCCAGGGCCGTCATCTCGCACCGATACCTGGACCGTCTCCGGAGAACGCGAGATTCGGATGGCGACTCTTGCCCCGGGCTGGCAGTGCTTGATCGCATTGTCGATCAAGTTATTGAAAACTGTCCGGATCTTTAGAGCATCCAGCGCGACAGGCAACGGCTCACCGTCCTGGTCGAAATCAAGACTTATGTTCTTCTTAGCGGCCAGCGGGCGGCTCATCTCTACGCTCTGCTCAACGAGGCCGGACACTTTCGAGGGTGCGGTGTGCAATTGAACCGCTCCAGCCAAGCCACCTGCAAAGTCCAACGTATCGTCAAGCAAACGAATCATGAACTGGCTAACGGAATGAATCGAGTTGATCAACTCCATGTTCTCTTCGCTCATCGTTTGACCAGCACCCTCCCTCAGCAACTCGCTGAGGGTCACTAGGACAGTAGCGGGATGACGGAGGTCGTGCGCGGCGATTTCAAGTATATTCGCACCGGCTTCTTGATTGGGGCGCGAATGGCTATCGACTCTGTCGCATCGCTCACACGAGGGCAAACTCTCATCCCTTATTAAGGAAGTGCCTGGCAATTTGCGTGCGATGCCCGAGCGGAAGAGAACCCTGGATGAAATCGAAGGCTCATCTCCGCGTTGTTGATTGCGAAGGGGGGAGGCGCTTCTGGTCAACATATGTCATCTCCAATTGGTGCGACAGAGCGGCGTCAAATGTGACCTTATGGGACACAATGTCGGACCCTATTACCTGTTTAGAGCAATAGAGTACCCTTGGTCCGGTCCCAAAAAGTACTAGGTAAAGTACTAGTCGGAGCGCGCTAGATTCAGATTTCATCTCTGTCCTTCGAACACTAGCTAAGCTTTGGAAGCGTAGCGCTGGCCCCTGGGGGTCACATAATACTTGCGGCAATTGCATTCCGAGTTAGCCCAGCGATCGTTCTTACCCCAAGCTTTTGCTTGATATTCTCCCTGTGGAATGAGACCGTTTTAACAGAAATGCCCAAAATAGCAGCGATCTCTTTGCTGGAGCGGCCTTCCGCGATGAGGTGGAGCACCTCGCGTTCGCGGGAGCTGAGCCTGAGAGCCTTTGCGATTTGATCCGGGCGGCGCAACTGTGTCCAGTAGCTCGAAAGATCGGCGGAAACATAAAGTTGGCCCTCTAGGACCTTTCGCACCGCGGCTAGCAGCTCTTTAATTCCCGCCGACTTGAGAACATACCCGGCCGCACCAGCCTCGAACGCGGCCTGCAAGTACGTTACCTCCGGGTGCATGGTGAAGAACAAGAGTTTTACGTCAGGGGTGCTCGCTTTGATGCGGGTCGCAGCCTCAATCCCACTCAGCAGCGGCATAGAAACGTCTAGGACGATCAAATCCGGTTTCAGGAGCAGCGCAGCCTCCAATAGGCTTGGACCGTCCGATACCGCCCCCACAATTTCAAACCACTCGGCTAAGAGCCCTACCTCGCCCTCCAGAACGATCGCATGGTCGTCTGCCAATAAGATCCGCGGCTTCTTCATGAAGCGCTCCGAAGCAAATGCAGCGCCAATTTGATGCGGGTGCCGTGACCGGGCTTGGCGTCAAGGGACAACTCACCATTGACTAAATCGGTGGGTTCCCGTATGCTGACCAACCCGATCCCGCCGCGACCCCGGATTGCCTCGGGGTCGAAACCGGTACCGATCGCGACTACGGGGACAGTGCCTATGCGACGTGGGGTTTGGAAACTTACCTCCCGCGACCCCGATCTTTTCTTAGCTGTAAGCAAGCTCATCCTCCGATGAACCCAGGTAGATCCAAAGCCTTGCGTTCCCGTCAAATGCCCCCTGATGCTCGTTGTGAGCGGCCGTGGCCTCCTTTTACCAACGATTTCAGCAGATGAATTCGAACCCCAGTCCCATGAGTTCCATTAGGAATCGAATTTTTCCGGCGACACCAACCGAACCTACACGCGTTAAGTTATTGAAACATAATGCATTATTCGACAGTCGGTATAGTACTTCCTCTCACGTTTAATGTCAACTATTTTTTCGCGATATTCACTGGATATCTTCATTTATGCATTTTGATGGCGCGACAAAGGTGGGTTATGCGGATGGCACTCTCTAAGGTACTGCGGGAGACCATCTCGGCTGGCGGTGAGTATCAGATACTAACCAATAAAGATTTCTGGATGGCGCGCTTCAGCAGCCAGCCCAGATTCCGTGCCAGCGGTATTGAAGCTGGCAATCATCTGGGAATCCGCTCGGACCACGATCTTGATGCCAGAACCCAACGGCTTCGAGTAGCGCCACCAGTCCTGAAGCTCGTCAACTTCCTTCGCATCCACCGAAGCGGCGAGTAGCTGTTCGCTTCCATCATCTAGCACTCTAAAGATATTTATGTTCGCGGAACTTCCCTGCACGTCCAATGAATCTTCTCCTCCGCTACCAGCTTGGTGGCTCATAGCTGGCTACTTTGGGGCATTTCGATGACCGGAAGCTGCGACGAGATCTGAAGGTCGAGGATTCGTTCGATCTGGTTTTCCACCTGAATGAATTTTGTTGCCGTGATCGGATCGAGCGTTGCTTTGAATTTCTGATAATACTTCCGCTTCAGATTGCTGCGCTCCTGCTCGATGTCGAGCAGTTTCGTGGCAAGCTGATCGGCAACCCGGGGCGTCATGTCGTTGTAGTCAGCCGCGTAATTCAGGATCAACGAGAGAACCCCATAGCCAAACTTCTTGTATTCGGCTTCGAACTCCGTGTAAATGGGCCAGAACTTGGCGGCGTCTTGGGAGTCCAGTTGCATGACCTGGCTCACGATCTGAGTCCTGTTCTTCGTGACGTCGCTGCGGAGGTATTCGAAGTAGGTGCGAAAGTTGCTTTCCTGGTCGATGATCAACAAGGCGCGGTTCCTTTGCGCTGACGCCGACTTCACCGACGGCTGCCCCACAGGGGCGGCAGCGGCAAAATACAACGAAAGTATGGCCCAGAGTGTGTACTTCATGCGTATTCTTAACGCGACTCCGCACGCTGGGGATGCAGTCAAGTAGGGCGAGATTCAAAAGTTTTGGTCCGGAGCATCAATCAACCTGCCGCGCTGGCCAGCATCGTCTTACAGAACGGAAAAATTGAGCCGCTCATTGATTTTCGCGAATCACGCTCATTGAAGACGCGTTTCGGCCAGGTTCGAAAACTAAAGATGATGCGATTTTCGGCCGTTCGCCGCGTTGCAGCGCGGACGCCAGGCGTGCGGCATGCGAGCGGAGTGCACTGGCGCTGGAGGCCACATTGAGATGGATACTGGAAATGCTTAAAAGTCCGGCTCAGCCTTCGCGTGCGCCTGCGCACTGGGCTATCGTCGCACGGTTAATAATCGTTTTTGCCACCGGCTTGTCTGCCTACAAAGGTTACGGTCAGACATTGATACCTGAATTGAAATCCGCTGGCGAGATGAAATTGCGGCAAACCGATTTCGCGGTGCTCGAACGAAAGGAGCCACGAACTGATCTCCCATGCACGGTCTCACGGATCAAGCCGGAGTTGGACTGGGATTTCACTTTTCACACTGGTTATCAAGTCGGAGTACCACTAACGGAATTGGCAGGTAGCGGGAACGAGTTGATTGTGCTGTTCCGCGTGGTTCCCTTGTCCCGCGCCGATGAACCGGTTTACATGATGCAGAGAACGCCCATTCCCCCTATCGAGGCGGGCGCAAAAGGAGAAGGCAGGTTTCACGGTTATTTCACACTGGGAGAGGGCAAGTACCATGTCGACTGGCTGATGCGTAACCAACAGGGGCATATTTGTTCCACGTCCTGGGATTTGGAGACGAAGGTGAACTCAAAGGAAACCCAGTTGAGACCGTGGATTTCCCAGGCTCCGATATTACCGCCCAGTCCCCCCTTCGCGGACGAACCGCCGGTCGTCCGCACGCCGGAGATCCGTTTACCACGCGTCAGCATCATCGTGAACTTCGATCCGGCAGATCCGTCTTCCGCCCGGCTCGATGAACGGGATATCGAGACGCTTATGGCGACTCTGCGCCGTATCCGACGCGATCCCCGCATCGAAACGTATTCGTTTATCGCATGCTCTTTGGAAATTCAACAGGTTGTATATCAGCAAGAAGACATAAGCACAATCCATCTCCCGGCCTTAGGCGAAGCACTCAGGTCGTTGAAGTTCGGTATCGTCGATGCGAAGCGGCTGACATTAAATAAGGGTGCCACTCAATTCGCCACGGATCTCATCCGTGAACACTTAACGAAGGAGAAGCCCGACGCTTTGGTCGTGTTAGGGCGCAAAGCAGGCTGGGAGAGCCGAGTATCGCGCGAGGCCCTAGAATCGTTCGAAAAGCTCGGCATACCGGCCTACTACTTCAGCTACAACGCTGACCAGCAACTGGGTCTAACCCGCGACCCCATCAGCAGCATCGTGAAGCGCCTGGGCGGACTCGAATACGCTATTAACCGGCCAAAGGACTTCTTCGATGCGTGGTCGAACGTGGTCGACCGGATCCTACGAGCAAAGCAGGCTGAATCCTCAGTTACTGCGCAGGCTGCCGCCAATTGAATTGCAGCACGGCAACCAACGTTGTGTTCAAGGTTGTTCGTTGCTAAGCAAAGGACCTAGTGGGGTCGCACTGAATCCGCGTTTGCTCCTGGTGAATCTGCTTTCTCCGAAGTTCCATTTCTATTAGCCCGTCGGCCGTTCGTTCCTACCGCAAAGCAGTCATGAGATTCACCTACGAACTCTCAAAGCCAAAAACTTTGCACCCTCGCCCTTCCTCGCGTCATCACCGCTTTGAAACGCCACGGCTTGGACGACGGTAAGCGCAAGGTCTGAATCGCCTTCCAATGAAGCCTCGGCGGGAGATCGGCTAGACGATCACCAGGGAGAGACTCACATGAGATCGATTGCACTTTCAATAGGGTTTGGGCTGCTGTTCGGCGTTGGCGCGATTGCCGAGGACATCCCTAAGGCCGACCTGTTTTTCGGCTATTCAATGTTTCGTGCCAATTCGGCTCGGGATATTCCCGCATTCACGAACAACGGCGGCCTCGGGACGTTCGCCTGGAACTTCACAAACCACATCGCTGCGGAATTCGAGTTCGGCGGCTACCACAACGGCAACATCCATAACGTTCGGTTCGACACCACGGAGATGACGTACCTGTTCGGACCGCGAGTTTCCCTCGGTCGATCAAAAAGGGTCATTCCTTACGTGCATACTCTGTTCGGGGGAATCCATCTTACGACCAGTATCCCGGTCACTCTGGCGCCCACCCCCCTCGCCACCACGGGGACGACTACTCGCCTCGCGGGGACCCAAGATGGCTTTGCCATGGCTCTCGGCGGCGGCCTCGATCTAAGACTGAGTCACCATGTGACGTTGCGCCCTATTCAACTGGACTACCTGATGACTCGGCTGGCGGATTTTGGCCAGAGCGGGCAGCCTTCGCAGACTCGAAATCAACACAACCTGCGATACGCGGCGGGAATTTTGTTCACGTTTGGCGGCGAAAGTCCGAGCCCTCCTCCACCACCAGCTCCTCCAGCTACACCACGTACAAAGGCCTGCCTGGGCGGGTCCTCAGTGCCGATGGACCAGGATTGCCCCAGACAGAATATGGCGTTGGGAATCCTTGCCGATGTCAATCAGGTTTGTCAGGGAGCTGTGGCGACGCTGTCGCCGAATGGCCCAATGCCTGAAGGTGCAGTTGCTCAGTGGATGATAAATGGAGAATCGGTTAGCCAGGCGCAAAAGTTCGAGTTCGGTGCCACGGGCCGCGATCCGGGTCCTTACAGGGTTGGCCTCAAAGTGACGGCTGAAGGATATAATGACGCCTCGGCGGAGACGACAGTCTCCGTGCTGGGATATATGCCACCATCCGGAACTCTCACCGCGACCCCATCCGAGATCTCCCATGGCGATAAGGCGACTCTCAGCGCCAGTTTCAGTCCTGGACAATGCGGGGGCGTTTTGGGCCCCGTCATGTTCTCGGCTGCAGAGGGCGCGGTCAGAGGGGACCAGTATGACTCGACGAGCGTCCAGTTTGCGCCCCCCACCAGTTCCGAGCAGCGTAGAACGATCATGATAGCCGCCAAAGTCTCCGATGAGCGCGGGTCCGGAACTGCGCAGGGGAATATAGTTGTTAAACAAGGGGCTCTCCTCTCCGCAAGGCAACTTCCCGATGTCCTGTTCGCGCAACAAAGTGACCGCGTGAACAACTGCGGCAAGCGCGTGTTGCTGGAGCAGCTACGCGGGCTGACGGATGGTGACTCGACCGGAACGGTGGTTTTGGTTGGCCATACTGCAGAGGGGGAGCGGTCCTCCCAAGACCTGGATATGAAACGAGTCCTGAACGCGGCGGCTGTGATTAGCGCAGGACAGGGCGTATGCACTGCGTTTCCGGCGTCCCAGATCCTTGTGAATGCCGCTGGCTCGAAGGACAACGGATCGGCCTTCCAGTCAAACTTCTGCGGAGGCTCAACGGCCGCAGCGGAACGACCGGGCCAGACCGTAACCGCGAATGACGATGCAGCCAAGTACAGGCGCGTGGAAGTCTGGTTCGTCCCGACCGGAGGCGCAGTCCCGCCATCCGCGGAAGGCGCCAAAAGCGCAGCGACGACCACCGTACGCAACCTCGGCTGTCCTCGGTAGTCGAGTTGAGCAGCCAGTCGAGGGCTGGCGCGGCGAAACCCTTCTCGGTATGCGACCACTAATTCTGACGTGCATAGCAGCCTCATACACCATCGCAGGAGAGTGGGAACCCCTTGGTCCCTTCGGGGGATCGGCGGCAATCGTGCAGGTCGACGGGCACCATCCAGGTACATTGCTGGCCGGTACCAGCAACGCTCAAATCTTCCAGTCTGAAGACAGCGGCGAGTCGTGGAAGGCCCTTCCATTTCCAGGCGAATTGCGCGCTATGCTGCATGCCTTGGCGATAGACCAACGCAATCCAGGCGTGTACTTGGCGGGCTTGTCCAGCGTCGCGCCGCAATACTCTGGCATCATGCGGACCTTGGACGGCGGCCGTACATGGAAACGAATTCCCGCACCCGGCTTGAGCGCGGTGTGGTCTATTGCAATCTATCCGCAGGATTCTCGAGTGATCGCTGCCGGCGGCGAGAATGGACTTTGGTTGACGCGCGATGGTGGAGATTCCTGGGAACGAGCTACGCCCTGGAACGACTCAGAACTGACGCCCGTAGTCGCCGTTACATTCGACCCTTGGGACTCCAAGATCCTTTATGCAGGGACCCCTCACCTCGCCTGGAAGACTGCTGACGGAGGAACCACCTGGCAATCGATCCACGAGGGGATGCTCGACGATTCAGACATTTTCTCCATCCTTGTCGATGACCGGAGGCGCCGCCGGGTTTTTGCAGCCACGTGTGGGGGGATCTACCGGAGCCTCGAAGGCGGTGTGGGATGGACGAAACTGATCGAAGCAAAGGGCGCATCCTACCGCACGTACCACATCGCGCAGGATCCCTTTCAGCCAAACGTTCTGCTAGCCGGCACATCACAGGGGTTGGTTAAATCGGTGGATAGCGGAAGCACCTGGCGGACTTTATCGGCGCACTCCACGCGGTGGATCACATTCGATCCAAAGCGGCCGAATCGCATATTCGTCGCCACGGATGAGGCAGGCCTGCTTCGCAGCGACGATGGTGGAGAGTCTCTCCAACCTATAAACCAGGGATTCAGTAACCAGTCCTTTGCCACTCTTGTAGCCGTAGCGAAAGATCTGTACGTGACCACGCTTTCTGCCGGTGGCAGTCTGATTCTACGCCGCTCGGACTCCGCAGCCGAATGGGATGTGCTGCTAAACCTCGGCCCTCAGCCGATGCAATCCGAGACATCGGCACTTCCCGACAAGCTGGCCAATGGACTCTCGCTGCACGTTCTGGACGATCTCTGGATTCACGACCCCGTGACAACGGAAGGCAGCGACCTATTGGCTGCAAGCTCCCGCGGGTTGGCAAGGTCCCACAACGCCGGGGTTACCTGGCAGCTTGTCGCAGGAACGCTGGCCGGTTCCACGGTTAGTGCTCTTTGTAGGCATCCGACGCGTGCTGGAGTCCTCTTTGCATCGGTCTTCGGCAAGATCTTCGGTAGTCGCGATGGCGGGCACACTTGGCTACCGCTCACTACTGGCGATGAACAGCCTGGCGACTTGACAGCATTGCTGGTGTTACCTGGAGACCCTGATCGGCTCCTTGCCCTCAGCCGGAGCCGTGGCGTCTACTCAATGGCGTTACCAGCGGAATGGCAGAATTGACGGCTCGCGTTCCCAAAAGAAGGTCTCGCTTTGCGCTACCGCCGAGTCCTATTTGATCGGCGGATACTTCTTGAACAAGGCTTGCGCTGCCTGATTGATATCGTTCTCAAAATTATTTGGGTTTCCCAGCGCGCGCGTGGATATGCCGAGCCAGACGCTCCGATTCGTCCGCGGATCGATGAGACTCACATAGAGGGTTCCCTCTTTGTTATACCGGCCCAAGATGGCGAGGGGGGCGGTCCCTATATTGGAGGTGCCACCCCCGATCCAGCTGTAAATCAGGGCCTCAACCTGTAGAATGGATACCGCCGTTGCGGCAGACGGGACCTCCAGATCTGCGCCCTCTGCGAGCGCAATGAGGCCCTTGCCCACAAGTTCCCTGGCAAGAGCCCCCCGAATCAAGGGACCTATTATGGGTTCGTCTTCGTGGAGTCCAGTTTTGGTAAGTACTTTGGGCGGTAGCAGGCGGTAGGTCCGATAAGCGGCAAGATCGACTCCCTTCATTGGGAAGGTGCTCACATCTCCGGCGTTGGCTGACACAGAAGTCGAAATCAAAAGGGAGAGACCGTAGGCCAGAGCACCTACGGTCCTTGGGACTTTACCAGCGCCGAAGTTGGACTTCGTGCTGTGTCGCTTCGGTATTTTATTTGCCCGCGGGCGATCGCTGTCAGTGTCCTGCATCAGACGTTTCTGGCCCGGTTAATTCGACATAAGCCCAATCCGGTAAACGTGAAGAGAACCCCCAGGGCACCCACTAGAGGAAGATTACTGCCCGTAGTGGGCAGCTGAGTTGGCGCTGGCTGCGCCTGGGCCACTTCGACAGGGGGGGCTGAAGCTGGAGCGGCCGACGGAGCCGGTGCGGGACGGGCCTGGGCCACTTCTTGCCTGGGAGCTGGCGCCGGCGCCGCCTGTGCGACAACGGTCTTCGGAGCCGGCGGCGGAGGAGCTTGCCCCGTTACTTCGGTGTTGGAGGCAATTTGCGTCCTGGGTTCTTCTACGATCTTCTGCGCGGAGACCGTCATTCCCTTTCTCAGCTCGAAAACGGTGGCTTCCTTGCCTTCAATGTTGAATTTGTAGTTATCGTTCACCTTGTACTGTCTGTTCTCGCCGTTCGGCAGCGTCAGGATCACCGTGTTCCCCGCGACATACCACACTTTGCCTGTTCCGACCGTGGTGGTTCGCTCCGTAATGGGCGTGGTGGTGGTAGTCACGGTCGCGGTGAGTTTAGTTCCCGGCTTCAGATCGTGAACCGTCAGCTCCCGGCCGTCGATAATGAACTTCCTGATTTCCGGCACGTCGAACTCCCGGATACCTCCGTCCGTCATGCGAACCAGGAGGGTGTTGCCTTCGACATATTCGACCGTGCCGCGCAGCTGCTCCGTTTTGATTGACGCGCTGCCCGCGATAACATCCTTCGTCGTCTGCGGCATCTGTTGCTGCGCTACCGCAGTCATCGAAACCATGGAGAAGGCAGCGATAATTGCGGCTATCCCCGTTGACTTTCTATAGTTTATTGTTGTCATTTTTTCAGTTCTCCTTGATTAAGTCAGATGGTTCACTGTGGATGAACCGGTGCGTAAACATCTAGTTCCAGAACTTTTCGATCTCCACCTGTTTGCTCAAGGCAGCGTGGACAATGAATCGCTGGGGAGCATCGCCGACGAAATAGAATGGGTAGCAAGTAACCAGCGTTAGGGATGGCTCTGGCCGGGGCTTGAGAACAGCAATGTCTTCGGGACCTACGATTTCGATCTGATCCACGGTAAATGTCGCCGTGCTAGCCGCAGAATCGAGTTCGATCGTGTCACCTTTGCTTGCATCTCTCAGCACGCGGAAAAAACTATCTCGGTGCCCAGCAATCCCAACATTACCCGTCCCTCCTGGCCGTGCGGTACCCTTTATCCATCCAGCGCCGCGGTTGAGTGTCCAAATGTCGGTTCCTTCAAATACCGGAACGCGCAGATTCAGTTTCTCGAAACGCAGGACGGCTACGGGCACGCCTCTCTTCTTCCCTCGTAGATCCTGGCCGTACGCCAGAATCCGCTCCTCGGACCAAAGTTTGAAATCCACTGGTCGATGGAGATGCAATTCGATCGGGGCTTTGCCGTATTCTGACCCAACCATCATCCGCATCTCATCGAACTCCTGGAGCGCTAAACGCGAAGACACAACCCGATAAATCATTGACCCCACATAGACACCCAAGAGGAACACGCCAATAGTGGTTAAGCAGCGTCCGGTAATGGACAGCCGCCGATGCCGTTGAACCTCTTCAGAATTGGTACGCAGAATCATGTCACCACCCCACAGATTCGCCCTTGGGTCGTTGGACTTCTTTTTTCTGGCTGGCGCCGCCTGTTTCTGGCTGGCGCCGCCTGGCATAGGCGAGCCCGAATGGATTCTCGTGCGGCGCCGGTGCTATGTGACACAGACAAATAATGAGCCCTCCCGACGCTGACGGAATCAAGAGAACACGCGGCGACATGCGAATGCCCGCGTAACCAATACATGGGTTCTGACCAAGGGAGAACACGATGACGTCACAAAGCGTTCTGTTAGTGACCTTGCTAGCGACAGTTTCAGCCGTGCCGCTGTGCGCGCAGGACGGAACATTCACGTTCAATACAGGCGCCGGCATATCAACGCCCCTGAATCCGACGTCCCAGTACGCCGGCACGAGCGGAAATTTCCAGACCGGCGCCGGAATCAAAATCAATAGGCGGAGCTCGATTATCGGGGAGTTTCTGTGGACCGGTCTTCCGCCCAATAACTTCGTTCTTCATCCGATAAGCGCCCCCGTTGGTCACATCAATTTGTACACGCTGACAGCTAACTACCGGTATGGAATCGACCGGATCCATGGCTCCCGGTACGGCATGTACGTGATCGGGGGCGGAGGCTGGTATTACCGCTATGCCTCAGTCGATAAGAATTACGTTGTGCCACCTGGTACGGTTTGTCAGCCCATCTATGGCTGGTGGGGGTACGGCTGCGATCCCAGTGGCTTCGTGTATTCGAGAACGGTCGCCTATAAAGGCACCAGCGTTGGAGGCGTGAACGGGGGAGTCGGTTTCACGATCGGTATCGGGGATTCTCCGTGGAAATTCTATACCGAAGCCCGGTATCACCACGCATTCAATTCCACAATCGCTACAAACGTTGTGCCGGTCACAATGGGCATTCGGTTCAATTGAGAACCGCGGAGAGTTCCGCGAGGAAGAGCGACTGTAGCGTTTTGTAGCCCAAAATTGAACAGAGAAGACGAGATGAACTGGACACGGACACTCCACGCTCGAAGGGAGTGTCCTTTAGGTTGGGCGGCGAACAAAGAGACCAGGGAGACAACTATTGCACTGGTCA
>Ga0097621_100001119_pt1 | contig 18669 bp, 16 predicted proteins | sample KBSMisM72_FD_73165 | JGI IMG/M metagenome (GOLD analysis project Ga0097621, IMG submission 73165) | Miscanthus rhizosphere microbial communities from Kellogg Biological Station, Michigan, USA - KBS Miscanthus M7-2 (version 2) (version 2) | ecosystem: Host-associated > Plants > Roots >... | reverse complement strand
AACAACAGGGGTAAAAAGAATAAAGATGGTTTGAGTTTGGAATAATTATTAATAACAATTGTGTTCATTGTTTTTTTGTTTACAGACCTGCTTTGATAAATTTATGTAAGCGGTACTGGAATGTGTATGCGCATTTAAAATAATCGGTGAATTTAGTAAATCCAGCTATAACGTGAAAAGTTGAAAGGGAAGCGAACACCATTCAGGAACTACCGTATTGGTGCTTTTGTAAGAATGGGTTGCGCTGTGTAAGGAAGTGTAAAAAATGCTAAAAAGAGCAGCGGGTGTTCGGCTAAAATCCGACTAAAAAAAAGCGCGATTTTTTCCAGTTTGCCCCCGGGACCCTTTTTGAAATGATAATACCGCCGCTTTCGGGCATAAATAAGATAAAAAAGAATCAAAAACTTTTTTGCCGGGAGGCCAAATCTCTTATCTTTGCCGTCCCTTAAATAAAGGGGGAATGGATCGGTAGTTCAGTTGGTTAGAATGCCGCCCTGTCACGGCGGAGGTCGCGGGTTCGAGTCCCGTCCGGTCCGCAATTTTTCTCTCAAACCCGCGCACAGCGCGGGTTTCTTTTTTTTAGTCGAATTTTAGTCGAATTTCCTTTTGCTTTTTTGGCCTTTTTTACCCGTTTTTACAAAGAACAACATATCATTACAAATTTAATATTTTCCCCTTTAATTATTGTCTATCCGCAATTTTGTCAGTCATGAATACAAGTGTGAACAATTATTTCGCCTCATTTATGGTTAAATTTGGGCCCAAACCTAATCCTAACTTTCAAATAAAAATGTTGTAACCATGGCGGTTGACCGTTCGTTGTGGAAAAAAAACTTTGATAACTTTCCAAGTTGGCCATGCCCACATTGTCAGCAAGGTTCTTTGTATTTAGTAACCGATACACTTAGGACTTCGGAAACAGGTTTTTCTGTTGACGCCAGGAGTGCGATGGCATGGACTCCCGAGTGGGTTGATGAGAAATTTTCTGCATTATTAATCTGTTCAAATTCGATATGCAAAGAGATCGTTTCCGTAGCGCGACGTATCAAAAACTTGCGCCGGTAAATCATACGTTACCGTTCTTGTTTTTATACTTTACCGAAAAGACGATTTCAGTAAATTTTTCAGAACCGCAAATGCCTTCGTAAATACAATGAGCAAAACATGTTTTCGCATTCCGTGTTTACGGTAACAAAAAGTAATCCTTTGACGGTTAAAGCGGTGTGGTAGATTTGGGATGTAAAATTTAAGAAGAGCCACCGGTAATAAAGGGTGTGATTTTTTATGTCAGCCTTGTTTTTTTTTAAAGTCGAGAAAATGAAGGTAAGTCAAAATAGGAATCTGGTTTTTACATTCATCGCGAGGCTTTGATTGATTTACTAAAAAATTCGGTATTTTGTTTTTCATGCAGGCATAGGCATTGCCCATGTTATACCTAATAATTCTTAAATGAAAAGCAAAAAAGACGAACAAGCGCCAGAAAGTTTCGGGAAGGCTCGCCCAGTAACACCTACATTATTCGCGACTATCGCTATCGTTTTTTACACTTACGCAGTATTCGCGCTGCTTCTGATGCATGTACTTCGCCCTGATTATACAATGCGAACACACATGATCAGTGACTACGCCGTCGGCCGGTATGGCTGGGTAATGACGACCTGGTTCATAGCGATGAGTTGTGGCTGCCAGATGCTGATGTTTGGCTTGGCCCGAAGCGGACTAAAAACGGTATCGTTCAAGATCGGGGCCGGATTTCTATGCGTTGCTTCGATCGGCCTGCTGATCTCAGCATTTTTCCCCACCGACCTCGAAGAAGCTGCATCGACCCGTACGGGAGATATTCACACCATTAGCTTTCTAATAAATATAGTAAGTATAATTCTTTCCATGATATTTCTGACAATATGTTTCAGGAGTCATCCACGGTGGCGATCGTACCAGAGGATAGCAATAATGTTGACCTTGCTGGTAGTGACCGCATTTTTTATCCAGTTCTTCACACTTCGTCGGGGTGCCCCCTATGGCCTTACCAATCGTCTCTTCGTCGTCGTCCTTTTAGTATGGTTTTTCATAACCACTTTCCGATTACGCGGGTTGCCAATAACTGATCCTAATATCAGGGAGTAAAGGGATTACCTCCGCTGATCTCCTGTCAGGGCTTCGGCTCCAAAACAAGAATGCCTGCCCAAGGGCCCAGAAGGAGCTTGGCATCGAACTTTTCAGTGGAAGAAGTTACTAGTGAAGTCAACAGTGAATTTCACGGTAAAGAGAGTTCCCACCGTTCTTATCCTTAAAGGCTTTTAAGACGAGGCAATCGTTTGATGGTGCACCAGCGGACACTTGCCTGTATCGGTTCCGAACAGTTTCGTAAGTTGGTTTTTTACTATTGCCTTTATTTTCAGGGGCTATACGTACTGGTATTAAATTGGCAGCAAAGATTGCATCACTTCAACTAATACCAAACAGCCATGCTCCAAACATTTATTAAAACATTGCTCCGCACCGTCTGGACGAACAAAGGATATACCTTCCTCAATATCGCGGGCCTCGCCATTGGCATTGCAAGCGCCGCCATAATCTTTTTGTGGGTAGAAGATGAGCTGCAGTTCAACCACAACTTTGCGAAGCATGACCGTTTGTACCACGTGATGCAAAATGAAAAAAATGATGGGGGTGTTTTTACCAATGGTTCCACACCTGGACCACTTGCAGCTGCGCTGAAAGCAGATTTACCCGGCGTAGTGAACAGCGGCCGTCTCAGCTGGGCTATGGATGAACTGGGTGTAGTGGGGAATAAATCCATCAAGATAAATGGCATGTATGCGGATCCTTCGGTGCTATCGATGTATGACTTGCCTTTTGTCTTTGGAAAGCCATCAGCCGCCCTGGGGGCACCCAAAACGATTGTCATCAGTGAAAGCATGTCCAGAAATTTTTTTGGTGCGGTAAATCCAGTCGGCAAAACGATCCAGATGAATGCCAAAGGGTCTTACAGTGTGGATGGGCTGTTTACAGTGACAGGTGTTTTCAAAGATTTGCCGGCCAATAGCTACTACCATTTTCAGTGGCTCTCGCCTTATACGGATTGGGAAACTGCCAATCCCTGGCTCATGCCCTGGAATAATAACCTGACGGAAACGATTGTTGAACTGACACCCACAGCAAATCTTGCGGTGCTGAATAAAAAGCTTACACACTATTTAAGTACAAAAAACAATGGCGCGACCGGTCAGTGCTTTTTATTCGCAATGAACGACTGGCATTTGCGCAGCAATTTTGTGAACGGGGTGCAGGAAGGTGGCGCCATTAAGTACGTGAACCTGTTTTCGCTGGTGGCATGTATCATCCTGCTGATTGCCTGTATTAATTTTATGAACTTGTCCACTGCCCGTTCGGGCAAAAGAGCGCGGGAAGTGGGCGTACGCAAAGTAATGGGCGCCACTGCGCGCAAACTCGTCGGTAAGTTTATGGCAGAATCATTATTGCTGTCTTTTTTCGCGGTAGCCATCGCGCTTGTGATCGTTGCTTTGGTCCTGCCTTTATTTAATGAACTTGTCGGCAAACAATTGTCCCTTGCTATACTGAAGCCGCTCCATTTGTTCTGTTTGTTTAGTATTGCGGTTGTCACAGGCGTCACTGCCGGCAGTTATCCTGCATTTTATTTATCTTCTTTTAACCCGGTGCAGGTTTTAAAAGGCACACGCCTGAAAAACACGTTGGCCACTATCTTTATACGCAAAGGCCTGGTCATTATACAATTTGCAGCATCGGTGGTACTCATCATTGCTTCGGTTGTTGTATACCAGCAGGTGCAGCACATCCGTCAGCGTGACCTGGGCTATAATAAAAATAACCTGGTATACATCGGCGTACAGGGCAATCTGAAAACACATTTCCCGGCCATCAGGCAACAGTTGCTGGCGACTGGTATGGTGGAAAATGCCGCAACCAGTTTGCACGATGCGCTGCATGTGCATTCTTATGGCAGTGGGTATAACTGGCCGGGACGCGATCCCAATATGAAAATACCCGTGCACTCTAATGTAGTCGGCTCCGAATACCTTTCCACCATGCACATGCATTTACTAGAAGGCCGTGATTTTTATCCGGCTAATGCGGATAGCAACCATGTTATCATCAATGAAAGCCTCGCAAAACTCATGGGCAAAGCCGGTAAAGTAGGCGCCATCATCACTTCCGGCCAGTATCAACTTACCGTGGTGGGTATTATAAAGGACTTCATTTACAATGATGTCTACGGTACCAGCGACCCCCTGATACTGGTAAACGGCGGTTACGCAGCTACTGTTATGGCTTTGCGCTTTAAGCCAGGTGTTCCTACGGCGGAAGCCTTGGAGAAAACAGCAGGGGTGCTGAAAGCGGAGAACCCGGGCATACCTTTTGAATACAATTTTGCCGATAAAGATTTTGAAACACTTTTTGCTGCTGAAACATTGATCGGAAAACTGGCAGGGCTTTTTGCATCACTGGCGATTTTCATTTCCTGCCTTGGTTTATTTGGCCTGGCTGCTTATACCGCTGAACGCCGCACCAAAGAAATCGGTATACGCAAAGTCCTTGGCGCTTCTGTGGCCGGTCTTACCGGGTTACTTGCAAAAGAATTTTTGCTGCTGGTTACGGCTTCGTGTATTATCGCGTTTCCGCTGGCTTGGTTGCTGATGACAAATTGGTTGAACGGGTACGCTTATCGCACAACTGTCAATTGGCAGGTTTTTGCGCTTACTGGTAGCGGTGCACTATTAATTGCACTCATGACCGTCAGCTTTCAATCTATCAAAGCAGCACTGCTTAACCCGGTAAAAAGTTTACGCAGCGAATAAATACAAAATAAAATTCATGAAAAAAGGTTTATTTGAACCCTGTTTCAAAAGATTTTTTGAACGCCTTTAGTGTCTAACTATACCTCATTTAATTTATCATTATAATTGTCGACACCTGTTGCTTTTTCACTTATAATGTATATTGTAAAACGATAAAAACAAAGTATTTTCAAGACCCTGTCGGTCCGCAACTGATGACATTAATGAATGATTTATAGTACTAATTAATTAATAGTAGCATTGAATATTTTGGATCTTCAAAGTTCGGTGTAAATACCATATTTGTTGCCCAATTCCATTTGGTAATCACTAATAAATCAGCTGCTATGAAGATACCATAACGGTTTTCGTAGATAACTTTTTGGCGGGTGGCCTTATCACTTAGTTGAAAGGTGTATTGTTCTGTAGTTTTCATTTCCTGTTTTTTTTTGTATTACAGAATTTTGGCTATTGGCCGTTCGTAGGATCGCCAGGAGGGCTGCAATGATTATTGCTAACTGTTTCATTTTATTTATGTCAATTCAATTATTGTTTCGATGTTTTCTCCAATTCAAATTTCACCCGCACATTTTCTGATCCCAGGGCTGCGGCCAATCCTGAAGGGTTATCGATGCGTCCAAGCTTTGTATAGCTAATGAATGATACTTTTGCCTGTGGTCAGGCAAATTTTATAAAAGTCTTTTCGGCTGTAAATACGTGTAGCAGCTCCGTCGCTTTCTATCTGGAATACGTTAAATCCTTTAAGCTTCAGGTCTGAGTTGAACCGAGAAACCGTACGCACTTTTTTGTTATTCGTGAGGACAAAGTTATGGAAATCAAACAAGCAAGCTTATTTGTGCTAGGCTTCATTTGTTACTGCTCCTAACCAAACTGTTGCACCTCTTTCCCTTCCCGTAACTGCGATCTGGACAAAAGCTGTATTCTTGTTCATTTACACAAATAATAAAGGACTAATCGCTGCGCGCATTTAGCTTTGATTTTTGCCGGGGTTTTCACTTTTTAATTCCTTTATTGCCTTTTTAATAAAGCCAGCTTTGTCTTTTTTCACTTCTTTCAACATCGCTTTCCTGTCTGCTGAAATGTTTGAGAAATATTTTTCAGCCCATAAGTTTATTTCAATCATCATGGGGAGTAAATCAATTCCCTTATCCGTCAACCTATATAATACTTTCGCCTTACTATCCGGGTGGGGAAGCTTTTCAATTAATTTATTTTCTTCCAACGCTTGTAGCCTTGATGCCAAAATATTGGTGGCGATTCCTTCGGCTGACCTTAAAAAGTCGCTATAAGTACATTGTTTGGAAAACATCAAATCCCTGATAATCAATAGCGACCATTTGTCTCCCCATGCGTCAAGCGAGCAGCTAATTGGGCAATCCGACCTTTTACTTGATTTGCTCATAAAAATATTTTTAAAAATCACTTGCAAATTGAAAGTTGTTTGTATATTTGCACTTGCAATTTGCAAGCGAAGTTAATACTAAAACGCTAAAAAATAAAAAATGAAACAAACAATTTTAGTTACGGGGGCTTCATCAGGCTTTGGCTTGCTGGTGGCAAACCAACTACACAAAAAAGGATATTATGTTATAGGTACAAGCCGTAATCCTGAAAAAATTCAATCACAGGTGTCTTTCAAAGTATTGCGATTGGATTTAGATGACGATAACTCAATTATTGCTTTTGGGAAGGAGCTTTTTAAACACATCAGCCAATTAGATGTCTTGATAAATAATGCCGGTTTTTTCGTGTCGGGTCTTGCCGAAGAAATTTCTATTGAATTGGGCAGAAAGCAAATGGAAACCAATTTTTGGGGAACAGTAAAAGTTACCAATGAGATTTTGCCATATTTTAGAAAACAAGGATTTGGTAAAATAATTACCGTTGGCTCTATTACTGGTCTATTTGCTTTACCAACTGGTTCATATTATGCAGCTTCAAAACACGCCGTAGAAGGCTATTTCAAGGCATTGCGTTTTGAATTAAATCCGTTCAATATCAAAGTTACAATGGTTGAGCCAATGGGTTTCAAAACCAATATTATCAATAGCTCTGTGGCTGGTCAAAATAAAATAAGTGATTATGATGAGTACCGGAAAAAGGCAGAGGCATTCTCAAAAAAAGAATTTGACAATGCTCCTGAACCTACACCTGTTATTGATAAATTACTACAATTGGTTGAAGAAAAAAATCCAACATTCAATCACCCAATTGGTAAAGGGGCATCAATATTTGTAACCTTACAACATTTCGCCTATAAGACATTTGAAAACGCAATCAATAAACGGGTAAATTCTGCAAAATAAAATGAACACAAATTCAAACTATACTTACGCAACTGTTCCAACACAGGTTATAGAAGCTAATGGCGTTAGATTCGCTTATCGGTCTTATGGAAAGCAAGGCGGCATTCCGGTAATTTATCTCAACCATTTGGCAGCAGTTTTAGATAACTGCGACCCGGGAGTTATGGATGGCATTGCCTCGCAACATCAAATCATTTCTTTTGATTACAGGGGTGCAGGTGCTTCCACTGGCGTAGCACCTGGTACTATTCAGGCTATGGCAAAGGATGTCATTGCGTTTATAAAAGCATTGGGTTTTTATAAAGTAGATTTATTGGGATTTTCGTTAGGTGGTATGGTGGCTCAGGAAATATTGCTGCAAGAACCACAACTTATTCGCAAAGTAATATTGGCTGGAACCGGGCCCAGGGGAGGTTTTAAAATGAATAACGTTACAAAAATTACTTACATAGATATTTTAAGGGGTTACTTAACTTTTCGGGACCCGAAGTTTTATTTGTTCTTTACACAAACCGAAAATGGTAAGAATGCTGCCCGGCAATTTTTAAAAAGAATCTTGGAGCGAACCGAAAATAGAGATACAAAAATTTCTATTTCAACAATGAATAAGCAATTGAAGGCAATTCATGCCTGGTCGCTGGAAACTCCTGCAGATTTATCATCAATTAAACATCCTGTGTTTGTTGTGAATGGAGATGCTGATAGAATGGTGCCTACACAAAATTCTTATGATATGGCAAAGCGTTTCCCCAATGCAGAATTGGTTATTTATAAAGATGCCGGCCATGGTGGTATATTTCAAAATCACCAGGCGTTTGTAAAAAGTGCTTTGGCATTTTTAGATAAATAAGTATCCATAAACTTTTTGTAAAATCAAGTAAGAAAAATAATATGAAAGCATTTCAAATAAAAAAATATGGCAAAAAAGAAAAATTGCAACTTAGCGAAGTAGCAGAACCAACGGTAAAGGAAAATGAGGTATTGGTTGAGATACATGCCGCTGGTATCAATCTTTTAGATACCAAGATAAAGACCGGAGAGTTCAAGATTTTTCTGCCGTATAAAACTCCACTCACAAATGGTCATGATATGGCAGGTGTTGTAGTAAAAGTGGGTTCAGGAGTTTCCAAATTTAAAGTTGGGGATGAAGTGTATACAAGAGTAGGCGACTACAGAATTGGAACATTTGCAGAATACATTTCTGTCAGGGAGAACGATTTGGCACTGAAACCGAAAAATCTTACAATGGTGGAAGCTGCTTCAATTCCCCTGGTCGGTTTAACCGTTTGGCAGGCACTTGTTGAAAGAGCAAATCTAAAGAAAGGACAAAAAGTTTTTATTCAGGCTGGTTCAGGGGGAGTCGGAACTTTTGCAATTCAATTTGCAAAAAATTTGGGTGCAACTGTTGCCACCACAACCAGTACAGTAAATATTGAAATGGTTAAAAGCCTTGGTGCTGATGTTGTGATTGATTACAAGAAAGAAAATTTTGAAAAAGTGTTGACAGGTTATGATGTTGTTTTAAACAGCCAGGATGCAAAAACACTGGAGAAATCGCTGCGAATATTAAAACCTGGCGGAAAACTGATCTCCATCTCTGGTCCGCCAGATACGGATTTTGCTGTACAAATGGGGTCACCGTGGTATTTAAAATTAGTTATGAAACTATTGAGCTTCGGAGTTAAGAAAAGGGCAAAACGACTGAATGTAAACTATTCATTTCTGTTTATGAAAGCAGAAGGAGACCAGCTAAGTGAAATAACTGCACTAATTGATTCGGGAAAAATTCGGCCTGTAATTGATAAAGTATTTCCTTTTGAACAAACCAACGATGCCATGGCTTATGTTGAAACTGGGCGTGCAAAAGGGAAAGTTGTCGTCAGGGTGAAATAGGATTTTTAGGCCTTACTGTCGCAAACAAAAAATGCAGAAGCAGTTCAACTAATTTTATCTCAGATTTTTTCTTTAACTGTTTATACTTTTAAACAAATAATAGAAGCCAATTTGTTTTCACAATTAACCATTGAAGAGTTGGCACAACAAACTAATTTAAGTGTTTCTTCTTTCAAAAGAGAGTTTACAAAATTGTACAACGATACACCAGCTAACTATATCAAAACCAAAAGGCTCGAAAAAGCGGCTGAGCTATTAATATTTTCAAATGAGCTTATTTCCGACATTGCTTTTAACTGTGGCTTTAACAATGTGCCAAATTTTACCAGAAGTTTCAATGAAAAGTATAAAGTATCGCCTACAAAATACCGGTTGAACCAAAATGATAAATACTTGAACTGATTTGCAAAGTTTCCTCAAGTTTTAGTTTTCAATTTTGCAGTGTCAATAACGACATTCAAATTTTAAACTACTTAGAAATTATGGGGCTATCAAATTTAGGAATTTTCCATACTGTCATTGGTGTTATTGCCATTGTAGCAGCAATAGTATCGTATATTAAATACGGCAAAATCAATTTGGCTGAATTAGGGGGTAAAATATATTTTTATTGCACAATTATCACATCGCTAATGGCATTAGGAATTTCAAAGCACGGTGGATTTAATCCAGGTCATGTTTTTTCAATAATAATTTTGATTTTGGTATTGGTTGCGTACTATTTGTATTCAAAGAAAAAGGGAAATAACCGAAGCCGATATTTTGAAAATTTTTGTTTATCATTCAGTTTTTTTCTATCGTGGCTTCCGACAGTTAATGAGACATTTGCCCGAATTCCAGCCGGACATCCATTAGCAAAAGACATCACTGACCCAATAATCGGCAAAACATTAATTACAATTTTGATACTTTTTATTGCAGGTTCAATTTATCAATTTAGAAAGCAAAAGAAACTAAATACTTCCGAAAGGCTTTAAGGAAATCAACACTTTCTAACGACAGGAAATCCTTGTTCAACAAAAATCTTGGACAAGGAGTTTTTGCTTTTTAACACTATGACAGAAGACGGGCAAACGGCTAACATGGTTTTGCCAATGGCAGGACGACATCCGACAAGGACAGCAATTATTTTCCGACTATCTTTTTTCGATGTATTATTCCCCAATCTGTAAGATTGCTGATTATGGTTTGCAGCGTATTGCCGTGTTCCGTAAGTTCATATTGAACCGTTATGGGTTGTGTATCTAAAACACCATATTCTTCAATGAATATTTGTGTGTACTGGTAGTTGGTACTCAACCAACAAGCATGTTAGTACATTATCATAATTTCAAACTACTTTTTAACAAAAATTATCCTCCAGGTTAATATTAACGCGCAAAGCTTTTAACCCAACCACTCCCTGCAATTCTTCCAGTTCAAGATATTCAATACCGGGCAGCAGTAAATTTTTGCTTTGGAGAAATATGATATACTCCTGGTACTCTTCCGCTTCTTTGGGGTTGGAATACACCATGGCTATTTTTCCCGGTTGCGTAAGCCTTTCCATAGTGCCGCGGATGTGTACTTTATCCAGCCGTTTTTTCATGACTTCATAACGGATATTGTATGAGCCTTCAACATCAAAACGTCTTTCTTCTTTTCGGAAACTGATAGAAATTGGTTGACTGTGAATCAGGATCAATTGCGTGGTTTGTAAAGGGACTTTCAATGACGGCAATAAACGATGCGTGTGACCCGCGATTTCAGCCATCGATTTTAGCTGCCATAGCCGGATATTCTTTAGATATAACAGATCAAATTGGTTGTCGGGGGAAATGGACTGACCCATATAGATCGTATATTCTACTCCATCAGTTTTGTATTTTTCGAAATAATGCGGGTATGATTGCTGCATGATTTCTTCCTCCTGTTCAATACAGCGAAGCACCGTATTATTGATGGCTTCCATTGAGGCTTCATACTCATTTCGAAAAATGTAGAGGTATCCGCGGCAATCTTCCACCTGGTTAAAATATTCTTCTATGCTTTCCCGTGTTTGCGCATTGATTTTTTGCAGGCGGCTAAAAACCGGGATTACATCTTTTTCAAAAAAATCATTGATCCGTATTTCCTCTTCGGCAGGCAGTCCTTTATCTATTGACTGCCGGAAATTCAGATTTTTAAATTTCAGTCCTTCCAGCAACGGTAGTTGTACTTGTGATTGTAATTTATCCAGGGTTGCATCCACCAGGTCCAAATGCGCCTTCAGGTCTTTTTGAATTGCATGACTTCTTTCGGATGATGAATTACGAATATCTATGGCCCCATATAACGGATATACCTGATCAAATGCAACATTCCCCGTCACTGTTTGCTGGCAACCGTTGTTATTACTATTTATGAATCCCCATACCACTTCAGCAAACTTCCACTCTACAGAAGGCTGCAAAGCAGTAAATTTTTCTTTGATGAGCTTTTCAATCCTGTTGTTAAAAGTTTCCTTGTTCTTTAAAAGGGCCAGCGACAGCAGGGGCATGGCGGGCTCAATTCTTCTCATCACTTCCAGGTTAAGCTGATTGGATATGGGAGATGCCAATTCCAATACACCCAACAAACCATCATTGTCCTGGATGGGGTAAGCAAGATAGCTTCTCGTTCCGTCCGTCCACAAGCCTTTCAAAAATGGGGCTGTCTCAGTCATCTGTTCATTCAGTATGGAAATAGGAATAGGCTCGGGATGTTCGGAAAGAAATCCTACAACCATCTGGTAAGCTGTTATACTTTTTTCATCGGCCTGTTTCCAATTTTTCCCTATCAAACCATGTTGCACACAGGTTTCATCCAGTACAAAGCGGCCGTTGAGTTTTATGAAAGGCGTTAGCCCTACCTCCACTTCATTCAAACTTACCAATGCATGCACGCTTTTTTTCAGGTCATTAATAATTCCGGTATCACAGTCTTCCTTCCGTAGTAATATTTTCTTAATAGCGTCCAACGACTCCTGTGTAGTAACATCCTCTGCAATCCATACGGCAAATCCTTCTGCGGCAAACAGGTCCAATGGCATTTTTTTCAACTGCTGCTCAAGGTCCATTATTCTAAACGTATTTAAACAAACCGCACAATCCTGTATGATCGGCAATTTCCCTTTCAGGTGTATGTCAATGAATCTTCGGTCATAACGGAGTTTGTAATATCTCCGCATCCCTGTATCCGTATCCACCACAGGGTATACAAAATCGGAGGTCCCATTCAGTTTTATGCCATAAAATTTTTCGAGCGCATGTTCGTAGATCAGAAGACATTGCACCTGCTTCATGTATTCTGCTGACGCGTCCGCTGGCAAAAGAAAATGATCTTCCCCTGCGTCTATAAATAATTTTTTGAAAGGCGTCGAATAGTTGAAAAAGGTAAATTGATATGGAACCGCCATAGCGAATATATTTTTCCCCTGTTCGCCTACTACAGGAAAAAGGGCAGTGCCCAGCAATTCCAGGAGGTCCTCGTTCTCATTCAGCAGGTTAATGTCTTCCGCTGGCTGCAGCAAAGCCGGTTCAGCCTCCAATTTTTCAATCAGGTAATTATAAATTTTTGAGGTGGTATTAGAACTGCCGGTTAATTTGTCTTTTAAATAATTGACAAAGGGGCGAAAGGAAATTTTACTGTCGAAGAAACGGCTTCCATCTGTACTGCCTCGTGTAGTGGCAAGCATTGTTACTTTTTTGATTGGCCTGGCAGCGGGGCTAATTTCTTGCAGCATACGACAGTATTTAAAAGTGAAGAGTATGAGTAAGCAGACTATAAAGTTAGTGATTAAATAAACGAACCAGCCGGCGGTTTTTGACCTGTAAAAGGGCCTATTGTCGGTAGTTCTTAATCCTATTGATTTACAGTAAATTAGAGACGATATAAAGTACTGCTTAGAAGGAATAAAACCCAACTAAAATTTCACTTGACAGAATACACCATCTGGAACCGTATAGCTCAGGCGATTCAAATTCCATCGGAACCGAAGATGCAGAAAGTATTCGACAGTTGGGTTTTAGATACCGTTTCACCATCCAATGTCATTTAGTTAAAAAACCTGAACCCGGTGTCATTTAAAATTTTCTATTTCGAATGCAGCGCCATAGGATCGATATTGTTTTAACGCCGGGTTTCAACCCGGCGTGGATCGCAATGCTGTACATCAAGTGCCATCGGCACGGCATATATGGGTTTGGCTTTGTCAACGGACTAAAGCTCCTGCCCGACGGACAGGCGGGCGTTATTACAAAATGAACCGATGCTACGCATCTGCACTTAACATTGCCATCAGCTCTTTCAGGTTTAACTAAACGACATTGATTTCACAATAATTGAACGTATCGCAGGTGACAACTGCAGTATGTTCATTGGTCGCGCAGAGCCAGCAGAGAAAAGGAGATTCTCGCCGTGGTAATCCTGCTGGCAAAATCAACTAATGGTTTTCTACTAACAGTCCATACGAATAAAGTTTACGTAAGCAATTATGAAATTGCAATTGAAATATATTCTGGTATAAATCGTTTGGAAAATATCAAATTCTGTGGATTCGCATTGTATTTACTCCTTTGATCCCTGTTATGTAGTGAAATAACAATATCGTATCAGGATAGCAGGTAGAAGTATACTTGTATTTCCGTTCCTGAAACAAAGGGCTGTTTAATCAACGGATACTGTTTTCAGAATATAGCCGACAGAACAAAATGAACCAGGCATACCTGCTTTGCCTGTCAATATATCATAACCAGTACCAATGAAAAAAGAAAGCACGCCAGTAACCACTATTCCTGATAACATTCAGACAGTTCATGTTTTGTCTGAGGGAAATCTGGTCATAAGAAATGCGGCGAAAATAAAAAATGAATTACTGATTGCCCTGGCAGGTTCACAAAATTTAGTAATTGTAGTGAAACAGTTAATAAAAATAGATCTAACCATCATACAATTATTAATAGGGTTACAAAAAAGTGCTGCCAGCCATGGAAAGAAAGTGTCCTTTTGCTTCGAACAGGCGACGAATGAGATTCCTGCCTGCGCAGGAATGACGAACCCTGCCTGCGCAGGAATGACGAACCCTGCCTGCGCAGGAATGACGGATGATAAAGCATTACCTGAATATATCAGACCCCTGCTGGAGTATTCAGGATTTGGAGAAATACTGAATGAATATTTTAAAAACGCAGCGTAATGGGTTATGCCAAAACTGTAGTAGTTGTAGATGATGCTGATATTGTAAGAACAATGTTAAGCTTTATGATAGAAAAAGCCGGATATGAAACCTTGTCGTGTGTTGATGGTGAAGACGCTTTAACCTTTTTTGACGGCAGGGAAGTTGATTTGGTAATTACAGACTTAAATATGCCCAATATGGATGGGGCCGCGCTTATCAAAACAATAAGAGCAAATGAATTGTATCAATATACGCCTGTGGTTCTGTTTGTAGCAGACGACGCGGAAGATAAAGACAGTTTCAGAAGCGCTTCAGGCGCCACTTTACTATTCGATAAAAATAATATTAACGAGCAACTCCTACCCACAATCAAAAAACTGATTGGATAGCATGGACAATTTTAAAATCAAATACAAGGAAGAGTCGTCAGAGCTTATTGCCGAGATAGAGAAGTCTCTGCTTTTAATGGAAAATAATCCTTTTGATTTCACTTTAACAGAACAGGTTTTCCGGGCCATGCATACGCTCAAGGGTAATAGCGCTATGTTTGGTTTTAAAATGATTGCGGATTTTACCCATCATCTGGAATCAATTTATGAACTAATCCGTGCAGCTAAAATCAAGACCCCGGCAGCAATAATAAACATTACCTTATCGGCAATGGATCATTTGTCTTTATTGGTGAACAATGAAGGTATACTGGATGAAAAAAGTAAAGAGATACATGAAAAATTGTCCGGTGAGATTATCGAAATAATAACCCACTTTGATCAAACCGCTGATGGTAATAAGTCTGATCCTGTGTATGAACCAGCAGCCATTGATGCAGAAAATAAATCACTGGCCTATCATGTTTTTTTTAAGCCACATAAAGACATTCTTTTAAAAGGCATTAATCCATTGTGTCTGATAGACGCGCTGCGCGAATTAGGTCCTTGCAAAGTAGTTGCAAATACCGACAATATTCCATCTCTGGAAGAATGTGATCCCGCCAGCTGTTATACTTCATGGGATATTTATTTGCCCGGGGGAGTTGACGTTACGGCAGTCAGGGAAGTGTTTTCTTTTGCAGAAGATAAATGTACGCTGGAAATAAACCAGGTTGCCGGAAATGATTCTGTTCCGGCAACACCTGCTCAACCTGCGATCTCCGCCACTTTACCGCTGCAAGATCATAATGAAGAACCCGGTTTGCAAAACAAAAAATATGTAATATCCAGCATAAGAGTTCCATCAGAAAGGCTGGATAGCCTGATGAGTCTTGTGAGCGAGCTTATGACATTGCAGGCTAAACTGGGCATGTTTACCGAGCAAAACCCCCAGCTGGAATTATTGGCTGTAACCGAGAACCTGGAGAAAATATCGACACGTCTGAGAGACAATGCCTTTAGCATGTGCCTGGTACCGGTTGAAAATATAGTAACGCCCTTTCACCGGTTGGTAAGGGACCTGGCTGCTGAGTTGAATAAGCAAATAACGTTTTCTGCGGAAGGAACAGAAACAGAACTCGATAAAAATATTATGGAAGGTTTGTCGGACCCACTGATGCATTTACTGCGAAACAGTATAGATCATGGCATTGAAGACCCCGGTACAAGAGAAGGATTGGGCAAACCAGCACATGGCAAAATTCTCTTTAAAGCATTTTGTGCCGGCACCAATGTTTATATAGAAATCCAGGATGACGGTAAAGGAATTGACCCCTCCAAAATAAGGAATAAAGCCATTCAGAAAGGTATTATTGGTAAAGATGATGTACTGACCGATAAGGAACTTTTGAACCTGATCTTCCTGCCGGGCTTTTCAACGGCTGAACAGGTAAGTGAAATTTCAGGAAGGGGCGTGGGGATGGATGTGGTAAAGCGTAAGATAACCGATATCAGGGGGCAGATAAAAATAAACTCCATCATAAATGAGGGAACCACTATTACTATAAAATTGCCGATTACAATATCAATAATAGACGGATTGCTGGTGAAAATTAATAACGATGATTTTGTTATTCCAATTTCGGCTGTTGATAAATGTTATGAAACTTCTCCTTCGCAGCTGTTGAATAAGCTTAATAATTTAGTGGTGTTTGAGGGAGAACAAATTCCATTTATAAGCCTGCGCGATGAATTTGGATCATCAGCAAACTTTGGCGGAAACCAGGAAATTGTTATTGTGAATTATGATGAAAAAAAAGTTGGCTTGCTCGTAGACAGGGTTGTTGGCAAATTTCAGGCTGTTTTAAAGCCATTGGGAAAACACTTTCAGCACATGGATAATATTTCAGGGGCAACTATCCTTGGAGACGGGAAAATAGCCCTGGTGCTTGATACGAATAAAGTGGTGGAACAATTTTTATATGCAAAAAACCTTTCTATATGCTCATAAAAGAACATACCGCATCTTTCCTGACATTTAAATTAGATAACGAGGTTTTTGCCATCAATGTAAATAAGGTACTTGAGATTTTAGAAATGAAGCCAATTACCAAAGCTCCTAAAGCTCCTGCCTTTATGAAAGGAGTCATCAATCTCAGGGGAAATATACTTCCGGTAGTGGATACACGCAATAAGTTTGGCATGGAAGAAATACCGTTTACGATTGATACGTGCATTGTTGTATTAAACATAGACACTGGCAATGAATCATTGCTTATAGGGGCCATTGTTGATTCTGTGCAGGAAGTAATTGAAATTCCCGAAGAGAAAATTCAACCCGCTCCGGGCATCGGTATTGCCTTTAAAGAAGAATTTATTAAAGGCATGGGAAAGGTTGACGAATCGTTTGTAATGATCCTAAATATTGATAAAGTATTTTCCGTAGAAAACGCTTTTAATTAGAAACCCTATTAATGCATTAAATAACAGGTCATGAAATTAACAATCAAACAAAGACTAATCATGTCTTTTCTGCTGCTGATTCTTTTGGCGGGAAGCATTTTTTACCTGGGAAGCAAGAACTCAAATGATTTACACAGTTGGGTGAGCCAGATAGTCAGGATGCATGGCAACCGGATTATCCTTTCAGGTAAAATTGCAAAGGATGTTCAGTATATGTCTGGCATTGAAAAAGAAATAATTATAGATGTAGACAGGAAAAGGCTGCAGGTACTTGACGATAGTGCGGAAAAGAAAATTCGCGAAATCGATCAATACGTCGAACAGATAAAGCCGCTTCTTGATGAAGATGGAAAAGATGATGTTGCTAATTTTACGGTTAAGTGGAAAGAATACCTGACGCTTTTTTATGAAATTAAAAGATTAGGATCCGGTACTAATACTACCGAGAGCAATGCGGCAGCTACGAAAATTTCCCTCACCGAAGCCAAAAAGGTATCTGGTGAAGTGATTGCGATTACTGATGAAATCATTCAAAAAAACCAGGTATTGCTGGCTAAAATAGATGCCGATGCTTCCACTTTGTACACGGCAGGCCAGAGAAATATGACCATATTGTTTTCGCTGATTGTTATCATTTCCACTTTCGTTGCTTATATAATCGTTACTTCTATTGCAAAGTCTTTAGACCAGGCCACTATATCAATTAAGCGAATTGCTGCAGGAGATTTTTCAGGGCAGATAACTGATATAAAGAAAGATGAAATTGGCAATGTACTGGAGCATATTAACCGAACAACCATAAAGCTGCAGGAGAGTGCTAACCTGGCTAAAAGAGTATCGGAGGGAGATCTTACCATGAATACCAGTAAGAAACCGGAGGGAGAGTTGGAAACAGCTTTGAGAAATATGGTATTAAAACTTCGCGATATTGTGAGTGGCATCATGGTAGGTGCAGATAATATTGCTGCCGCCAGCCAGCAAATGAATTCTGCATCACAGCAAATGTCAGCTGGAGCTACAGAGCAGGCTGCTTCTGCTGAAGAAGTGTCTTCATCTATGGAAGAAATGGCTTCGAATATCCAGCAGAATAATGAAAATGCAAAAATTACAGAAAAAATTGCGATAGCTGCTGCTGACGAAGTGCAACAGAGTAATAAAGCTGTAAGCCATACTGTAATTTCAATGAAAGAAATAACCGGGAAAATATCAATTATCGGGGAAATTGCCCGTCAAACAAATCTACTTGCTTTAAATGCTGCTATTGAAGCTGCCCGTGCGGGTGAGCAGGGGAAGGGATTTGCGGTAGTTGCTGCAGAAGTCAGAAAACTGGCAGAACGAAGCCAGGCTGCTGCCAACGATATAAATAATCTTTCTTCCTCCGGAATAGAAATTGCCGAAAAATCCGGGAAATTACTTGAACAGATTGTTCCAAATATTGAAAAGACATCAAGGCTTGTAATGGATATCAGCATTTCAAGCAAGGAGCAAAATACCGGAGCAGAGCAAATCAATAGCGCTTTGCAGCAACTGAGCCAGGTAATTCAGCAAAATGCGGCTGTGTCGGAAGAACTGGCTGCAAGTTCTGCAGAGTTACTGGGACAGGCGGATCAATTAAAACATGC
>Ga0097621_100001118_pt1 | contig 18699 bp, 17 predicted proteins | sample KBSMisM72_FD_73165 | JGI IMG/M metagenome (GOLD analysis project Ga0097621, IMG submission 73165) | Miscanthus rhizosphere microbial communities from Kellogg Biological Station, Michigan, USA - KBS Miscanthus M7-2 (version 2) (version 2) | ecosystem: Host-associated > Plants > Roots >... | reverse complement strand
CTTTCAATCCGTATGTTGAAGTTTTGGAAGCATTGAAGAAGTTCGACAGCAGTTGGACCAACTCTAACGCGGTGCTGCTGATTTCAGATGGATTGGATACGTCGCGTGGCTTTGATTCAACCGCGGCTGGTCATACCCTGGACATCGATCGCACGATTTCTGAAGCAACCAAACGTCGTGTTTCGATCTTCAGTTTCTACGCACCGTCGGTAGGTCTGACGAGCCACAGTCGTCTCGCGTCGAGCTACGGACAGAGTTCACTCAACCGCGTAAGCAACGAAACTGGTGGCCGGGCGTTTTTCCAGGGCACGACTGGTTTTGTGACCTTTGATTCTTACTTCAAACGGCTGAGCGATACGCTGAACCGGCAGTACGCACGAGCTCGGTAAGAAATAGGTCGATAAAGAAGTAATAGGTCCTATAGGTCATATAGGACCTATTTTCTTTTTGTGGTAAAGTTACGCCTGCTTGTCCTGAAAACGAACCTACTCAACAGTCCAAAGAAGTGCGCGAATATTGTCTCATCGTCGAAGGCGCGTATCTGTCCGAGTCTGAGGCCGAGCACGCTCTGCGCGATCCTTTCATCGAGGATTGGGTCGAACAAACGGGCCGCTTTCGCATCCACAACATGGACGAGATTTTGATCGCTCCTGGCGTGACGCTGGGATCGCTCGGAGTCGTGATGCTCGACGAACGAGTGTTTGAGATCGCCAGCGCAGATCCCGAACACCCTTTGACCGAACATAAAGCGCAAGCGGTCGCAGAGGCGTTGCGACGCCAGGATATGTTCGACGAAATTACAACCGAGCCACGCAGTGAGTAGCGCGAGTGAAGAGTCTTTTCTTGCGGGTCGTGTTGTGGTGTTGCTGGGAGACATCACGCAGCAGGACGTGACCGCAATCGTCAACGCAGCAAACTCGACTCTGCTCGGCGGCGGTGGTGTCGATGGCGCGATTCACCGCACCGGCGGGCCGAAGATACTCGAAGAGTGTAAACAGATTCGAAAGACGAGCTATCCCGATGGCTTACCGACTGGTCAGGCAGTGCTCACAACCGGCGGAAACCTGCCGGCTAAATACGTGATTCATACCGTTGGTCCAATCTACGGCCGTGAGCCGGAACGTGATTCAGAACTCCTCGCCGCCTGCTATCGCAACTCCCTCGAACTGGCGCGCCAGTACGCGATGTTATCCATCGCATTTCCCTCGATTTCGACCGGGGCTTTCGGCTACCCAAAGCCTGAAGCGGCCAAAGTTTCATCTACCGCCATCAAGCGATTTTTATCCGCGGACGAGCAGATAAAGCAGGTGCGACTAGTCTTTTTCCAGCAAAGGGACGCCCGCGTATTTCTCCAGTACCAGGAATTCTAGTAGACTCTCCAGTTTGTTGTGGTTTGCCTCAAAACTCAGGCAGATACTTGGGCACAGTCAGTACCGTCCGCGGTAGCGGATGGGTGCACCGCAGGTACTCAATCGCAAAAGGCTGCGCACCCATCCGCTACCGCGGACGGTACTGACTGTATCCAAGCAATATTTGAGGCAAAGCACACGCAACCAACAGACGATGATTGAAACCACTGAAATCGAACAACGTGTGGTGCGGAAAAATGAGCTGCCCGCGCCACTGATCCCCCTTGAGCATTTGGCCTGGAACTACTGGTGGAGCTGGGCTGCTGATGGCGCCAGTGTCTTCCGCGATCTTGACTCCGAGATCTGGGAAGAGTGCGAACATAACCCGCGACAATTGCTTGCAAAGACCTCAGCTTATCGGCTGGCCGAAGCTGCTACAGATCCGGTTTACCTCGAACGTGTGCGTCGCCTGAATGCGAGTTTTGAGGCGTACATGACAGCGCCGCCTCATTTGCAAAACATCGCGATTACGCCCGAGCATCCGGTCGCTTATTTCTGCGCCGAGTTTGGCGTGCATACTTCGCTGCCACTCTATTCAGGTGGACTCGGAATTCTCGCCGGCGATCATCTCAAGTCGGCAAGCGATCTCGGTCTACCGCTTGTAGCCGTCGGTTTGCTTTACCGTTACGGTTACTTTCGCCAGCGACTGCGCAAGGACGGTTGGCAGGAAGAACACTACGGCGAGACGTTTCCGAAAGACCTGCCGATTCACCTGATCAAGAATGCCGACGACACACCGCTTCGCATCGAAGTGCTGATTCGTGAACGTAACGTGTTGGCCCAGGTATGGCGAGCGGACGTCGGTCGTGTACCGCTCTACCTGCTCGACACAAACATTCCCGAAAACGCCGAGACCGATCGGTGGGTCACTGGGCATCTTTACGGTGGCGATCGCGAAACACGAATCGTGCAGGAGATGTTGCTCGGTGTCGGCGGTGTTCGTCTGTTACGGAGACTCGGCGTGTCGCCGCACGTTTTTCATCTGAACGAGGGTCACTCCGCGTTTCTCACGCTCGAGCTCGCGCGTGAGATCGTGCAGTCGGAACAACAGCCATTCACGGCGGCGATGGAGAGAGTGAAACATCAGTGTGTGTTTACTACTCACACTCCGGTCGCTGCCGGCAACGACGAGTTTGATGCTTCGCTTGTAACGCGTGCGTTTGGACCGGGCTACTTCAAGGAGCTTGGTTTAACGGAAGACGAATTTCTCGCGCTTGGACGTGTCGAGCCGGCAAACAAAACTGAGCGTTACGGATTAACCCCGCTGGCTATTCGCATGTGCCGGTCGACCAACGGTGTAAGTCGCAAGCACGGAGAAGTGTCGCGAGCGTTATGGCAAAAGCTTTGGGTCGAAAAGAAGCTCGAGGATGTTCCTATCAGTTACATCACCAACGGCGTTCACGCTCCGACGTGGATCTCGCCGCTCCTGCGCGACCTGTTTGAAAAGCATGTGGGCCAGGATTGGGAGACGAGGCTGCGTAATCCGGATGCTTGGTCTGCAGCAGTAGCAAGTATTCCAGACGAGGAAATTTGGAACGCGCATCTCCGTTTGAAGGAGCGACTCGTTGCTTTCATTCGTCATCGCTCACTGCAGAGACGAATCGCTGCGGGGGAAAACGCCGACTACATCGACGCTGCGACGACGATGTTTGATCCGGCGGCGTTGACGATCGGATTCGCGCGTCGTGTTGCCGGTTACAAGCGTTGGAATTTGATCGTGACCGATCCACAGCGGCTGCTAACAATCATCAACGATGCAGACCGTCCGGTTCAGTTTGTGTTTGCCGGTAAGGCGCATCCGCAGGATGAGGGATCGAAGTTAGTGCTGCAGCAACTCGCGCAGTGGAAATACGATCCGGCTGTGAGGCAGCGTGCAGTCTTTCTGGAAGATTACGATCAGGAGATTGCACGGCAGTTGGTCCAATCGGTCGACGTTTGGTTGAATGTTCCACGCCGGCCGCAGGAGGCTTCCGGTACGAGTGGTGAGAAGGTTGCGATCAATGGAGGTTTGAATCTTTCGATCCTGGACGGCTGGTGGCTCGAGGGTTATGACGGGACCAATGGTTTCGCGATTGGAAATGGAAATGACGGCGCCGACGTTTCGAAGATCGACGCGCTTGATGCCGAATCCCTTTATCGCACGCTCGAGTTGGAGGTCGTGCCGCTCTTCTACCATCGTGAGGCCGATGGCATCCCCCACCACTGGATTGCGATGATGAAGCGCGCTATCCAGACCCTTGCACCGAAGTACAATAGCGACCGCATGGTCGAAGAGTACGCACACAAAGTCTACTCAGAGAACGTACTTTAGGGGCGGCCCTCCGTGGCCGCCCTCGGTTTGAGCACGGAATTCAAGAATCAACACTCTCCGGTTTGTCGAACACGATTTCAACCAAGGGCGGCCACGGAGGGCCGCCCCTACAGTACGTTCTGAGGCGCTCAAGCGTGTTAGACTAATGACGCCGATAGTTGCCAAGTTCCCGAATGAAATACTGCACTACCTGCAAAGCCAAATACGACGACAGCGTTAGCTTCTGCTCGATTGACGGGGAGGTTCTCGAGGCCGATCCGGCGTCAATCGTCGATACTGTCCTCGATGGCCAATACCAGATGGAGGCGCTTCTCGGCAAAGGCGGAATGGGCGCAGTCTATCGAGCCCGGCATATTCTGCTCGGCGACCGTGTAGCGATCAAAGTTTTGCCGCCTGAGGTTAGAACCAATGCCGAGTGGCTGCGACGATTCAGGCGTGAAGGTCAGGCAGCGCGCCGCTTTCGACATCCCAACGCAGTTACGGTTTACGATCTTCGTACGGCAGCCGACGGCACCATCTACATGGTGATGGAGTACGTCGAAGGCCATACTCTCGATCACGAGATCAAAACTCGCGGAAAGTTCACGGCCAAAGAGGCGTTCGAAACTCTCACGCCCATTATGAGTGTTCTCGACACTGCTCATTCCATGGGTGTCGTGCATCGCGATCTCAAACCTGAAAACATCATGGTTGGAAAACCGGCTGAGAACGGCGAACCGGTTGTGAAGTTACTCGATCTCGGCATTGCGAAGATGCGTGAGATCGCAGGTGGCGACAATGGCGGCAACACGGCGCTGACAATGGCTGGTCAGGTGCTCGGCACTCCTTATTACATGTCGCCGGAGCAATGGGGAGAGATCCCGCGCGATCAGAGCACTGAGATCGATGGACGTGCTGACATTTACAGTCTCGGTCTTGTCTTCTACGAAATGATTCTTGGCCGGCGCGGTTTCGCTGGCAATACGTTGCACGAGTTACGACGCGAGCACGTCAGCACAAAGCTTCAACCGCTGGACGAACTCGTGGCTGATGTTCCGCGTGGTTTTAGTGAGGCAATCGAGCGTGCTACGGCGAAGGATCGCGGTGACCGTCAGGCCACTGCGCGTGTTCTTGCAGACGAACTGCGAGCGGGCCTCGCTACACCGAGCCGCTCCACTGCGCGACTTCCCAATCAGGCCGGGGATTTGACGGAAACGGTGGCAGTCAACAATCGCGTTTCGACAAATGCTGACGTCAACGCGCCTACAATACTCACCGCGGACGCAACTCCGACATCGCCCGTGGGACGAGTTGTTCCAAAGGATGACGGTACTGTTTACGAGCCCGCAAAACCGCAGCCAGCGCCGTCGCCTAAGCCGGGTAGTGACGCTTCCGCGACTGTGGTCGAGTCAGCTGCAATGGCGTCGAGTGTGACAGTTCCGCAGGTTCCGACACCTGCACCACCCGCAGTCCCTGTTGTCGCGCCTGCTCCAAAGAGCAAAGCCGGATTACTGATCGGTGTGGCCATTGTGTTTGTGATATTGCTTGTTGGCGGTGTCGGAGGTTTTCTGCTCTGGAACAAATCGAGATCGAGCAGCACGACAACTACCTCAAACGCGAACAACCCGGCAGTAGTGGCAACAGCGCCAAAAGAGATTAGTCGCTACTGGCTCGAGCTCGGCGACGCCAAGGCAGAACGAAAAACGAAGGTTGCCGCATTAGTCCCAATCGCTTCCGGTCAAAAATTCACTTTTCACCTGGTTTTCGATGAAGACGGTTACGTCTACATCATTGGTCCAGGCAACGATAATCAGCTCACCGCTTTTCTAACATCAAAGCCTTTGCGGGACACTGGACTTACCACTAACAAAGTCAGTAAAGGACAGGAATTGATTTTTCCAAAAGGTGATACTTTTACACTCGACGCGAATCCGGGAACGGAACGCTATACGATCATCTTTTCGAAGTCACAATTGTTGTCTCCGTCATTTTTAGATGAGCCGGTTACATTTGAACCAATATCGGCAACTCAGCAGGCAGATTTCAATGCATTTGTCTCGAAGTATCAGGGCACGCCGCTTGTTGAGCTTGACGAATCAAATCCGAGCGCCCCGTTTTCGCGGGTAAAAACTACTTCTGACTCAAGCAACAATCCGGTTGTCTTCTACATCCGTATTCAACACAATTAGCCCTCGCCGGGCACACGCTATGAGCCTCTGACTGAAAAGCTTCGATTGCACGTGAACAACAAGGAGATCCCCGTAATGCGATTAAGTGTGATGGTTTTTGGATTCGTTTGTGTTTGCGCTTTGGTGATTGGGGTGGCGGCGCCGCTCGTACAGGACGATGAAGACGTTCGTGGCGCTTTTCTAACTTCACGTCCCAAGGAAAAGACCACGACTTCCGACTCGGCAGCGAAGCCTAGCCGGAGACACCCAAAATCGAGCGGCGGTGGTTCGACTACTCCGAACAAACCCACCGACAAGACTCCTAACAAGCCAGAACACTCAGGGCACAAACCGGCGCCCTCACCCTCGGATCCGGCGACACCAGTCAACGCGCGTCGCATCGGACTGGGCGTGACGCTGTTCATGCGCGACTCGAATGGTCTGGCAGTTCGCGTCGATCCGGATCACGTTTTCCGCAAAGGCGATCGGGTTCGAATATTGCTGGAATCGAACAGTGACGGCTATCTCTACATCTTCAACACGACGGACGACGGTCCTGCAACCTTGATCTATCCGGATGTTTCACTCGATGACGCGGGAAATTACCTTCAGGCACACGTGCCGTTTGAGATTCCGTCGAGTCAGCCGGCCGAGGAACGACTGCGCTGGTTTGCATTTGACGAGGTTGCGGGCACTGAACACTTATTCTTCGTTTTTACGCGTGAACCTTTAGGCGGTATTCCTCTCGAGGATGATCTGATTGCTTATTGCCGTGAGGATAAAGCACGTTGTCCGATCAAACCGAATGACCAAGTTTGGGCAGTAGTGCAAAAACAAATGCAGGAGCCGCTCCAGACAGACAAGAGCAAACAATACGGGCGGGCACAAACCTCCGGCGAGCAGGAAGCAACAGCGCGCGGGTTTGGACTGGCTAAGGACGACCCGCAACCGTCATTGGTGATGATGGCATCGTCGACTCGTTCGACACTCGTCGCCACACTTGATCTGCTTCATAAATAAGTTAGTGCCACAATTCTTTTGGGATTTTTTGTGCCTTTTTGTGGCTAAATTTCGAAAGGGAAGTGAAATGAGTTTTACGAAGAAAGTCGTTAGTCTCTCGTTAATCGCAGTGCTTTTCCTCGCCCCCGTTGTGTCAGCGTATGCGCAGCAGACCGATCAGGCGGGAACGGCTTTGCACGAGGGAAGACGTTTACTGAAGCGCGGCCAGGCTGACAAAGCTCTCATTCAATTAAAAAACGCGCTCAATCTTTACACCGCTGCAAAGAACAACAGCGGCATCGCACTCGCACATAACGAACTGGGTGATCTGTATCTGCGACAGGGACAGTATCAGGTCGCACTCGATCACTACCAAAAAGCATTCGACGGATTTATCGCGGGCGATCCCAAGCGAGATGCAGTGGCTTCGGGAGTCGCGTCTGCAGCCGCACCTGCGGCCGTGACCACCGCCGCTTCAGCCGCTGCTACAGTCGGTGACGACAGGTACAACGCGAACCTGATGCTTGCCAAGATGGGTGAAGTGAACTTTCGTCTCGGAAAGACTGCCGACTCCAAAGCCGCGTATGGACGAATGGTGGTGAAAAAGCCTGAAGGCGCCGCTGCCAAAGCTGGTCGACGCTTCGGAGGCTTGAGTGCGATTACGGGCGCCATATCCACTGGAAGAGTAGATGTGGCAGCGCCCACGAGCGCACTGACCGTCGCGCTGGAAGCCAAGAAGGAGCTCGACGAGTATCGCGTATCGATCGTTTATTCGAGCTATGAATTGGGAATGGGTCGCCTCGCGTACGCCGACGGCGATCTCGAAGCAGCAGGTAAGCACTTTAATAACGCGCTTGAGGCTTCGGGCAGCACGATCGCAGGCATCGCAAAGCTTGGACAGGTTCGACGTTATCGCGCCGCAGCACGCACCAGTCTCGGTGACGTCGCGTTGAGGCAGGGAAAGTTCAAGGACGCTACCAAGTTTTACAACGACGCCAAAAAAGGCGCTCAGGATGATAAGCGTCTCGATCTGATGTGGCCTGCGCAACGTGGTCTCGGCCGCAGCTTATGGCTTCAGGCGGCGCAGGAAAAGGATCCGAAGAAAGGGTTGGCGTTACGAGAGCAGGCGGTCGCTAACTACCGCGAATCACTCGGCACCATCGAAACGTTGCGACAGGGGAGTCTGCGTGCTGATGAATCGCGCACAACTTTTCTCGCGTCGATCAAAGACGTCTTCGACGAAGCCGCAGCGGCGAATGCGGCACTAGCGCTTCTGACGAACCCTACGGCCGGCGCTCCCCTCAGCGGTAAATCACTCGACTATGCCGCCGAAGCATTTCGCATCAGTGAACAATCAAAAGCTCGTTCTCTGCTCGACATGTTGAGCGAAACGGATGCTGCGATAACCGAAGGTGTTCCGGCGGATTTGCTGAAACGCAAACAGGACAATCTCGATCAGCAGCAGGCAATCGCCGACATTCTGACCGGAGTCAACATCTCGACCGAGGAAGTCAAAAAGAAACCTGCTGAGCTGGATGCCGATCTCGAAAAGTTACAACTTGAATATGAAGAGATCGAAAACCAGATCCGCACGGCGAGTCCACGTTATGCATCGCTGACGGCGAACAAACCTTTAAGCCTGGCAGAAGTACAGTCAAACGTGCTCGACGAGCAGACAGTGCTGGTCGAGTATGCCGTGCAACCCGATGATTCTTATCTTTTCGTAGTGGCCAAGGGAGCTGTAAACCTGTTCAAGTTGCCACCGCGAATGAGCATCGAGAGGCTTGCGATGGATCTGCGCGCTCAATTGATTCCCTCGAAGCTGCAGCGCCGGATCGTTGGTATCGACGTTGCCGAAGCGAATCGCGGACTCGGGATCGCGGCGACTGCGCCTGAAGACGTTGCGCCATTCATAGCCGCATCGAATGCCCTTTACAAAGTCGTACTCGAGCCTGCAGCCGCAATGATCGGCGACAAGCGTGTGATGGTCGTTGCAGACGGCGCGCTCAACTACATTCCTTTTGAAGTCCTGCTCAAGACTTCAGACACTGGCGATTTTTCGTCACTTAATTACCTCGTCAAGTCAAACGAAGTGATTTACGCGCCGTCAGCTTCAGTTGTAGGCGCGATCAAACAGCAACGAACGAAGAACGCGAGTCGCGCGATGCTGATCATCGCCGACCCGGTGTTCAACTCGAACGATGCGCGAGCGCAAAAACGAACGGCTGCGCCATCGAGTGACTCAGACGTCAGAGGTCTCGGCATTCAAAGCGCGCTCACAGACGTAAGCGGCTCGGCCCCGCCTGCACCGAGCGGGCAGATGGAAGGACTTCCACTCGCACGTTTGACGGGCACACGTACCGAGGCCGACCAGATCTCGAAACTCGCCAAAGCCTCAGGAGGCCAGGCTGACGTTTGGCTCGATCTCGATGCAAACGAAGATAATCTCGGCGCGCGCGACATCAGCAAGTACCGAATTATTCACGTTGCCACACACGGCCTGCTGAACGCAGAACGCCCGCAGTTTACCGGTGTTGTCCTATCGCTCGTGGGCAACAAGACACACGACGGTTTCGTGCGCACGGATGAAGTTTTCAATCTTCACCTCGGCTCGCCTCTCGTGATGCTGTCGGCCTGTGAAACAGGTCTCGGCAAAGAGAAGCGAGGCGAAGGTGTGATGGGACTCACACGTGCATTCATGTACGCAGGTGCGCCGACAGTTGGCGTTAGTCTCTGGTCGGTGGCAGACAAATCCACCGCCGACCTGATGACTGATTTTTACAAACGGCTTCTTACATCACCCGAAGGCACCACCTCCTCGAGCGCGCTTCGTGGCGCGCAGTTAGCTATGATCTCCGGCAAGAAGTACAGCGCACCATTCTTCTGGGCGCCGTTCGTTCTTGTCGGCGACTGGAACTAGCCACAAGAAGTTTTTAGCCACAAAAAGGCACAAAAAGCACAAAAGATTGTTTGTGCTTCAGTGCCTTTTTTTGTATCGCTGCTTCATTCGATACAAGCCCCCTAAACCGCTAATCAACAACAACGCGCTCATTGGTTCCGGAATCGTCGCAGTCACAGCGCTTGTCCCCTCAACCACGATGTTGTCGAGGCGATTGGTTCCAGTCGACGAAGATGCGCCATTAAAGACGATTCTGAATGCCGCGTTCGGGTTGTTGTTCAGGCCGGCAATCGCGGCGAGACTGAAGACGAGTGGCACCGTTCCAAACGCAGTTGCAGGCGTGTACGGCGGATTAAAATCGACGAACGTAATCCCGTCCGTGCTGTACTGAAACTGATTACTGTTGAATCCTGTGCTCGTTCCCTGGGTAGCGAAACTGACGACGATATTTGAGAAGCCGATTGTGCTGACATTTAGGGTGATGTTTCTGCCATTGTTGGCAGTTCCGGTTCCACCCTGTAATGAAAGCGCCTGTCCGGCAGTGTCGCCCTGTCGTGCGTTGGTAGTGGTTCCCGCCGCAAACAAGATGTTTGCGACATTGATATTGCTGGTGAGTGTGCCGCTTCCGTGATCCACGTTGAGATCTGAATCATTGAAGTTCCACACTGCGAGTTCGTCAGCATTTGACGCTTTCGAAGCTGCGAAGAGAATCAACGCGGCACAGATGAGGTTAAAGGGAATTCGTCGGGTGAGACGCAAATTCGGTGTCAAAAACATACACGTTCTCCTTATTGATGAGGTTTTGGACGTAGATCGTCCTCATTGAGAAAGCAGGAGAATCTTTGTTAAGAGACTCGTGAGGCTCGTCGGAAAAGTTAGGCCAGGCTCTGAGGACAGCCAAAGCTTTCTCGGTAACTCCGGGCACAATATGACGATTCTGTTTGCCCGTCAACAGAAATGTGAACGCTTCTGCAAGCGCACAATTCAAACTGAACAGTTATAATGCAGCCAGAGATTTACGACAGGACGATATTCAACTATGGGAAACAAGTTCTTCAAGATCGACAACCACGCGGCCCTCGAGCACCTGTTAACAGACTCGACGAAGAAACCTATCATCGTTTTCAAGCACAGTAACGCCTGCTCGATCAGCGCGCGCGCTTATCGCGAAATGGAAAAGGTTGATGGCGTCAATATCCTCGAGGTTCAATCCGCCCGTGCTGTTTCGAACGAATTTGCTACCTTAACGGGCGTCCGTCACGAAACGCCACAAGTAGTAATCCTGCGTGACGGCAAGGCGGTTTGGGACGCGTCACACTTTGACGTCGTCGCTGCTGACGTCATGAAAGCAGTCGAATCCAATAGTTGATAATCGACAAATGGAACGCGGACCGGCGATTGAGCCAAGAGAGATCAAGCATGAAGACGATTTCACGGTGAACATCGTCTGGGCCGACGACAAGCGCTGCAGCTATCGTGCTGCTGACTTACGACGCGCGTGTCCCTGCGCTCAGTGCGTCAACGAGTGGACCGGTGAAAGAGTGTTGAAGGCCGAGAGCGTTTCTGAGACTATTGAAATCCGCGACATCAGCATCGTCGGGCGTTATGCGCTCAACTTTCGCTGGAGCGACGGCCACGAAACCGGGATTTACAGTTTTCGATACCTGCGTGAACTCTGTGAAAGTAAGGATGCCGGAATATGAACGAACGTGATTTTTTCAACGAGAGAGAAGAAGTAAAAAAGGCGACCTACAGTTGTCCGCACTGCCGCGAGCGTGCCGAATACGACGTTCGCTGGCTAAAACGGACGCGGAAGCCGCAGCCGCCGCGCGGTGCTAACGAACAGGATCGCGCTCGTTTTGAAAAATCGCGTGACTACCTGGTTCGAATCGACGATATGCTGGCTTGTCGAAATGCGCGCTGCCGGCGTCGCTTCGAAATTCCGAGCTCGCAGTCAGTTGTTTTTATTTGAGCCACGGATTAGACGGATTTTTTTTCGATTTTCACAGATCAAGCAAAAAGCCGACACCCGTCGGATAAATCTCAAAACAGTTCCGCCTAACTCCGTCAAAAGAGCCCAAAATCGCTGGCGTGTGGCTTGCACTCCCCGGCGATGGCATGATTGAGACTCAACAATTCGCAGGTGCGAACAAATCCAACACGTCGTTTCTAACACCCTTTGAGCGCCGGCTCGCGCCGAGGTTGCTGCCACATTTCCCCTCCTGGCTGCAGACTTATCACCTGACGATGCTGACGCTCGTCTGGTCGTCGTTGATTCTGCTGTTTTCCTATTGGGCAGCTCGCGATTTGCGCTGGCTGTGGGGCGTGTCGGCTATGATCTTCATGCAATACGCCACCGACCATTACGACGGCAAACTCGGCAAATACCGCGGTACGGGCCTGGTCAGGTGGGGTTATTACATGGATCACCTGCTCGATTACTTTTTCCTGTGTGCGGTGATCATCGGGTACGCCTTCATCCTTCCGGAACGCTCACGGCTTCAGGTTCTGATCCTGCTGGCGATTTGTTCGGGTTATGAAGTGAGCACCTTTTTGATGTTTGCCACGACCGACCGGTTCAAGATCAGTTATCTGAAGTTAGGCCCGACTGAGTTTCGGCTCGCCCTCATAATCATCAATGCCCTGCTGGTGCACTACGGCACACGCCAGATGATCAACGGCTTGAAATACGTAAACATTGGCGGCGCAATCGGGCTGGCTCTCATGATTTACAAAACCCATCGGGACGTTTGGGCGCTCGACATGCGGCAAAAAGCCGCGGGATTGCCCAGTGAACCGTAATGTGTCTCCGTAAGGTGTGACTGTTCTGCTAAGTGTGTACGGTTTGCGACCGACTGTATCCCGAATGCGACGCGGAAAAATTATTTTTAGCGAGAAGTGGCCCTTTTTCCGTATGGCGTGCGCGTTACCGAATGTGGCCTCTTCTTTGCAAGCGTAATCGCCGTTCGACGTTCTAAGGTTTATTAATTTTGGGAACTGTGTGGCGAGTTTTTCGTTTGGATACTTACAGATTCAAACGAACTCGAAATAAAAGCAATGTCTGAGAAGAAAACAATTCGTATCGTAAAAAAGGGCGAAAAATCCCGTCCAATCGTTAAGGCAAAAGCTGCTTCCGCTCGTGAAACGGCGCGCGATATGGTTGAAACCGTGACCAATTGGGTCAATGAGTTTCAGCAGAAACGTCGCGACGAAACGACCAACGCGCTGAGGATGTTGTCCAAAACGCCACGGGGCAGTGAGGCCTAATTACTACAGCTAAAAAGAACGCCGAACTCTGAAAACTACGGCGCGAGACGGCTTCGGCCAGCTCGCGCCCTTTTATTTTTCCAGCTCTTTTTGTAGCATCACGACGAATCCCAACAGACCGAAGTGGAGGCTGAATTATGGTTAGAAGGAGTTCTCCACGAAAAGGGAAGCGTCAGCAGGCGCGACCCGTATTTGACAGTATCCGCAAGCCTGGGGCGCCTCCAGGGCATCCGATATCACGTGCCAAGCCGGATGAAGTAGCTCGGCCGGCCGGGCGGAAAGCAAAGCACAAACGCCGGCCGGAATCGACAGATGACGATGTCTGAAGTTGTCTCGAAAGCATTTATTTCCCGCGCGTCTGAATTTCTGCTGGGCGACTACTTGCCCAAGATCGAGCGTTGTCTCGAGAAGTTAACGGACGACCAGATTTGGTGGCGCGCTAACGAGGAGTCAAACAGCATTGGCAATCTCATCCTGCACCTCTGCGGAAACGCTCGCCAGTGGATCGTCTGCGGCGTCGGTTCTCAACCGGACAATCGCAACCGGGATTCAGAATTCGAGCAACGCGATCCGATTTCTCGTGCCGAGCTCCTGACCCTGCTGCGCTCGACGCTTTCCGAAATTCAATCGACACTCGAAACCCTGGATCCCGCAACGATCCTCGATCGCCGGAAAATCCAGGGCCACGACGTCGACATCCTCGAAGCCATCTTCCACGTCACCGAACACTTCTCGATGCATGCTGGTCAAATATTTCTACTGACCAAGCTACTAACCGCAACAGACCTGCGCTTCTATGATTTTGAAGCCAGAGCGCCCGTCCACACTTGGAACAAAAAATAATAGGCGAATTTCTTTGTTAACAATTTCCGGACCAGCGGCGGGTCGCACTTGCACGATCAAACGAGCAACTCAATTTTGAGCCTATCCAAAACTTCACTGATCGGATTTGCCACACCGTAACCTTCAATTCTTGGTGGTTTATCGATGACTGTATCAGCCGCTGGAATGCGATCAGCTTTCGCTAGATCCGACGTTGATTCAAGTGCTTTGGACGTGCCTCCAAAAATCAAACCAATAGCGTTTTGTCCGGCGTCAACTACCAGGGACCCGCTGTCTCCTTTAGCAACAAATCCTGGCAAGGCCGGCAAAACGGGTTCAATCAGGAGTTGGTCCTGGAAAAACGCCGATCGACCCGTCCGATCATAGCGGATCCAAATATCCAGGTAGATTGAGAAGACACGGCCCTCAGTGTAACCAGTGGTTCGTCCGAACTTGCGCGCGCTTTCGCCAATTTTGATATCTTTCGTTTCCACATGCCTATTTACCGCGCCAATAAACGGAATCACAGCTTTATGCGGATGAGACGCCCAAAGTCTTGCGATGGCGGCGTCGACGTGGTTAGGTTGTTTTTTGTCGTCAAACTTCAGCGCGGAAAAGCTTATCAACGAGGCGATCGGCCGGTTGCTTGCCGGTTCACCCGGACTTGGCTGCATTATCAGGTCACTCTCATCGATGTTGGTCTTGCACGGATCAGCAAAGACGTGGAAGTTGCTGAGTAGGTGAATTTCCTTTCGGCGCGGCAGTTTACTTTTGCGAGTGCAAAAATATCCGATGGTTCCACTCTGGCCCTTCAAGTTCGCGTTCGCGCCGCTGATTCCGCCAATTACGATTTCCTGGGGGTCACGAATGCCATCGGTAGATTGCTTAACCTCCGTCGAACTCAAAGTTGCTTCATACAAAAAGCCCGCCATCGGCATTTCGATCATGATGAGGGGAAGGCCGCGGTATGTGGCCGGCAATCTGGTAGCCCCCGCGCCTATCCGCCACTCCTTATTTGCGTCGTCAACGAAGACCTGAATGCAATAGTCAATACCGCCGGGGACTCTACCAATACCCACGGCGTGAATGGTGTTGGAGAAACCCGCCTGCAGATACCTCGAGCTCAACTCCCGTTTGATCTTCACTACTCGTTTGAGCAAACGGTAATTTGTGTGTCGCGGCGGACGCCTTAACGCTAGTCCGCGCCGGTATCTGCGTATCAGAAACCACGTGAGCCAAAGAAGCGCGATCGCCCCTGCGAGCCAGGTGATGGCATCGTAGTAATAATAGAAGGTGGTCCCGCCATTGGCATTCTGATGGGACCACAGCAGATGTTTTCCGAAGAAGAGAAGGGCCATTGTTTCTCACAGATAGTCTATGGAGGGCGGATCCTCAATCACGACCGGATGACAGAAATCCTTCTGACTGATCGAGTCGCCCTTCGTGGTTTCGTCGGCATCTTCAACAATCGGCGTGAGGTCAAAATGTTTACCGCTCGGGCTGGACAGATATTGATAATAGTCAGGCATGTCGCTGTAAACGGCGCCGGCGCTATAGTCCATGTTTTGGATTTCGATTCTGTAAGGTAAACCGGCGACGTGCTTGAGTGAATGGCTCTCTTCCTGGTGGCCGATGCGAATCGTGAATGTCACCTCGTCAGCCTCGATCTTGACACCAATGGTTTCCGCTACGTTGCCAAAGACCTCCCGTTGCGTCACCGTCCCGCCGGAATCTCTTTCCACCTTTTCAAAGAAGAAGTTGCGATCCAGCTTGTAGGTATAGAATAGACCGTTCTCGATGTATAGCTTCGCTAACGGATAGTTTTGTTTCGCAGTTGGCGCCAAGTCCGACGCGCCGTGCAGCGTGTGCATGTTGACGATCCAGCGAAAGTCATTGACGTCGGCGGAATCGAGCCTGTCAAAGTTTCCGCTTTGATAGATTTCATAGCCTTCAATCGCCGGCTTGGCCACCCCCTTTATTTCAATCTGCACGTCATTCTTCGGGAGTTTTTTATAGGCGGCGACGTCCTGATAGACGATGACGTCGCTGTCAGCACCGTCCTGAAATACAGGCTTTTGGATTCTGACGGTGAGCGTATGTTTGTTGTCGCGGATGGCAGCAATTTCACCTCTTTGCCGCTTTTTATTGAAGCAGAAAAGTCCGAGGCCAGTAAATCTGACAAGTGCGGTAGCTGAACTCTCATTGAGAGACATAATGTTCTCCTATCTTTCGGTTAAGTTCCGGGCTTCAGAAATAGCTCTCGAATTGGAGTGACGTTTGGCGTCTAAAACGTAACGCCGCAGCCGTAAACCAAGGCAGAGTGAAAAAATCAAAACTCGAAGCAACGCCACCCGCCCAGAAGATTTGTGCAGGAGAACCTTTTGACCTTTGGGACGTTCACAACTTTGAGTCCCTGGGGGAGATCCGCTTTGACTTGCCAAGAGTATCTTGCGGTGACGAGGGCCGCTGAGCACGTAGTGACTGTAGGCTGAAATTCAATCCGCTCCAAGGTGGCGACGGCGTTCTTTACATCCACAGCCTCGCTGATAATCCGGGAACGCTCCCTCTCAATATTACGCTGCCATAGTTCGGCGAATCTGGCGATGAGGCTTGAGCCGATACGCTCTTTCTCGGTCTCCGAACACTCTCGCGGCGGAGTTGAGCCGAGGAAGTTAGCCACCTCATTCCGGCGCAGATTGTCAAAGGAGCGACTTGCGGGTTTGAAACTCGTCGATGCCTGGGGAGTGATAGTGTAACTACCTCCCGCGCTCAAATCAGCGAAAGTGTAATTGCCGTCGACATCAGTTGTAACCGAGGTGAGCTTTAACCCTTCAAGCCTGACCTTGACACCGGCGAGAGGCTGGGTCGCAGAACTCACTCGTCCGCTGATCTTGTAGGCCTCCAGCGGAACTGAGAAGTCAGCCGCTTCATTCTGTCGCAAATTATTAAAGGAGCGACTCGCCGGCGTGAAATTCATCTTCACCCCGGGGGTGATTGTGTAATTGCCACCCACCTGTAGTTCATTGAAAGTGAAATTGCCGCTTGCATTGGTCCTCGTCGAGGCGGTCTTTGCCCCGGTGAGCATGATTTGGACGCCGTCTATAGGTTGACCTGCAGACATCACTCTCCCGCTGATTTTGTAGACCTCCGGTGGTACGGAGAAATCAGCCGATCCATCCTCTCGCAGATTATTAAAAGAGCGACTCGGAGGCATAAAATTCATCTTCCCTCCTGGAGTGATGGTGTACCGGCCGCCATCCCTTAGATTACTGAAAACGTAATTGCCATTTGCATCGGTCGTAGTCGAGGTGGGCAATGATCCTTCCAGCATGATTTTGATACCGCCGATGGGTTGACCTGCGGACATGACTCGCCCGCTGATCTTATGGACAAGAGTCGGCGACGGAGATACGGATAGCGACGGCGATGGTGATGCAGACGGCGACGGCGGTGTGGGCCAAAAGGCAGATTCAGGCAAAGACTGAGATATCGGTAAAGACGAAGATGCAGACGGTACTGGTATAGGTGGTTTATCCCTGGGCGTTGTCGTCTCCACCGTGAAAGAGTTGGCTACTGCCATGGTCAATGTCAACGTTGTCATTGCGCCTACCAGAATCCAACGCCGCATCAGTTTGCGTTTTTGGTTGCGCAGCCGCTTCGCTTTTTCTTCAATGGTCCGCGAACCATTGCTCCATTTTTCGCTGTGTGGACTCACATCGGCCAACGGCGTGCCATCGGCCAAGCAAAAGGCCAACTGAACGTCGGAGTAATAGGCGCCGCATTTAGGGCAGGTGCGCATAATCCACTAATAATTGGCGTAACCACCGAAGAGGGAAAATGCCGCCCAATTAAAGGGCGCGCTGGTTTGGCTTCGGCTCAACATCTCAAGTTGGGCCTGGCGCAAACTCTCGGCAGACGTCATCCTTTTCTCTTTACGATTCCGATGAAAAGCGATCATCAAATCCTTCGTGGGTTCCGAGTCAACTTTCCATTCACTCGCAACCACTAGCGGCGCGCCCAAAGCTAACAGCGTGCGCGCGATGCCGATTGCTCCTTCGCTCTTGTTGTAACGCTCAAATCCCGTCTCACAAGCTGACAGCACAACCAGTTTTGCCAGCGGCAGTCTGTATGCGCTGAGTTCGGATGAACGCAACTCGCCCCCCGCGAAAAGCAGCTTAGAGTTACCCGGCGACTGCCGGTTGGCTACAAAATGACCGGCGAAGTGAATCACTTCTACGCCGGCCACATTTCGCAGGAACTTTTCTTTCGTGGCATCCTTGCCGAATAGCTCCAGGGATTTCTCATAGTTTGTGAGAATGGCCTGCGCTTCATCCTCCGCGTCTGGTAAGTCTGGCAGATTCAAATTCTCTTCGCGGTCGAAATCAGGATTGCCGACACTCAGCAGACTCTCGTTCCTGAATTGTTCTTTGCGACGAGCGTTCTCGGTTGCCAGTACCAATACGGACGCACTAGGCGCATAGAACAGGGTATAGTCTTGCAGCAGGTACCTTCCGTCTGGTGAAACGAGGGTGGCAAACGCAAGTTGATGCAGCGCCTTATCGGGGACAAAGCAAACCTGTTTGTCGCCGGCAAGATCGGACGGGATCAAAATCCTGTAGATATCCTGCGCCGCCTTTTTGATCTCGGCCGCTGGACCCTTGTCGATAATCAACGCTTGATAAGCAACGACTTTCTTTTCCAGGTCCGCTGCGGTAATTTGCTTTTCGAGCAAATCGAAACGCGTCTTCGATACTACCCAGATGGCTAGCTTGTCAGGCAGTACGGCATATTGCACAAACTGTAATTGCTCGGGCAGGCGAGATTGGATTTCCTCCAGCGACAGCG
>Ga0097621_100001113_pt1 | contig 18761 bp, 11 predicted proteins | sample KBSMisM72_FD_73165 | JGI IMG/M metagenome (GOLD analysis project Ga0097621, IMG submission 73165) | Miscanthus rhizosphere microbial communities from Kellogg Biological Station, Michigan, USA - KBS Miscanthus M7-2 (version 2) (version 2) | ecosystem: Host-associated > Plants > Roots >... | reverse complement strand
CGCCCCAACTCTGGAAGACAAGGTTGATATCTGCCAGAACGCGATCGATCTCGTTACTTCGCTGCGGCACGACAAATCTGACAAACCGAAAGTAGCGATACTTGCGGCAGTCGAAACAGTCACGACGAAGATGCCGGCGACGCTTGACGCGGCGGCACTATGCAAGATGGCTGAGCGTGGTCAGATCAAAGGCGGAATTCTTGATGGTCCATTGGCGTTCGACAACGCCATCAGCGCAGAGGCGGCCAAGACAAAAGGAATCAAGTCTGCTGTTGCGGGAGATCCCGACATCCTGTTGGTTCCAGATCTCGAAGCCGGAAACATTCTCGCCAAGCAACTGACTTTTCTCGCGAACGCCGACAGCGCAGGATTGGTCCTCGGCGCCAAGGTGCCGGTGATCCTCACCAGCCGCGCCGACAGTGTGCGCTCACGAATTGCGAGTTGTGCAGTAGCAACGTTGGTGGCCCACGCCCGACGAAGTGGTAGCCACGGATAACACGGATGAATAAAACGGATAAAAAGATCACTGTTGACGGTAACGAAGCGGCGGCTTCCGTTGCGTTTCGTTTGAGCGAGGCGATCGCGATTTTTCCGATCACGCCGAGCTCGCCGATGGCGGAGCTGTGTGATGAATGGGCCAGCCGGGGAAAGAAAAACCTCTGGGGCGTGATTCCCGAAATCGCCGAGATGCAGTCGGAAGGCGGAGCGGCGGGCGCTGTTCACGGCGCGTTGCAGGCCGGGGCGCTTTCGACAACCTTCACAGCGTCGCAGGGCCTGCTCCTGATGATCCCCAACATGTATAAGATCGCCGGTGAGCTGTCGCCCTTCACCATGCACGTCACCGCGCGAACGCTCGCCACACATGCCCTCTCGATCTTTGGCGATCACTCGGACGTGATGGCGTGCCGTCAAACCGGCTTCGCCTTGTTGTGCTCCAACTCCGTGCAGGAGGTTCACGACTTCGCCGCGATTGCTCATGCTGCAACTCTCGAATCTCGCATCCCGTTCCTGCATTACTTTGACGGCTTTCGCACCTCGCACGAAGTCGCAAAGATCGATCAAATCAGCGACGACGATCTGCGCAGTTTGATCTCCGAAGACGCGATTGCCGCGCATCGACAACGCGCACTCACTCCCGATAAGCCGGTCATTCGCGGCACCGCTCAAAATCCGGACGTGTTTTTCCAGGCGCGCGAGGCTGCGAATCCTTTTTACGACGCCTGCGCCGGCATCGTCGAGCGACTGATGCGCACCTTTGCAGAGCGAACCGGTCGTCATTACAAGCTGTTTGATTACGAGGGCGATCCTGAAGCCGAGCGCGTCATCGTGATCATGGGTTCAGGCGCAGAGACCGTTCACGAAACCGTCGAAGAGCTCAGAAGTCGTGGCGAAAAAGTCGGCGTCGTCAAAGTTCGTCTCTACCGTCCATTTTCTCAGGACGCTTTTATGGCCGCATTGCCGAAGAGCACGCGCGCAATCGCAGTGCTCGATCGGACCAAGGAACCGGGGGCGCCCGGTGATCCGCTTTACCTTGACGTGATGACCGCGTGTGGAGAGAAGCGCGGAAAGGCAGCAAATCACTTCACGGTTGAGCCGCACGTGATTGCCGGGCGCTACGGTCTGTCGTCGAAGGAATTTACCCCGGCGATGGTCAAATCAGTTTTCGACGAACTGAGCAGGGAAGATCCACGGCAGCATTTCACAGTTGGAATCATCGACGACGTTACTCACCTGTCAATCGCGTGGGATCCATCATTCCGAACCAAAGCCGATGATGTATTGAGCTCGTTGTTTTATGGGCTGGGGGCTGATGGGACGGTTGGCGCGAACAAGAATTCGATCAAGATCATCGGACAGGAAACCGATCGATACGTGCAGGGATATTTTGTTTACGACTCAAAGAAGTCGGGAGCCATAACGATCTCACACCTGCGCTCGAGCCCGCGTCCGATACGTTCAGCTTACCTCATCGAGCGCGCCGGTTTTGTAGCCTGCCACCAGTTTGAATTCATCGACAAGATCGACGTCCTCGAGTATGCAGCCGACGGGGCAGTGTTTCTCCTGAACGCACCGGGCGAGCCTGGTTCAGTTTGGGATCGACTCCCGCGTGAGATGCAGCAGCAGATAATCGAGAAACAGATCCGCCTTTTTGCGATCGATGCTTACGCGCTTGCGAAGAATGTCGGGATGGGCGGGCGCATAAATACGATCATGCAGACCTGCTTCTTCGGCATCCGCGGAATCCTGCCGCGTGAAGAAGCGATCGGGCACATCAAGAAATCGATTGAGAAGACTTACGGCAAACGTGGACCGGAAGTAGTGCGGCGAAATTGTGAAGTCGTAGATCTTGCATTGGCTCATCTCCACGAGATTCCAGTACCGGAAGTTGCTAGCGCTACACGGACGCGACCGCCGATCGTTTCTGAGCGCGCGCCTGACTTCGTTCAGAAAGTTACCGCGGTGATGTTGGCGGGCAAAGGTGATTTGCTCCCTGTGAGCGCGTTCACGGTTGACGGCACCTGGCCCGTCGGGACTGCGAAGTGGGAGAAGCGCAACATCGCCCTGGAGATTCCCGTTTGGGATCCGAAGGTCTGCATTCAGTGTAACCAGTGCGCGCTGGTCTGCCCGCATGCGGCAATTCGCGCGAAAGTGTATGAAGAGTCGTCACTCACCCAAGCGCCGGAGACTTTCAAGTGGACTGCTTATCGCGCGCCTGAGTACAAAGGAAAACAGTTCACGATACAGGTGGCGCCGGAAGACTGCACCGGTTGCAACCTGTGTGTGAACGTCTGCCCGGCAAAGGACAGGACCAATCCAAAGCACAAAGCGATCAATATGGAGCCGCAAGCTCCGCTGCGTGACAACGAACGTACAAATTACGATTTCTTCCTCAACTTGCCGGAACTCGATCGCGCTGACGTCGTGCGGCTCGATCACAAGGGCTCGCAATTTCTCGAACCGTTGTTTGAATACTCGGGCGCGTGTGCTGGTTGTGGCGAGACACCGTACCTGAAACTGTTGACGCAACTGTTTGGCGACCGGCTAATGATCGCGAATGCTACGGGTTGTTCGTCCATTTACGGTGGCAATCTTCCCACGACGCCATACACGACGAACAGCGAAGGCAGAGGCCCCGCGTGGTCTAACTCGCTTTTCGAAGACAACGCGGAGTTCGGATTTGGATTTCGACTCGCGCTTGATGCACACCAGAATGCGACTCGCGTTCTCGTCGAACACCTTGCCTCGGAGCTCGGCGACACTCTGGCTACTGAACTGCTAAATGCCGATCAGTCCAACGAAAAAGGAATCTTCGAACAGCGCGAGCGAGTGAGAGTGTTGCGTCAGAAGTTGGCGGGTATCGACTCTGCCGAGGCGCGGCGGCTGGAACAGTTGGCTGACTACCTGGTGAAGAAGAGCGTTTGGCTCGTTGGCGGCGATGGTTGGGCCTACGACATCGGTTATGGCGGATTGGATCACGTCCTCGCGAGCCGGCGCAACGTCAACATCCTCGTCCTTGACACTGAAGTCTATTCCAACACGGGAGGACAGGCATCGAAAGCGACTCCGCTCGGTGCTTCCGCGAAGTTTGCCGCTGGTGGAAAAGCGGTTGGCAAAAAAGATCTCGGATTACTCGCGAATATGTACGGACACGTTTATGTTGCGCGAGTTGCGTTTGGCGCGAAGATGATTCAGACGGCACAGGCTTTTCAGGAAGCCGAGTCTTATGACGGCCCGTCTTTGATTATTGCGTATAGCCACTGCATTGCACATGGCTACGACATGGCCCAGGGCGCGGCGCAACAAAAGCTGGCGGTGGAGTCGGGTGTCTGGCCGCTTTATCGATTCGATCCGCGCCGTCTGGTCAAAGGTGAAGCGCCGCTCAACCTCGACTATGGACCACCGAAACCAAAAGTGGCGGAGTACATGCGCAACGAATCGCGCTTTCGCGTGATCGAACGCGCCAATCCGGAACGGTTCAAACAATTTCTCGAAGAAGCGCAGGCGGCGGCAGAGCGGCGTTATTCGGGATATCAGCAACTCGCGCAAATCAAGCTTCCCTACGCGAAGGGCAACGGAGACGGTGGGGAACCGAAATGATTGAACGTGCTGTAGGGGCGGCCCTCCGTGGCCGCCCTCGGTTGAACAGGCGAATTCAAAAAACGGCCCTGAGTTTGGCGAACACGATTTAAACCAAGGGCGGCCACGGAGGGCCGCCCCTACAGTGGCCCAAGTTCGATTTTGAGAAAGCCAAATGGATCTGAAGACTAATTACTTAGGAATCTCGTTACCGCATCCCCTCATCATCGGGTCGAGCTCGCTAACGAACGATCTCGACACAGTCAGAGAGCTCGAGGATGAGGGCGCGGCGGCGCTTGTCCTGCGTTCTTTGTACGAAGAAGAAATCACCGGGGAGCAAATGGACGCGTTCTTTCACAGCGATACTCATGACGACTCGTCCGCCGAAGCTGGAAGTTATTTTCCCGCTCCCGAGTTGGCGCTGGGGCCTGACGAGTACCTGGAGCATCTGCAACGTGTGAAGCGCGCCGTTAACGTTCCCGTGATTGCCTCGCTGTGCGGCACCAGCGCGTGCAGTTGGGTTTCATACGCTCGTCAAATCGAACAGGCGGGGGCGGACGCAGTGGAACTGGATCTGTACCACTCGGCAAGCGATGCGCTCACAGGGGCGGCGGAAGTCGAAGCTCAGATGATCGACGTGGTCCGCGAAGTGAAACAGGGAATCAGTATTCCTGTGGCTGCAAAGCTTTCTCCGCTGTTCACTGCCTTTGCCAATTTTGCCGGCCGGCTTGATGCGGTCGGTGTCGATGGTCTGGTCCTGTTCACTCGCTTTCATAAGGTGGATATCGATGTCGTTGAACTCGAGGTTCTGCGGTCGGTGGAGTTGTCTAACTCGTCAGAGTTGCAGTTACGACTCAGAGGGGCAGCGGTCCTCGCCGGCAGAGTAAAAGCATCGATCGCAATCGGCGGCGGGGTTCACACGGCTCTCGATGTGGTGAAGGCGACGATGGCTGGAGCGAGTGTCACACAGTTGGTTTCAGCCATTCTCGAAAACGGCCCGCGCTACCTGGGAACTCTTCGCGCCGAATTGCGAGCCTGGATGGCAGCGTACGAGTGGAACTCGCTCGACGAAATGCGCGGCAACATGAGTTACCAGCGCATACCGAATCCCTCGTCTTACGAACGGGCAACTTATCGAATGTTTCACTGAGATAGCCTGCGGAGCAGGCGGAAGCATAAAGCCTGGGGCGTAAGCCCCAGGATCGGAAATAAATTGAAAAGGTGAGCCCATGAAATGGGCGACAGCACATCGCAGATCGCATCCTCCTGACGGTCTGTCACCCGCTTCGCGGGCTCGAAGATCTTTTGTGCATTTTGACCTGGGGCTTACGCCCCAGGCTTTACGCTTCCATCTGCTTCGCAGGTTTAGAGAGAAGCGACGAAGAGAGAATTAGAATGAACGATTACGCTTTAGTACTCAATGCGGGTTCTTCGAGTCTCAAGTTTTGTCTGTTCGAGCGTCCGTCGCACGAGAGCTGGCGGCTGGGGGCGCGCGGGCAAATCGAAGGCATTGGGACGTCGCCTCATTTGTCGGTCAAGAACTCCGAAGGAGAGCGCCTTGCAGATGAGGACGTTTCTGTTAAGGACGGGCATCAGGCCGTCGAGGCGTTGGCGGGCTGGTTGAGATCCAACTATGGTGGCTCGAGAGTGCTCGGCATCGGGCATCGCGTGGTCCATGGCGGAGCGCGTTTCACTGGGCCAACAGTAGTTAACGCGGAAGTGCTGGACCACTTGCGCGAACTCGTGCCACTCGCTCCCCTCCATCAGCCTTACAATCTCGCCGCCATTGAAGCAGCTGCCGAACGATTACCTAACGTGTCCCAGGTAGCCTGCTTCGACACGAGCTTTCATCGTGGACAACCGGCAGTAGCAGAACTCATTCCGCTTCCTCGCGATCTTCGCCAACAGGGTCTACAGCGATATGGCTTTCATGGTCTCTCTTACGAATACATCGCTTCAGTTCTGCCGGAGGTGGCGCCGAAGATTGCACATGGACGAGTCATCGTTGCGCATCTAGGCAGCGGCGCAAGTCTCTGTGCCTTGAAGGATCGGAAAAGCGTTGACAGCACGCTCGGATTCACCGCGCTCGATGGTTTATGCATGGGAACCAGACCCGGTGCGCTCGATCCGGGTGTGGTGCTACATCTCTTCCAGGGGCTAAATCTCTCGGCAAAAGAAGTCGAGACTCTCCTCTACAAGAAATCCGGTCTACTCGGAATCTCCGGAATCAGCAACGACATGCGCGACCTGCTTGGGCGCACTGAGCCTGACGCTCGACTCGCCGTGGATTATTTCGTCTACCGCATCGCCAAAGAAATCGGAGCGCTCACCGCAGTGCTTGGCGGCCTTGATGGGCTCGTGTTTACAGCAGGCATTGGTGAGAACTCTCCTGAGATCCGGCAACGCATTTGTGATGCGTGCTCGTGGCTGGGCGTCGAGCTCAATGAAAGCGCAAACGATAAGCGTGGCCCGGAGATCTCTACCTCGCGCAGCAAGATTTCGGTATGGGTGATTCCGACAAACGAAGAATTGATGATCGCACGTCACACTGGTTCTCTACTCGGGCTGGCAAAAGCCGCCGCATGATATTGGTCGCACTAAGGAGAAATTTGCATGGCTACAACTGCGCGACAAATCGCTACTGAAAAAGTCGCTCAATGGGAAGGATTCAACCCCGGTCTCTGGCAGAGCGGGATCAATGTGCGCGATTTCATTCAGCAGAACTACACGCCATACGAAGGTGACGAATCATTCCTCGCTCCGGCAACCGAACGCACAAAGAAGATCTGGGCTCAACTGAATCGACTCTTTGTCGAGGAACGCAAAAAGGGCATTCTCGACGTTTCGCAGATCCCCAGCGGAATAACTGCCCACGCTCCCGGCTATATCGATCGTGATAACGAAGTGATCGTTGGCCTCCAGACCGAGGCTCCACTCAAGCGCGCGATCATGCCGAATGGCGGTTTCCGGCTCGTCCTCAACGCGTTGAAGACGTACGGGTACGAGCCTGACCCGCACGTCGTCGAGACTTTCACTAAATATCGCAAGACACACAACGACGGTGTCTTCGACGCTTACACCACCGACATCAGACGCTGCCGCAGCTCTCACATACTCACCGGATTGCCGGATGCATACGGCCGCGGACGCATTATCGGTGACTACCGTCGCGTCGCAGTCTACGGAGTCGCTCGGCTCATAAAACACAAGGAACATGAAAAACAGAACCTCGACTCGTCGATGTCAACAGACGACGTGATTCGCGATCGCGAAGAGTTGAGCGAACAAATCTTAGCGCTGAAAGAACTCCAGGAGATGGCGAAGAGCTACGGCTTCGACATCTCGGTTCCCGCTGCAAACGCGAAGGAAGCGGTGCAGTGGCTTTACTTCGGTTATCTCGCCGCGGTGAAGGAAGGGAACGGCGCGGCGATGTCGCTGGGACGCACCTCGACCTTCCTCGATACCTACTTCGAACGCGACTTGAAATCGGGTGCGCTGACTGAAGAACAGGCACAGGAGATCATCGACGACTTCGTCATCAAACTACGCATCGTCCGTTTTCTCCGCACTCCCGAGTATGACGATCTCTTCGCCGGCGATCCGACCTGGGTGACCGAATCGATTGCCGGTCTTGGAGATGACGGCCGGCCGTTAGTTACCAAAACCAGCTTTAGATACCTGCACACTCTCTATAACCTTGGGCCAGCGCCTGAGCCTAACCTGACGATCTGGTATTCGCCGCGTTTGCCAGATGGTTTTCGTAGTTACGCCGCAAAGGTGGCGATCGATACCAGTGCTATTCAGTTTGAGAGTGACGAAATCATGCGCCAGGCGTGGGGGGACGATGGCGCGATCGCGTGTTGCGTGTCGCCGATGCTGGTTGGGAAACAGATGCAGTTCTTCGGCGCGCGCGCGAATCTCGCCAAGTGTCTCCTGTATGCAATCAATGGCGGCCGCGATGAGATCACCGGCAAACGAGTTGGACCGGCAAACGAGCCCGTGCAGGGTGACTATCTCGACTTCGACGATGTGATCGTCAAGTTTGAAAACATGATGGACTGGCTGGCCAATGTTTACGTCAACGCCATGAACATCATTCACTACATGCACGACAAGTATGCCTATGAGCGGCTGGAGATGGCGCTTCACGACTATGCGCCGTTGCGGACGATGGCGTTCGGCCTGGCGGGTTTATCTGTCGTGGCCGACAGTTTGTCTGCCATTCGTCATGCGCGAGTGCGTGTGGTGCGCGATGAAACCGGACTAATTACTGATTACCAAACCGAAGGAGAGTTCCCGCAGTTTGGCAACAACGACAATCGAGTGGACCAACTGGCGTCCTGGGTCGTCAGTACGTTCATGACTAAGCTGCGAAAACATCCCACCTATCGGAATGCCGTTCACACGCAATCGATACTGACGATCACGTCGAACGTCGTGTATGGCAAGAACACCGGCAACACGCCTGATGGCAGGCGCCAAGGAGAACCGTTTGCGCCAGGCGCGAATCCGATGCATGGTCGAGACAAACTCGGGATTCATGCGGCGGCCGCTTCAGTCGCAAAGATCCCGTATCGAGACGCGGCGGATGGAATCTCGCTCACGATCTCTCTTTTGCCCGAAGGACTCGGCAGAATTCAGGAAGATCGGATTACGAATCTGAGAAACATCATGGATGGATTCTTCGGTATGACGGGTTATCACATGAATATTAATGTGCTCAATCGCGAAATGTTGATGGATGCGATGGAGCATCCGGAAAAATATCCGAGTTTGACGATACGCGTTTCCGGGTACGCCGTTAACTTTGTCAGGTTGACTCGCGAGCAACAGTTGGACGTGCTGAATCGCACATTTCATGGCAGGTGATCAAATGAGTGTGAAAGAGCAAGTTCCGCTCGAGGCGACGGATCCTTTCCAACTGCGTGTTAATAATGCGAGTGGAGTTTCCGAATCAGCAGTTACGACTGCACTCAAAACCGGTGATATGGGCTTCCTGCATTCGTTCACGACTGGCTCGACTGTAGACGGACCGGGTGTTCGCGTCGTGGCCTGGACTGCGGGCTGCCAGTTCCGTTGCTTGTACTGTCACAATCCCGACACCTGGAACATGATGAATGGGATACCGGTCACGCTCGAGCGAGCAATCGAGGCGTTAAGGAAATATCGCCACGGGCTAAAGTTGATGTTTGGTGGGTTCACGCTCAGTGGCGGTGAACCGCTGATGCAGGACCGTTTTGCTGCGCGGCTGTTTACGGCGGCGAAGTCGATGGGAATTCATACGGCGCTGGACACGAACGGATACCTTGGCGAGCGTCTGTCGGACAACGAGCTAGACCAGATCGACGTGGTATTGCTCGACATTAAGGCGTGGGATCCAGAGAAGCACCTGCGTCTGACGGGCAAGGCAGTTGGTCCAACACTGGATTTTGCTCGCCGGCTAGCTGAACGCAAGCGAACGGTGTGGCTTCGTTACGTGTTGGTTCCGGGATTCACCGATGATGAGAACGATATCAATCAGATAGCGATGTTTGCTGCTCGGCTCGGGAATGTCGCGCGTGTAGACGTGCTGCCGTTTCATCAGATGGGTCGTTACAAATGGAAGAAACTCGGAATCGATTACGCGCTCGACGAAGTTGCCCCCGCACCACCATGGCTCGTCGAACGCGTCTGCAGCCAATTCCGCTCCCTCGGCCTCACCGCTTACTAGCAGCCACAAAAGGCACAAAAAGCACAAAAGGCACAAATGAAGAAAAAATTCTTTATGTGCCTTTTGTGCCTTTTGTGGCTATCTTTACTGTGCCTTCTGGTGGCTAATGACAATCGGCGCATTGAAACATCGAGATGTCTCCAAGGTTGATGGGGTGCTGAAACGGTTTATTGGCTGAGTGGCAGCTTTCGCATTTACGTGATGCCAAACTGCCGAGGTCGACCGGATGTTTGAAGGCTCCGGTTCGTGGATTCTGCTCGGGCGGGCGGGCAGAATCGAAGAGCACCTTATGACAAACGTTGCAGTCGTTTGTGATCACTTTGCCGGTATCGCTCTTGTGCTCACCATCGTGGCAGCGGAAACAACCCGAAGAGATCAGGTGGCCAATGTTGTTTGGATGAGCCTGCCAATCAGTCTTCATCTCCGGGAAGAAGTTGGCCTGGTAGATACGTTGAATCTCCTTGATTGCGGTATCAACTGAATCACGCCGTTCGTTGCGATAGAAATCAGTCAAACCGGAGGCAATCGCCTTTAAGGCTTCGTCGTTTGTGTTGTAGGGCCTGGAGAGCAACTCCACTGCCTGACGTTTGAGATAAGGCAATGAGGCATCAAGCCGGTTGGCTTGGAAAGAGCGGTCGAGCGCGACGTCCGGTGGGTTGTAAATGTGTGCCGGTCGATTGTGACAGTCGATACAATCCATTCGCCGCCTCGAAGCTTGTTGTATTTGTTGCGAAGTAAGTGAGGAATTTGCGGCCACATAAGTCGTCACGTTGCCGTTTCGATCTTTCGATTGGATCCACGGAATGACTTGTCGCTGCGCGTCTGTCGAGATGAAAGTGATCTCATTGCTGAGATTCATGTGCCAGTGAATGCCGCTGACTGGGCCAGTGTCCGGACTGCCACCGCCAACATTCATGAGCAGCGCGATTCGGCGGTGCGTGTTCTTCTCGTCGTAAGCGTATCGATCGAACACTTTCAGCTTGTTGCCGATAAACTTTTCCGCCCAGTGACAGTGCGCGCAGGTGTCGTTCGCCGGACGCATGTTTGCCACCGGAGTCTTGATTGGCTTGTCATAAGTTCCGAAAGTGACAGCGTAGAGTTGATGCATCCCGTTTAGTTTCGCCTTCACGTACCAGCGCACGCCTTCGCCGACGTGACAGTCGACACACTCCAGGCGTCTGTGGGGCGAGTTTTGAAACGCCACAAACTCGGGCTTCATCACGGTGTGGCAAGTCTGGCCGCAGAAAGCGACTGACTCAGTGTGTTCGTAAGCCTGGTAGCTCCCGAAAGCACTGATCGAAACGAACAGGAAACTGACTCCGAGGAAAATCAGAAAGTATGTGCGGCGCCGCGGATCGCTGAGGTCGATGCTCGGATGAGCTGCAATTTCGTCCGGCGAAAGACTTCGTCGCCTGCGGCGCTCGCGCCAGGCGCCAAAAACCATGACGATCAAACTGCAAATGAGAATCGCCGGAATGATCATCCACGCGAAGATGCCGATGTAAGGACTGCTTCGCCTGCCGGTGGTCTCGAGCAGAAATAACAGCAGGATGCTGGCGAGACATGCGACTGCCACCGCCAAGGCCCCCATACTGACGTAGTTGCGAAACAGACTGATTTTCATCGGCGTAATCTGTGGATTACCCTCGTATCGACTTCATGTAATCCAACAGTGCCTTGGCCTGTTCCGCAGTGATCCCTTTTGCTTCGTATCCCGGCATGTTAGGCGGCTTTTCCGCCTTCTTGCCTTTGAGGATAATCTGCACGTGCTCGTCGTCTGACTTTGTAGCGTCGAACTTCTTTTCGGCTTTTGGACCATGACACATCAGGCATTTGCCTTTATAAGTCTTGGCCGCATCGAAAGTCTCAGAGCTCGGGTGACTTGCTCCGGCAGAAACAATCCCCAGCAATACAAACAGGATTACTGCCGTCATACTCAGTCCATATGTTCTTGACTTCATCGCATTCTCTCCTTTTTCAAAAGTGCCAGGCTGAACCTTTATGACAACTCATACGCATCGTCACGGACCTTCATCTGTGTGTCTGCCTCAAAACCGACCCACCCGCTACCGCGGGCGGTACTGACTGTGTCCAAGTTTGACTAAAAACTCACCGCGCCGAAATTGGATGTCCGGCTTGGATACAGTCAGTACCGCCCGCGATAGCGGGTGGGTTGGTTTTGAGGCAGACGCATCCGGGAATTTATGACAGATGCCACAGTTCGCCGGCACAGGAGGTAGCTCGGATTCGGCGCTGTGACAACTAAAACAAACCGCATGATTGTTCGGTTTTGATTTGACCTCGCCCTCTTTATCAAGCTGATGGCAGGTTTTACATTCCTGGTCCTCATGCTTCTCATGCGGAAAACTAACCTCAAACTCTGCAACGTGATTCACCTTCCGCTGCCCGCAGTTCGTGACGTCGCCAAGACTCTGAAACAAAAACCGCGCAGTGTCTTTCGGCGTCACATTCCCGTGGCAGTTCGAACAAATGGCAGGCGCCGGTCCTTGTCTCGCAAAAAACTGCTGCCGATGACAACTCAGCGCCACCGAGGTCAGTTGCTTCATTCCTTCCGACCAAAGTAGAGGCGCAACGATGTGTAGGGCAGATGCGCGTGATAGTTTTGGGGGCGGGGACCTACGATGTCGCTTTCGTTGTAGTTGTAATACTGATAGCCAAAGTTCCAATCCAGCCGCCTATTGATCTTGATCGCGAGCCGCGCTTCAGGCGATTGAAAGCTCATCGGATAAGAGGAGACGAGTATCCCGGGGGTTCCTGCCGGATCGGCGATGCGATTGCCCTGTCCATTGTCTTTATTGATTCGATATGCGGTATAGAGACTCACTCGTGGAGTAAGAAGAGCAGTCGTGTCGATAAAGAAGAAGTTGTTTCTTACGAAGTAGAGACTGCGACCTTCGGGGTGTTGAATGTTATTGAAAAAGAAATTGATGACTGCGTTGCTGTTAAGCCAGTTGTAGTTGTAACCGGTGTTGATTGAGAGCCTCGAGGTCGGGTTCCAGTCAACGGATGAAGTGAAGACGCGCGACTTGATGCTGACGCCGAAATCATTCAGTGACTCTCCCGCGATTTCCGACGGATTCGCGTTGTCCCTGCTGATGAATGCAAGGTTGAACGACAAATTCTTGTTCGGCGCATATCTGCTCTTGGCGCGGATGTTCGTGTAGTCGTAGTTCCCGATACGCGTAAACACGTTATCGGCAGTCCCGCGCTCGCCGTCGAAGTAAATGGTCCAGTTACTGGCCGGACGCGCCTTGAAGCCGCCAAAAACGACGTGAGTGTTGTTTTGATCGGTCGTGCTTGACGAACTGCGCGGATTGCCCGAAACAGATCCATTGGAACCAAGATTAATTCCTTCAAAACTTTCTTCAATGCGGCGATGTCCGTAACGATAGCCAAAATGGATTGAATAGTGAGGGTTGAACTGGTAATCGCCCTCGACGATGTTCTGGTACTTGCGATATTCGATATTGGTGTGAGCGTCCAGGTTGCTGAAGCCAACGGTGTCAGTTCGCGTTGTCGCCCCGTTAGGACGGGTGATCGAAAAGAAGTCGGCCATTACGGCATTACCGTGGATCTTGAAGTCGTCGACACGGAACGTATTCGAGATACGCAGCTTGTTTGTGGCCAGGAACGTCATGGCAATGTCGCCGAGCGTGCTCGGGCGATGAGTGTCGCCGGTGATGTTGTACTGGCCCAGATTGAGTGTGTTCGGGGTGGCGGGCAATGGCCCTGGCGGCCAGCCTGAGACTCTTGGATTCCAGTTTGTACCCGTGTAGTTCTCGATGAAGGCGAAGGTCGAATCAGAGTCGCTGTAGATTATGCGGCCCGTGATATCCAGCCTCTTGAACAAGAACGTGTGTATGCTGCCGCGCGTGAAATCGATGCTTCCGCGTGATGGTTCCTCGTGATGGAAACTGGTGAGCTGGCCTTTGGTAGGATCGAGATTAATGCCCGGTGTCGCACCCAGATTCGTGAAACCATCATCGCGGAAGCGTCGAAACCCTTGCAGGAATGAATAATCGATTGGGCCGAGCGTACCCTCGGCTCCAAAACGGAAATCGTCGGCGCGGGATTTGAGATTTACGGGATAATTGAATTCGTTTCCACCGAGGTGATAGTTGGTGAAGGCCGGGCCGTTCAGTCGTTCCGGTGAATAGCCAACGTTGAATCTAATGAGTCTGTTCTTCGGCAGAATGGTGAGATCAAAGTCGCCCATCTTCATCTCAGTGTTGTAGCCGTGTTCGCCCGTAATGGATTTCGGCGGCACACTGAAGTTAGACGGTGAAAACACCCAGTTTGGATTTGCGAAGCTGTTGAGAAATCGAAAGTAGTTGAACCGGCGATAAGTGCCGTCAAGGCGGTACCATTCCGGCTTTTCGATACTTAACCGGACGTGACCGTTGGGATCGGCGCCCCACCCCGTGGTCGTTACGATTGCCGAGTCAAACAATCCGCCTTTGCCGTCCTGTGACCGCATCAGGAAGCTCGAGTCGAAGAGGCGTGGTCCGGTTCGGTAGTTCAGATCGCTCTGGTACTTGTTGAGATCGCCGACAACCTGTAGCCCGCGATAACCAAACTCGACGGTAGAAATGATTGTGTAGTTGCCGGCATTGTCACCGGCCTCGACCGGTGCGCCGGCACTAGAGTTGTTCGACGCGGGACTCGAAGCCGGTTGTTGCGCCGTGGCAACTGAGACGAAGAAGAGCCATCCACAGATTACACAGATACTCTTTTGTAAAAATCTGTGAAATCTGTGGATGGTTCTTTTTTGTTCTTTCATAACTCACCTGAAGAAAGCCGGGTGTGAACGCGAGCCGTGAATTTTCACGTGGCAATTCGTGCAACTCGAGTATTGCGCGTTCTGGTTGTGCGTTGGACCAGCAGGTTCGTCGGCGCCTACTCCATGGTCCACGCTGTGGCACGTCAGACAGAGTTGGTTCACGCGGGCGAATTTCAACAATCTCGGATTCGCCGAGCCATGTGGCGTGTGACATGCCGCACATCCTTCGGTCTTGAGTGGCGCGTGCTCATAGGTGAAAGGACCTTGCTTGTCTGCATGACACTTTATGCAGGCCGCATCTGCTCCGGTGGCCAGCCTGGTTTGTTTGAGCTCGAAACCGCCGTGCGGATTGTGACAATCACTGCACTTCATCGCGCCTTCAAGCACCTTGTGGTGAAACGGTTTGTTGAAGTCGGGCTTAACTTCGTTGTGGCAACTGACGCAGAGCTGCGGTTCACCGATCTTGAGCAGATAACGAGTCGAGAAGTCCGGCTTTTCCGCGTTGGCTGTGTCAATGTGGGTGATTGACTTTGAAATGTTTCGATTGCCGGCGAGCGAGTGTGATGAATGGCAATCAGTGCAGCCGACATCGTTGCGCCAGTGTTCACCACGCCGGAAGTTGTTACGCTCTTCTTTGCCCGAATGACAGGTCAGGCAGGTCTCGGAAATCGCTTTGGGCGACTTGTTTTTGAACGAGATGATCTTTGCGGGATCGCCTTCTTCCGTGTGAGCCTTTCCCGGACCATGGCATGCCTCGCAGCCAGTTACTTTGTCTTTCCAGGCGTTGATAGTCGCGAGGCGAGCGTGAGAAGTATGGGAGAACGCTTTGAACTGATCCTCGTGACAGTCCTTGCAGGCGTCGCTGCCCACGTATTCGTTGTCGTTATTGTTTGCGGACGCGAATGATCGGTTAGTCCAGGTGACGTAGCAGATCAGTCCTAATGCAGACCCGCAGAGAACAAGAAACTTGATCTTTCTGAGTAGTCTCAACACAACGCCTCACAGGGTTCACGAGTGCTGTGATTCTGTAACGAGGTTGGGGGCGGACTCTACTGGTAATTTGTACAGGCCGGGTTACTTAATTGCGCCGAGCCTGACCTTCAGACCGGTCGTGAGCAACAGGTCGTTTTGTTTGGCGCCACCCGGGGGATTGGAGAGATAACGATCGCTCAACGTTACCTGCCATGCGATTCGTTTAGTAACGTCGGCCACAAGGCCGGCGTCGAAGTTGATGCGATAATCGCCGCCGTTGGAAAGATTCGGAAAGAAGAACAGCTGCTCGGTCAGACTCAGACGCGGTGTGAGCCGATGATCCAGCGTTTGGCCCAACTGAGCTTCGAGCGACGTGCGATCGTTGTCGTTGCCCTCGAAAAACTCCCGGCTCACGTCCAGACCGCCTAACAGGTCAAGCTTTGTGCGGTCGTTCCGGATCGCGTGGTAACCGATTCCACCTCCGAGAACCCAGCGCAGGTTCAGGTCCTGAAGACCGTTGTGTTCGAGATCGGTGAACCCGTATCCGAACCAATCACGGTTAATGTTGCGATCGTAGCGCGCACCGAAGCGAAAGGTATTTGCGACAGTGCGCGAGATTCCGTTTGTGTTCTCGCGGTTGTAGACGGAAGCGGCGTAGAGGCTGGTCTTGTCGCGCAGCGTCTCACGCGAGATAGCCATGCCAAGCGCGAGATTGGTTGTGCTCGAGTTTCCGCGCGTCAGCGCGAAACCCAGGTCGGCACCACCCCGCCACTGTTCGAACCAACCGGGATTCAGCGTGCTTTCGTAGGCTTTCTGCTCATCTGGCGAACGCACTACTGCGATGGCGGAGCGTTCGACTACCACTGCTGCGCCAGTGCTCGGTTTGATCTCGAACTGGTTGTTTTTTGAAGTGACGATGCCGGTTAGGACACGGCCGTCAGTCAAAGTCAGGTAAAGCGGTTTATCGGCAGTAATGTTCTCGACGTTGTCCAGGGCGATTGTCACTTCACCCACGAGGTCGCTCTTGAACACGATCGTTTTGCCGTCTGATTTCACGATCGTCCCGGTGAGGCGATCCCCGTTCTTGAGAACAAGCTGATCCGCCAGGGCGGGGCTGGCGAGCGCGAAGAGGACGAGCAACAATCCAATCCGTTTCATCACATCTTTACGGTCTCAATAACAACTTCAATGATCCACTCGCAAAAATTACAGGGCGCCATGAGACCTACTGTAGGGGCGGCCCTCCGTGGCCGCCCTCGGTTGAACCACGACCTCGAAATACGACGACCTCGAGTTTGGCGAACCCGATTTAAACCGAGGGCGGCCACGGAGGGCCGCCCCTACAGTACGTTCTGTGATGCCTGTAATTTCTGACAGTGCCCGTGGCAATTCACACCAAATAAAATCAGCGCGTGAAACCCACAAGGTCGATAGCCAACGACCTGAGTGCTTACGGCATTGCACGCTCGACGATTCAGGGGAATCCTCTGGACGAAGAAGAGGCGCGGAAAATTCACGCCTTTTGGTCGGCCTGCAACTACCTCGCACTCGGCATGATTTACCTTCAGGCCAACCCGCTCCTGCGCCAGCCGTTGAAGGCCGAGCACATCAAGAACCGTCTGCTCGGTCACTGGGGCGCCAGCCCGGCGTTGTCCTTTATATATAGCCACCTGAACCGGGTCATTAAGTCGCATGATCTGGACGTGATCTTTATGGCCGGTCCGGGACACGGCGCGCCGGGAGTTCTGGGGCCGCTTTATCTCGAAGGTTCCTATTCGGAGGTCTACCCGGACAAAAGCCAGGACGAAGAAGGACTACTTCGCTTTTTCAGGGAATTTTCTTTTCCGGGAGGCATCGGCAGCCATTGCACACCCGAAACTCCCGGCTCGATTCACGAGGGGGGAGAACTGGGTTACGTCCTATCGCACGCTTGCGGCGCGGCCTTCGATAACCCGGATCTCATCGTCGCAGCCGTAGTCGGCGACGGCGAGGCGGAGACTGGCCCGCTCGCGACTTCGTGGCACATCAATAAGTTTCTTAATCCCATCCACGACGGCGCAGTTCTGCCAATCCTCAATCTGAACGGTTACAAGATCAACAATCCGACTCTGCTCGCGCGCATCAGCCATGAAGAGCTCGAAGACCTGTTCAAGGGCTACGGCTATACGCCGTGCTTCGTCGAGGGATCTGACGCTGAGTCGATGCATCAGGCGATGGCTGCCACGATGGATCACTGCGCCACTATGATCCGGACGCTCCAGCGGGAAGCACGAAGTTCCGGCACTGCAACGCGACCTCGCTGGCCCATGATCATTCTTCGATCGCCAAAAGGCTGGACGGCGCCCGGCGAAGTAGATGGTCGTAAGGTCGAAGGTTTGTGGCGTGCACACCAGGTACCGCTGTCTGATGTGAAAAAGAATTCCGACCATCTAATACTGCTCGAACAGTGGCTGCGCAGTTATAAGCCGGAAACACTCTTTGATGCGGACGGCCACGTCAATGAGGAGCTGCGGGAGCTAACTCCGACCGGCAATCGCCGGATGGGCGCAAACCCACAGGCCAACGGCGGTCAACTCAAGAAGAATCTTCGCCTGCCCGACTTCAGAACCCACGCAGTGAAGGTTGAACATCCCGGTCGTGTCTCGGTTGAGAACACGAAGCCGCTCGGAAAGTTTCTGCGCGACGTCATGAAGCTGAACATGAATTCGTTCAGGATATTTGGACCGGACGAGAACACGTCAAACAAGCTTGATGCGGTTTACGAAGTCAGCAAGAAGCTTTGGTTAGCCGGTTATCTTCCTGAAGACAGCGATGGTGGTGAACTTTCTCCGGATGGCCGCGTCGTTGAAATGCTGAGCGAGCACACGCTGGAAGGTATGCTGGAGGGATATCTGCTCACTGGCCGGCATGGCTTTCTTTCGACTTACGAAGCATTCGCACACGTCATCGATTCAATGTTCAACCAGCACGCCAAGTGGCTGTCGATCTGTAATGAACTGCCATGGCGTCGTCGCATCGCTTCACTGAATCTTCTCATTACTTCAACAGTCTGGCGCCAGGATCACAATGGGTTTACGCACCAGGATCCGGGTTTTCTTGACGTCGTGGTGAACAAACGCGCTGAAGTCACACGCATCTACCTGCCGCCGGATGTCAACAGCCTTCTTTCGGTCGCCGATCATTGCCTGCGGAGTGAGAACT
>Ga0097621_100001104_pt1 | contig 18848 bp, 18 predicted proteins | sample KBSMisM72_FD_73165 | JGI IMG/M metagenome (GOLD analysis project Ga0097621, IMG submission 73165) | Miscanthus rhizosphere microbial communities from Kellogg Biological Station, Michigan, USA - KBS Miscanthus M7-2 (version 2) (version 2) | ecosystem: Host-associated > Plants > Roots >... | reverse complement strand
GTACTTGTTCCTATCGACGAATGGCGCCGCCTGCAGGAGTCATCCCGACCCAGCCTAAAATCCCTTCTACTGGGGCCGGGTCCGCGGTTTCAAGACCTCGTACCCGAACGTCACAAAATCCGGCGACGCCCTCCAGTGGACTTCAGTTGAACCGCTTCCTGCTCGACACCAATGTGGTCTCTGAACTGCGTAAACCCAAACCCCATGGGGCCGTGCTCTCCTGGATCGCCGACTTGCAGGCGGACCAGATTTACCTGTCCGCCGTAACCATCGGTGAGCTGCAGACTGGCGTCCAACTCACGCGCCGCCAGAACCCGGAGAAGGCGGACGAGATCGAACTATGGGTTGACCAGCTTGCAGAGTCGTCCCAGGTCTTGCCCATGGACGCGCCTTGCTTTCGCGAATGGGCACGTCTCATGAACGGCAAGACCGAGCATCTGCTCGAAGATGCCATGATCGCTGCGACCGCCCGTATCCACAACCTGACCGTCGCAACCCGGAATGAAAAGGACTTCAAACCGCTCGGAGTGCGGGTTCTCGATCCCTTCAAGACCTCACGCTAGCGATTCTCGCCACGAATTCTCCCCACGCGGTACACTGTTGCCCTCGTCATGCCGACTTTAGCCGCGGTCGATATCGGGTCGAACTCAGTTCGTCTGAAAATCTCCCGCCTCTCCGGACGACGGCTCACCGAAATTCATGAAGATCGCCAGGTCACCCGCCTGGGCGACAGCGTATTTCGCACCGGCTTTCTCTCACCTGAGGCGATCGCCGACACCGTCAAGGCACTGCGGCGTTTCCATCGGGCAGTCCAGGAAGAGGGCGCCGACACCGTCCGCGTAGTGGCCACCAGCGCAATGCGGGACGCGCGCAACTCCCGCTCTTTTCTGGAGTGGGTTCACTCGTCCACCGGTTGGAAGGTAGAGATTATTTCCGGACTGGAAGAAGCCCGCCTGATTCACCTTGGCCTGGTCTCCACGTTGCGGGTCAGTGCCGCCACCGCCCTTATGGTTGATCTCGGCGGCGGCAGTTGTGAACTCACGATTTCCAGCCAGGGGCACATTCGAGATACCGTGAGCCTGCCCCTGGGGGCGGTTCGCCTCACCAATGAATTTCTGCATCATGATCCGCCGCGAAAAGCGGAACTGCTCCGGCTTCGCGGATTTGTCGAGCGTGAAATCGGACGCATCGCCGACCGCATCACGCGGTCCCGGCCTAAGACGGTGATTGCGACTTCGGGCACGGCTGCTTCCCTGGCCGCCGTTTGCCATGGCCTCTACAAGACGAAGGGTATGCGACCGAGCGCAGTGCCACGAACCCAGATGCAGCGGATCGCCAAAATGCTGGCACGTCTCCCGGTCGGCGAACGCAAAAAACTTTCCGGAGTGGGTCCACGTCGCGCTGAGATAGTGGTCGCAGGGGCCGTGGTGTATGCCGAACTTCTGGAGCGCTGCCAGTTGGCCGGTTTCCGCTATTCTCCACTCGGATTGCGGGACGGGTTGCTGGCTCAGATGGCCGCGGAATATGACCGCAGCACGCGTTCCGGCAAGCATATTGAATCAGAACGCAGGGACTCCATCCGTGCCGCCGTCGATCACTACCGCGTTGACATGGATCACGCGCTGAAGGTCCGTGATTCTGCCATGCATCTGTTCAAGACTTTGAAAGCGATGCACCGGCTGCCTCCGGAATATGCTGAATGGCTTGCGGCAGCGGCCATGCTCTATGAGGTCGGCGACTACGTTAATCGCAATGGACGGCATCGCCACGCCTACTACATCATTGCCCACTCCGAAATTCTGGGATACACCCCTGAGCAGAGACGAATTATTGCGGCGACGGCGCGCTATCTTGGCAAATCGCGGCCCGCAGCCGGCGACTCCTACCTGAAGGTTCTGCAGCCGGCTGACCGCCAATTCGTCGTCCGGGCCTCTTTGCTATTACGGCTGGCAAGGGCCCTGAATCTCGGACGTAGTGGCGCGGTTCGTGGAACTCAGGTGCGGGTAAGCCCGAGAGAAGTCAAGCTCACGTTACAAGCCAAACCAAGAGCCAGCGTGGATCTCGAGCAGTGGGCGGTGGAAAAGGAGAAAGCTTACTTTCGTGCAGTCTTCGGACGCGAGCTTTCGGCCGCGGCGGCATAAAGCGTCCGCAGAATTTTTGGAGTCAGGCACCAGGTCAGGGATGCCGAATTGCGATTCATTTCCGTCCTCGCCACAGCGCCCTTCTTGAGATCAACCGCCGCTTCGCAGCCGCTCTCGCTGATGGATCGTCCCAGAAATTCGCTCAAGCTTGGATTGTGTCCTACCACCATGACGGCGTCGTGCCGCGCGTATTTGTCCAGCATCTTTCGAAAATCGGCGAAGGAAGCAGTGGGACGCAACGCATCTTCGAACACCAGCTTGCCCTCGTAACTAAGCTCGTTACCCACTAACGAGGCAGTTTGTGCAGCCCGTTTCAATGGACTCGAAAGCAGCAGGTCCACTTGCACGTCGAGCGCCGCCAGGGCGCGACCTACATACCCGCACTGCTCCACGCCGGTCTCGTCAAGCGCGCGTTTTTCGTCCTTTTTGGGATTGCTTACTGGTTCGCCAGCGCTGGCGTGACGCAGAAAATAGAGGATCATTTCGCTTTACCGTCCCTTCCCCACTCCGATTCGTCGTGCCTTGCGGGGCGCAGGCACGGGCATGGCTTCGACTGCCTGCTTGCCTTCTGAGAGTCCAAGCAAAAAATCCTGCGCGCTGAAGGCCAATGCTCCCGCCGGAGGTTTCCGTTTTCCCTCGGCCTGCCAGCTGCGAACATAGACACCATCTTTTCGCAGCACCCGCGCCTTCACATTGTCTACCAGATACGCATCAAGGATTTCGCGTCGAACGCGCTCGCGTGCCAGTGCGTCTTTCACCGGAAACATGACCTCCACCCGTTCATAGAGATTGCGCGGCATCCAGTCGGCACTGCTGAGGTAAACCTCTTCCTGGCCGCCGTTGGCGAAATGAAAAATGCGGCTGTGCTCGAGGAATCGACCCACGATGCTGCGCACTCGTATGCGGTCGCTCACACCCCGCACTCCCGGACGAAGTGCGCACATGCCTCGAACGATCAAGTCGATTTCCACTCCGGCCTGCGAAGCACGATACAGCGCGAGGATGATGTTTTTATCGAGCAGTGCATTCATCTTGGCGACAATCCGCGCTGGGCGTCCGTGACGGGCATGCTCGGCCTCGCGCTCGATCAGGCCCAGGCACCGCTCCGCCAGGTCGAGAGGAGCCACCAGCAACGGTTCGTAGTTGGGATGTTCGGCATAAGCGGTAAGAAAACTGAAAACGTCGTGGACTGCGCCAGTAATTTCAGGGTCGGCGGTAAGAAGGCTCAAATCGGTATAGACCCGCGCCGTACTCGCGTTATAGTTCCCCGTCCCCAGATGAGCGTAGCGGCGGGTAACGCCGTCGAGGTCGCGCCGCACCAGCAACGATAGCTTGCAGTGCGTCTTAAGTCCCACAAGTCCGTGGAATACCTGCACCCCGGCATCTTCGAGATCGCGGGCCCAGCGAATATTGGTGTCTTCGTCAAAGCGGGCCTTCAACTCCACTACGGCGGTCACTTCTTTTTTTTCCGCCGCGGAAATCAGCGCTGGGACAATCAGCGAGTGTTCGTTGGTCCGGTACAGCGTCTGCTTGATCGAAAGCACCCGTGAATCCTGCGCAGCTGCTTCAATGAACGAGACCACTGCATCGTAGGAGTCGAAAGGATGGTGCAGCAGAATATCGTGGCGCCTCAGCTCTTCGAACAGGTCCTGTGACTTGGCGGTCAGCCGCAGTTCGCGAGGAGAAAATGGCCGGAACTTGATATCTGGATGTGCCGTCTGCTCATAAATATTAAATAACCGCGACAGGTTCACCGCACCGTTGACAGAAAAGACCTGCCAGGGCTCCAACTCAAAGTTTGTCCGCAGGCGCTCGATGATTTCGGGATCGGCGTCGGCTTCGATCTCCAGCCGCACCGCGTCTCCCTTGCGCCGGTTATGCAATTCGGCGCGTACCGACTCCAGCAGATTGCGGGATTCTTCCTCCGCCAGATACAGGTTGCTGTTGCGCGTCACGCGGAATGCCGCCGACGACACAATGTCGTAGCCGTGATACATCCGCGAGGCGTGGAAGGCCACCAGATCGGCAAGGAAGATAAAGTCGTCGGTGCCGTCCGAAGGCAGGCGCACCAGGCGGGGCAAGGACCGCGGAACTGTGACGACCCCGGTATAAGTCAGCGCAGAACGCCGGCGGCGGCGCAGCAAAAAAGCTACACACAGCGCCTTGTTGATCACTCGCGGGAAGGGATGCGCCGGATCGACGGTCACCGGAGTCAACAGCAGGTCGAGTTCTTTCTCGCAATACTCTTCGACGAAAGCCCGCGCGCGGGAATCGAGTTCGTGCAGTCCCAGTATCCTGATTCCATGGCTGGCGAGCTCCGGGCGCAACTTGTCGTTCCAGCAGCGATACTGGTCGTCTACAAATTCGTGAGTATCGCGGGAGACCACGTCGCGCTCTTCCACCAGCGTGAGCCCGTCGGGTCCGGCCTCGGTGTATCCATCTTCAATCTGCTGTACCAGCCCGGCTACGCGTACTTCGAAAAATTCATCGAGATTGCTGGCGGAGATTGAAAGAAATTTCAGGCGTTCAAGCAGTGGATTCTTCTCGTCCTGTGCTTCTTCGAGGACACGCCGGTTAAAGGCGAGCCAGGAAGCTTCCCGGTTGATGTAATTGGCCGGATTGTCGAGTGCGAGGCGAGCCATGATCTAGCAGGAACCCTGCTGCAGAAGCGAAGCAACAACTCACGAAAAAATGAAACAACAATGACAACTGACACACGCAGCCTGGAAACAGAAATCCCAGCTCAGTCCTGAATAGATGCAGGTTTCGAAGCCAGCGGCTGCACTGGCTCAATCGTCCGTTTAACAATCAGCAACTGCAACTCAATTCCGTCCGGCTGTCTCACCATTACGTGATGCTTGTCAGTCACCTTCAATTCCACTTTGCTGCCGCTCGTCCAACCTTCGGGAAGCTCATCGGCCGCATGCCGCGGCGTGAATTCCGTCTGGAGCACCACGTCTCCCGATCGCAGAGAGAGCTCGTAATACGGATCGTCCTGCGTGACCGGCGTATTCACCAGGTAATACAGGACCCGTTCGTGGAACTTCTTCTCAACGGCAATGATTTGTCCAGGAACGTATTGCTTTTCAGCGGCATGAAGAACAGGCATTGGCAGCGCCGTTGCCAGCAATGTCACGATTACGAAATTAAGGATTCGCATCATAAAAATCAGTAAGCCCAGTATAGATCAGTCGTCGCGGAGGCGGGTACGGGCCGCTTCCCTTCCCTCCAACTTCATCAACAACATATGAACGATAAAAGGGACGGATTTGAAAGTCCGTCCCTGTTGATACTCTGAGGTGTTAAGCGCAACGAACTACTGCACCATCTTGATGGCCCCTTTGACCTTCTCCGCTACGTTTCCCGGCAGGGGCGCGTATGTGAGATCGGCGGTCATTTTCTGGCCGTCGTCCACCATCCAGGTAAGGAAATCCGCGAGAATCTTGCCTTTCGCCGCTTCCTTCGACTTCTCCGGAATCAGAAGCCAGGTGAAGCTGGAAATGGGATATGCATCCTTACCAGGAGCATTGGTAATCGATACGCGGAAATCCGATGGCATGCTCTTGGCAGAAGCCGCCGCGGCAGTCACGCTGTCCAGTGACGCTTTGACGAAAGTACCGGACGAATTCTTCACGCTGCCGTAGTCAATCTTGTTCTGGACTGCGTAGATGAGTTCGATGTAGCCGATTCCACCCTGCATCTGGCGGATCATTCCGGCCACGCCTTCATTACCTTTGCCACCCAGTCCGACTGGCCACTTCACCGAAGTGCCCTTGCCCGGTCCGTTCTGCCATTCCGAACTCACTTTCGAGAGATAGTCAGTCCAGATGTAAGTAGTACCGCTGCCATCCGAGCGGTGAATCAGGATGATACTCTGCGCGGGCAGGGTGACGCCCGGATTCGCCTTGGCGATCGCGGGATCGTTCCAGGTAGTGATCTTGCCCAGGAAGATGCCCGCCAGAGCCTCAGGCGTGAACTTGAGTTCGCCACTCACTCCGGGAACGTTGTAGGCCGGAACCACCGCCCCCATCACCGTCGGAATGTGCAGAATCTTGGTCTTGGCTTGAGATAACTGCTCGTCGGTCATGGGACCATCGCTGGCTCCAAAATCAACTGTCTGCGCCAGCACTTGGCGAATGCCGCCACCGCTTCCGATGGATTGATAGTTGAACTGAATATCCGGATGAGCCTTGTGGTATTCGCTGAACCACTTCTGGTACATCGGATTAGGAAATGTTGCGCCTGCCCCGTTTAAAGTCGTCTGACCGAAGACAGGTGCAGCCAGAACAACGCACAAAAGCGCAATGCGGCGTATCACGCGATGAATCCTCCTTATTAATCTTGTTGCAGGCAGTTTTACGCCGCGAATGTTACAGGATTGTTACAACGTGGTGAATTTCCGGTGAACCGGTGTCGGATATCTGCGTGAAGCCGTTGCGCCAGCCGCCAAGCCTCTGCGGAACAAGCCAGCCGCGAAGGAGCGAAAGAAACTAGTGACCCGCGTCGAGCCGCGCAATCTCGCGGGGAAACAACGTGTTCTTGGGGAACTCGTCGCGCAAATTCGCCAATAACTCCCGGGCCTTATTATTGTCCTTGTCCCGGACATACGCGATGGCCAACAATATCCTCGCGAATGGACCGAGATAGCGCCCGTGATCGGCCGTCATCTGTAACTCGACGATGCCCTGCTTCTTGTCACCTGAAACTCCACCCATTCGTAATACCCAACGCAGCGGAGCCGCCATGCTGCCGATGATGTACTTGCTGAAGCCGGTCGCGACGCGCGCATCGTAACAGGATGGATCCACCGCCAATAGTTTGTCCGCCCAATCGTTGGCCTCGCGAGTGTAGTGCAAAGAAGACATATTCCGCTTTTCGATCAGCGCCGCGTAGTCGGCCTGCAAGCCCGACGATAGGGTCATGGCAAACAGGGCGTCGCGGTCGGTGGCGTTGGTCGCCAGGCGGGCACTCGCGACGTCCTGCGCGTGCGCCAGTGCCGCATTGAACCGATCGCGCACCGCATTGTCTGGATTGACTTTGTCGCGGTTTAGAAAACTCTTGTCGTCTTCGTAGAACTGGGATTCCAGTACTCCCAAACGGTGAAACTCCGAGAAGAGAATTCCCGCAGCTTCCGCCGTCGGTCCGACCGGGTCCTGGGGATGCTCATGCTGCCAGGAAAGGAACACCTGGTGGGCTTGGTCGAAATCCAGGTTATAGAGAAGACGAAAGCCCTGATCGAGGGAGGTGCGCGGAACAGGAACATCGGCGGCAAGCGACGGAACCACAAGGGTAGCCAGGCATATCGCGCTGAATAGAACCGCCCGCCCCACCGGCCGCTCGCGCCCTGTCATGATCATGTTTGGCAAACCGCAGTATTGTGCCTTGCTTCTGTCCTGAACGCAACTTACTTCAAGCTTAGATGCCATATGCCAAAAGCGCGTCTGGAACTTGCAAAAGGTTTGTAAAAACTAATTTCCCAGTCAATCGACGTTCTGGGTAGTTGTGCAGTTTGAATTCCCAAAGGATTGCCATTCCGAAGCGCGGGTTCATCGCGGCAAGGAATCTGCCGTTTCGCTACCGGCAGCCGGCAAATTCGTCGCTGACAAGACCGGCTCGGAGTGATCACAAATGTGAGCGTTCTTGCGTCCGACACGAGCCAAACCAGAGGTACATAACTTTCGGGTGGGCGGCTGGGATGTCGATGGTAAGGCACTGACTTTCAGGCTTTCGTGATATCCAGCAAGCAGAGGAATTTTTGCTGTGAAAACCCTGAAGCTGATATGCGCCGTACTGACTCTGATCCAACTCGTTTTTGCCTGCCCAATGTCCATCTCCTGCCCCGCCGATCGCGGCGAGATGCACAAGGTTGGAGACGAATACTCGGGCCAGATTCATTACGCGATCTACGAACACACCAATTCGGCCGGCGTGACGCACCGGGTACCATTTCGTTGCGACCAGTAGTCCCCTTTGGACGTACCGCACTATGGTAACGCCGCAGCGCGCCTATTTCGCGAAGCGGCGAACGCTGAATGAAATCGGCAACCCGATCACGACCATGTGCACCGCCAGGCCCAGAATCAGGTCATGAAGTGTGTAAGGCCCCCTGGCGTGAAGTGCGGATAGCGGCAAAACGACAAGATTCATGACTTCCTGAACCGCGCCGCCAAAGAACAAACCACACACCAGCGGATACTCGATCAGAAATGCCCACCTGCGGCTCGCCACGTAGTAAATCGCTGCAGCCGAAAAAGCGATAGAGAAGTGCAGTAACACTCCAAGAACATAGGTGCCTGCGCCTCCTTCGAAAGCCTGCTTCCCCAGCAGGCCGCCAGCGATGGCCAGAGGAATGTCCCATCCGAACAGAATGCAAGCTTGTAGAAGGTCTATGGTTCCGGCAATCCCGCCGCCCACCCCGATTGCCAATAGCGCGTTACTTTTTCTTGATGGCGAAGATGCAGAATTTGTAGTCATCCGGTGCCCTCACTTTCTCCTCTGTAGCACCGTTGGACTACGGATGTGTGGTAATGGTTAGCGGACGCAAGAGATCTAAACTTGGTGACTGCGAATAGGTGGATCGAGATAGGTTAAAAGAGAAATGGTCTCAACGCATTTCGTCAAATACCACTCGCAAGTCGGATCCCGTGACGGGCGTCACTGCAGCTTCGGCATTCCCTTAACCACGTCGCGAACCTGCGCCGGCTCGCTCCCCTTGTACTGCGCCACCGAGGAAATGTCATTCACCGTGGTCACGACCGCTTCTCCGAGCAGTGTGTCGTCACGCATCAGAAACTTGCCACTCACCGGATCACGAATCTCCTTGCCAGGATGCCAAACCTGCAGGTGGTCGCCCAGCTTCACACCATCGTGGGCGCCAACGTTCAGGACGAGTTGGCCCGACGGGTTGGCGTCCGCCACCAGACCGTCAATCATCGGCGTGCGCGCAGGTAGCTTGGGAATCGCTTCCTTCAATTGCCCCGCCAGTTGAGCAACTGCATTGTCCATGCACTCGTTCATCAGTGGATTGTTGACATTGCCCTGGAGCATCGCTACCTGGTTCATGTCGCGGATGTCCACCTTCACGCCCTTGCGGTTGACCTCGCCGGTGCCCTGAGACACGGACAAAACCTCGGCGGTATCGGGGCTCACCAGACGCGTGCTGATCTGCACTTTGGCATTGATGTCATGCTTGGTCTTCATCGCGCTGCCGCCGAAACCGCCGAAGCGCGAGGCACCCCCGCCGCCAGTAGTCTTGTCGGCATAGTCGTAGTGCGTGATGGTGCCGAGGATAATCGCGTCCACACCTAGAATCTTGCCCAGCTTGGCCGCCGTGACCGGGTCGGTGCGATCAGTATTGCTGAAGTTCTGCTCCGCCAGAAGCTTGTCGATGGCGTTGCGCTCGATTACGCTCACGTCGCCCTGTTGCACCAGTTTGACGATCAAAAGATCGGCAGCAGCTTTTCCAAGGTTAGGAGCGTTCGTCTCCGCAAAGGGCAGCCTCATGCCACCTTGAACAGCGGCATTGTCGAAATCAAAAACAGCGACGCGTTTCTTCTGTGGAGCCTGGCCCCATGCTGGAAGCGTTCCGAGGACCACGATCGTTACCCAGGCAGCTGCGCGCATCCCCGAAACCCCAAGGCCTTGAGTTGGCAGTTGATTAATTACAAGAAACCAGGCTCGCGGTCAAGAAAGAGGTAGCCCGCAACGCCATCAACCACAAAGGACACGAAGTATCACGAAGGCTTTAATGTCGGGCTTCCCTTCGTGGACCTTCGTGCCCTTTGGGGTTCATGCTTTTCCAAATCGAGCCGTTGGCCGTTCCCTGTCTCGTTTGACTACCCCTCCGGCCTTTGTTAACTTCAATAGTTTCCTGCCTGACTGCCTGCCGCTTATTCCCGGCAACGACCGCGGCGAAGAAACAGAATCGAGACACGTAATGGCCATCAAGTTCCGGGGCGTCGATTTCCTCGAATTCGACTCCTTGCTCACCGACGACGAGCGCCTGGTTCGCGACACTACCCGCAAGTTCATTGAAGACAACCTCATCCCCATCATTGAGGAGTGCAACCGCGCCGGCCGCTTCCCCAAGGAACTCGTGAAACCCATGGCCGACCTTGGGCTGTATGGCTCAAGCCTCAAAGGCTATGGCTGCGCCGGGATGTCGAATGTCGAATATGGACTGGTCATGCAGGAACTGGAGCGCGGCGACAGCGGGGTCCGCTCTTTTGTCAGCGTGCATTCGTCGCTAGCGATGTATCCCATCTACGCTTTCGGCAGCGACGAACAGAAAGAGACCTGGCTGCCGGTCATGCAAAAGGGCGACAAGATTGGCTGCTTCGGCCTCACTGAGCCTGACTTCGGATCCAATCCCGGCGGCATGCGCACTCGCGCCAGAAAGTCGGGTAAAGAATACATCCTCAATGGCGAGAAGATGTGGATCACATCGGGCTCCATCGCCGACGTCGCCATCATCTGGGCCAAAGTCGAAGACGAGGACAACAAGATCCGCGGCTTCCTGGTCGAGACTGATCGCCCCGGCTTCCGCGCCGAGGACGTGCACGGCAAGTGGTCGCTGCGGGCTTCGGTGACGTCAAGCCTTTCCATGCAGGACGTACACATCCCGGAATCGAATCTGCTGCCCAAGACCGGAGGGCTGAAGTCTCCGCTCATGTGTTTAAGCCAGGCCCGTTACGGCATTGGATGGGGTGCCCTCGGCGCCGCCATGGCCTGCTACGACTGCGCCCTGCAATATTCGCTATTCCGCAAACAATTCCACGACAAGCCCATCGCCTCGCATCAACTCGTGCAGGAAAAACTTGCCTGGATGATTTCCGAAATCACCAAAGGCCAGTTGCTGGCGCTCCAAGTCGGACGCCTCAAGGACAAAGACCAGGTCAAGCCACAGCACATTTCCATGTCCAAACGAAACAACGTCTGGATGGCACTCGAGTGCGCCCGTATGGCCCGCGACATCCTGGGAGCCAACGGCATCGCGGATGAGTACCCAATCTTCCGCCACATGGCGAACCTGGAGTCAGTGAAGACCTACGAAGGCACACACGACATCCACGCCCTGATCATCGGCCAAAGCGTCACCGGAATTGACGCTTTCTAGATAATTCCCGTGTAGGGCGGACACTCTTGTCCGCCGCCTTTGACTTTGTCGTTTTATTCTTAGAACTTGTCCTCTCACAAAAAACCACCAATCAAAAATCGGCGGGCGAGGGCGCCCGCCCTTCACAAGACGGCCCATCCGCTCGTAACTTTCTTTTCCCAACCAATCGGCGGTATATTCGTTGACCGGGTCTGGACAATTTCCTATCGATTGAAGTTCTTACCAATCAAGGGGCACTCATGACTGTCAACGGCAAGTCGGAAGTTAAGGCCAGAACATTTGGCCGAAATATTGAAAGCGATCTTGCTTCAAGATTTCTTCGGGTGGTGGAGACTGCAGCCATCGCCTCCGCCCACACCATGGGACAAGGCGAACGCAAGCTTTCCGACCAGGTGGCCACCGAAGCCATGCGTAAAACCATGGACGCGATTCCCATGCGCGGCACCATCGTGATTGGCGAAGGCGAACGCGATGAAGCTCCCATGCTCTACATCGGCGAAAAAGTCGGCGCCGAGTTTCCCGACGGGACCGAAGTTCCGGAAGTAGACATCGCCGTCGATCCCCTGGAAGGAACGAACCTGTGCGCCACGGGCGCACCGGGCGCCATCACGGTATTGGCCGCCTCGGAGAGTGGTGGCCTGCTGAACGCTCCTGACTGCTACATGGAAAAAATTGTTGTCGGACCATCCTGCAAAGGCGCGGTGGATCTCGACGCACCCGTCATCGACAACCTCAAGAATATTGCCAAGCGGATGCACCGCGACGTCGAGGATCTCGTCGTCATCGTGCTTGACCGGCCGCGCCACGAAAAACTGATTGCCGAGATTCGCAAGGCGGGAGCAAGAATCAGGCTGATCGGCGATGGCGATCTCTCCGCCGGCATTGCAGCTGCCGTTATTGGAACAGGCGTGCATGCGGTCATGGGCTCAGGCGGCGCGCCGGAAGGCGTCATCACTGCCGCCGCCATTCGCTGCCTCAACGGCTACATGCAGGGACGCCTGATCATCAAGCCGGAGATGGAAGAGCGCGTCGCTAAGATGGGCATCAAAGACAAGAACAAGATCTACGAAGCCGAAGATCTGGCTCCCGGTAAGCAACTTATTTTCGCCGCCACCGGAGTGACCGACGGCTCGCTGATGAAAGGTGTCCGCTTCTTCGGAGAAGGCACGCGAACATCCTCCGTGATTCTGACCCTGCGCACCGGCAAAGTACGCTTCATCGACAGCATCCACCTGGAGAAGGGGCCGGATGTGAAAGTCAGGTTTGTCTAAGTCTGGCCTTAACCACAGAGGACACAGGGGACACAACAGAGGATCCGCAAAACCATGGATTTCCTCTGTGTCCCCTGTGCCCTCTGTGGTTGAGTTCGTATTTGTGCTATCATCTAGATAAATCATCTAGGTGATTAAGGGGGGCACCCAATGAAAACTGTCGGACTCTTTGAGGCCAAACAGAAGCTTTCGGAACTAGTCGGGCGAGCGGCAGACGGAGAACGCATCGGAATTACGCGACGCGGAAAGCTGACCGCCCTTATTGTCCCTGCACGATCCGAAACCAAACTGGACGACGTCTTCGATGAGATTGAGCGGATTCGCAAGACTGCCAAACCACATCGGGGACTAAGCGCGAAGGACATGATCGAGGAGGGGCGGGATTGATACGCTTCGTTCTCGATGCCTCGGTAGCCCTCGCGTGGTTCGTGGACAATCCCGTAGCTCCTTATGCCGTTCGAGTGCGGAAATCGTTGGCGAGCGACGGACGCGCAGTAGTTCCCGGACTGTGGCACCTCGAAATGGCCAACGGATTTGCCGTCGCCGAAAGGCGTGGCATCTTGACCTCTACCAACTCCAGAGCTGCGATAACTGTGATCGAACACCTATTCACCCAGGCCATCGAGAGCAGCGCCGATTTCATTTCGATACGCCAAGTCCTTGCCACGGCCCAGACCTTCGAGCTTACAGCGTACGACGCTGTCTACCTGGAGACAGCGCGGCGCGAACGACTCCCGCTGGCGACACTTGATCGAAAGCTGCTCGCGGCAGCTCGTCAGGCCGGCGTCGAGCTCTTTTCCTAACCCGCTTCGGGCCTACTGCGGCGTCGGAGGCCATTCCTGCGACACGCCCGAGAACAGGCTTACAGTCTTCTCTGCCCGCCTTGTCCCGTCGTGCACCGCGATCTTGTGCGGCTTGCCAACTTCGTATCCGTCCCATAGCGAGACTCCGGCATACGCGCCGTCCTTCCGCAGTGCGTAGTACGTCATGTCCATGAAGCGGAGGCGATCCATATCGCCGTTGTAGTTGCGGACAATGCGTTTCAGCGCATCCATGGCGGCGTCCAGGGGCGACATCCCGTGCCTCATGTTTTCCACGATAGTGTGTGCACCCGCTACCTTGATGTTCTCTTCTCCGCTGCCAGTGGCGCCGGCTGATCCTACATCCTGGTCGGTGTAGCAACCCGCCCCAATGATCGGAGAATCGCCGCAGCGTCCGGGCAGTTTCCATGCCAGTCCGCTCGTGGTGGTTGTGCCGGAAATTTCTCCCTTTTCATTCAGAGCCGAACAATGGATAGTGCCGGTCGGTGGAAACAGGACCTTGCGGATAGCAACCATGCGTTGTTCCGGTTCAATTCCAATATCCGCAGCAACTTCTTTCATGTGCTCGAGACGTCGCTGGAAATCGTCAGCATGTGTCGATCCCAACGCGCGCTTCTTCCAATCCGGACTGGACAGCCCCGGCCCCCACCAGTCAGAGTGAGTTTCCTTCCACAACAGCCAGATCTTGCGGGAGTGCTCGGTCAGCAAATTCTCCCGGGGAAAGCCCCGCGCCACGGCAAACCGTTCCGCGCCTTCTCCAACCAACATGACGTGACCGGTATGCTCCATGACTGCCTGAGCCACCAGTGAAACATTCTTGATATTTCTCACGCCTCCAACTGAGCCCGCCCGCCGAGTCGGACCATGCATGCAGCAGGAGTCGAGTTCGACTACGCCTTCTTCGTTCGGGAGTCCACCAAGCCCGACGCTATCTTCATTCGGATCGTCCTCCGGGCCCCTCACCACTTTCAGGGCCGCGTCCAGCGTATCTCCGCCGTTTTTCAGGAACGCGTAAGCCTCTTCCATGTAGTCGAAACCGTTGGCGGCGCTGATCATAATCGGACGCTTTCCTGCAGCCGGGGTTTCGGTCTTATTCGACTGCGGTTGCTTGCGCTCTTCTGCTTCCATTCCCAACGAGACCGCACCGATGACCGCGGTAGAGAGAAAATCGCGGCGAGAAAAGGCCATTGCACTCCTCCATGACTGAAGTGAAACAGATTGAAATGATGAGAAACCGGAAAGGATAGCACGTCCGAGGAAATTGAAATTCAAACCAGGCCACGGATTTGCACGAATCTTCACGGATTTATTTCTTAATAATCTGATCCGTGAGGATCCGTGCAAATCCGTGGCCAAAGAGGTGTAACTGGCCTACGAAGCCACCGCGGCCTTTTTGTTCTTTCCGTCCGCGCGGAAACGCAATAGCGCGGCGATGCCTCCAACATGGTCGAATTCAGGATCTTCTTTCACATACATCAGTTCAACATCGCGGCGGATCGCGCCCCGCACAATCGCATCGCAGACATCTTCCAGTTCGCGTGTCGCGGAGCCGCAGACCGAACAAAATCGAACCATGTGAGCATCCAGATGACCGCAGTTGGAACATTCGACCGCATGTCCGGTGTAATCGTCCGCCATCAGTAAGACCTGGACTTCGCCCATTTCGAGCGATCGCAGCACGCGCCGCAGTCCGGTCACACCTCGCCGGTTGCTCTTGGCCTGGCTGAGCACTTCCTTCACCTGCGCCTGACGGTGTTGTGCCAGCGAATCCTTTAAAATGCGCTCGCCCTGCTGGCGCACCTGCTGTTCCGTCGCACCGCCGACTTCGGCGGCGAAGTGTCCGAGTAGCCGCTTCTTCACATAAGGGTGAAGCTGCGCTTCGAAGTCGCTGTAGTGATTGTCATGAGATCCAACGGCAAGCTGGTCGAAGGCCCCTCTCTCCAGTCCCTGCTTTAGAGAATCCGCGACATTCTTGAAATGGTGCAGGACTTCGTCGTTCACGCTGCGTTCGGCGTGGCCGGCATCGACACCCGCAAAACCGTCGCCACGACCCCGACGCGGCAAAGGCCGGAACAGAGACTCGCCTTCCTTGAGTTCGTCCAGATGCAGATCAAAGAATCGCGCCCGGTGGCGATCGAGCAAGACCAACCGCAGACGAGGCTGAGCACCTAGCACCTCGGCTAACTCCTTTAAGCGAAACCGGCGATTGACAAAAAGTTGGGTTTTGGCGAGTTGCGGCGGCAAATCAAATTCACGCCAGATTTTCCGGCTGCCACAGGCGAACACTGCCTTGGCCTGCGAGCGATGTGCAGCCCAATCTCCGGCTGCTTCTAAAATTCTTTGCAAGTCGTCGCGCGCGCAACCGTTCCGGCCATCTTTCTCGGCTTCACGCAGGGCCTGATGTACCAGGTCCTTGGTGAGAATTGACTGGTCCCGGTGCGACTTGTTGCTGGGACGTGTCGGTTGAAAATAAAAACTGATCGCACAATCCGTATCGCCGCCCTTGAACTCGGCCAGCGCGCGGATATCTTCGCGAGTGATCATGTTTCACTCTCCTGAATACCGCAGAAATCAGTCCGTTCCAGTGTTCTGAAGGGTTTGGCCTTTGAAGCGATTTACGATCTGGGGCGAACGTCGAAGATGTTCCCTGGCCGCAATGATCGAAGCGTTGATCGCTGCCGGTTTTCGGTCCGTGATGGCTGCAATCTCCGCCACCGAGAAACCTTCCATGGTGTGCAAGATGAACACCTCACGGTCGTGAGATTTGGCCGCTGCGAGCGCCAACTGGACGATCATGTCCATCTCGTCGGACGAAGCGATGTCTTCCGGCGTTGCAATGCGACGGTCGGCAATGACGCTTTCCTTGGTAAAAATCTCGTCCGGCTGATGAAACTGGAGTGCAGGTTCGTCACTTGCCCGCACATTCGGCATACGGACTGACTCTTCCAAATGAATGGATGCCACACTGTCCGAACTACGGGCTTGCAGGTCGCCGATTGCATGAATAGCCAGCCGATACAACCACGGCTCCAGCGAGATCTTGTCCGGTTTGTCCCCGCCATCGCCTAAAGCTCCAGCGATAACCTCATCGATCACTTCATCTTTCGTGACGGCATCCCGGATCATCTCTTCAGTAGCCTCACGAAAATAAAGCTCTCGCTCCACGAACCGCTCCAGGCGGGAGAGATTTGCATTCACATAACAACGAACATCTTCGGCTGAAACCGTAGATGGCTGAATCGCAGCCAAAGTTTGCTCGAACGGAACTTGGGCATCCGTACGCGACCGCTCTGACCGGCGGCGCGACCAGTTATGCGAGCTGCGGAGCAGATCCTTGTGGCGAGTGGTTTGCTGAAGCAAATCGTCAAACGCGCTTTTGATGGCGGCCACTGGCGTTCGCGCCGAGCGTTGTGCCGCAATTTGCCCTGAAGGCAACCGCAAGTTCAGCGACACGATCGTGCCCTGGCGCGGAGAGCTCTGCTCCACCACACCTTTCAGGTGCAGCAGTTCGGGCCGAAAGAACTGAAGCCTCTTGCGCAGTTTTTCGACCAGATGATTGACTTCTCTTTCGAGATCGGGAGTCTTGCGCAGCTTATAGCTGATGTGGACATTCATGCCAAGCCTCAGAACACGGGTAGCGGGTCCCGTGAAGCTTTGTCGTCCTTACAATTCGGATTCTACACCCGCACGGGGAAAGTCAAAGGGCGAAAAGTCAGGAAAGTTTTTAGCATTGCCTTCATTTCTCGCGATGGGAAAGAGCCAATGATTACGAGACTCGCGGCCAGCTTTTAGGCGCATGGTAGTATTGGCCAAGGAAGCATCAATGAAACAGGATAAAAAATACACGGTCATCATTGAACGCGACGAAGCGGGATACTATGTCGCCACAGTGCCCACATTACGCGGTTGCCATACTCAGGCGAAAACTCTCGACACTCTGATGAAACGCGTTCGGGAGGCTATTCAGGTTTGCGTGGGCAGCGACGACGATCAAAGTGAGCCGCTGGAGCTGGTCGGTATTCAACAAGTTTCCCTATGACCCGCCTTCCCCGTCTTAAGGGTAAGGAAATTGTAAAGATCCTCGAACGCACAGGCTTTCGGATAGTTCGAACTCGCGGTAGCCATGCGGTTCTGAAGCATCAAGACGGAAGAACTACCGTGGTTCCTCTGCACTCAAGCGAGATCATCGGACCAGGACTTCTTCGCGCCATTCTGCGCGATGTGGAACTTCCCCTTGACGAATTTTTGAAATTTTCTTAATTGGCGGATCGCCTAGACCGCGACGGTGACCGACGTCTCGGTCCGCGTCACTGGACGGTATAACGTGTCCCGTTCGACAGGTTCCCTGCCCGCTTCGCGAATCAGACGCACCAGGTCCTGGCGCCGCATGCCTTGTGGGGTTGTCGCGCCCGCATCGTGGTAGATCTTTTCTTCGACGACCGTACCGTCGATATCGTCTGCACCAAAACGCAACGCAATCTGAGCAATCTTCGGAGTCATCATCTGCCAGTAGGCTTTGATGTGCGGAAAATTATCCAGCACCAGCCTGCTGACTGCGATCTGCTTGATGTCCAGCATGCCGCTGGTCTTAGGCAGATGCTGCAGCGGGGTGTTATCAGGATGGAATGCCAGTGGAATAAAAGTCTGGAAGCCGTGAGTCTCGTCCTGCAGAGCCCTGAGTTTCAGCAGATGATCGACCCGGTCCTCATCGTTTTCGACGTGACCATAGAGCATCGTCGCATTCGACTTCAGACCGATCTGATGGGCCAGTTTCGCCGTATCCAGCCACTCACCGCCATCGATCTTGTGGTCGCAAATAATATGACGCACCCGATCGGCGAAAATCTCCGCGCCGCCGCCCGGCAGTGAATCCACGCCGGCCGCCTTCAGTTGTTCCAGTGTCTCCCGAATCGAAAGCTTGGCTCGCTTCGACAAATAGGCTACCTCGACCATGGTGAAAGCTTTGAGGTGAACCTGCGGAAACCGCTGCTTCAATCCCGACACCAGATCTAGAAAGTATTGAAACGGAAGATCGGGATGCAATCCGCCAACAATATGGAATTCCGTCACCGCCTCGGAGTATCCGGAAGCAGCAGTCTCGAAAGCCTCTTCCAGGGCCATGGTGTATGCGCCCGGAGTATCTTTCTTGCGTCCAAAAGCGCACAGCCGGCAGGCAGCCACACATACGTTGGTGGGGTTCAGATGGCGGTTAACGTTGAAATACGCTTTGTCCCCATGCATCCGTTCGCGGACATAATTCGCCATCCAGCCGACCGCCAGAATGTCACCAGTACGGTAGAGAGCAATCGCATCGGCCTCGTCGAGGCGGACGCCGGCAAGAACCTTTTCATGAATTGGCCCAAGTCGGGCATCGTCAGTCTGGAATGAATGCAAGCTGGACATCACTCTTGATGATACCGCAGGCCACGCCCGAAGTGACAGTACCAGGAAAGTAGCGCCGGCGTCCCGCCGGCTGTCCGGAGGGCGTCTCGCCCTCCGC
>Ga0097621_100001103_pt1 | contig 18849 bp, 11 predicted proteins | sample KBSMisM72_FD_73165 | JGI IMG/M metagenome (GOLD analysis project Ga0097621, IMG submission 73165) | Miscanthus rhizosphere microbial communities from Kellogg Biological Station, Michigan, USA - KBS Miscanthus M7-2 (version 2) (version 2) | ecosystem: Host-associated > Plants > Roots >... | reverse complement strand
CTGGTGGCCAAGTTCGGCGGCGGTTTGTGGGAAGCCGCGATCGATCATTCTCCGCTGGATGTTGTGGCCTGGCACGGCAATTTAACACCATATAAATACGATTTAGCCAAGTTTAATTGCATCAATACCGTGACTTGGGATCACCCCGACCCATCCATTTATTGCGCGCTGCTCTCGCCTTCGGCAATCCCCGGCACGGCCAATATGGAGCTGTCCGTTTTCGGCCCGCGCTGGAGTGTGGCGGATCACACCTTCCGGCCCCCGCCGTTCCATCGCAACATCGCCAGCGAGTTTATGGGTTTGATTTACGGGCAATACATCGGCAAAACCGAAGGCTTTGTGCCGGGCAGCGCGAGCCTACACAACTGCATGAGCGGGCACGGCCCGGATGCGGAGGCTTTCGAGCGCGGGGTTTCCGCGCAGCCGAAACCGGAGTATCTCGGCAACACCATGGCATTCATGTTCGAGACGCAGTTGCAAATCCGCCTGACTCAGTTCGCGCTCAAAACCGATTTGGTGGAGAGCAGCTATTACACCCACTGGCAAGGGATCAAGAAGCAGTTTAAGCCGGCCTAGTCGTCAAAATTGGCATCAGGATGCGGTTTACGCCAATCGAAAAATTGCAGGCGGCACGAGCTACAGCGGTTGACCGGCGCGCCCGTCACGGCTTGGAGCCACGCCAGGGGATCGTGCGAGAACCCGTCCACTTTGTCGCGTTTTTTGAGGCGCTGCACCGCGTGCGAGCCGCAGCGGATGCAACACGAATGGCGCGAAAAAAGGAAGCGGCAATGAGCGTACAGAAACGTGCGATACGCGCCCGACCTGCGGTTGCATTTCGGGCACTCGTACCTATCGGACCACAACAGTTTTTTGAGCCGTGTCCGGTGCACGCGAATCAAGCGCTTCCCGCATCCGTGGCAAGGCAGTATGTTGGAGGCAGTTTGCCCCAACATACTCCTGATTTGACCCTGAGTCGCCATTTGCCAGACAGAATACATCGAATTGCGATAATGAATGCGCTATCTTTTGATGCTGCGTCGCCTTTGAAGGAGAAACCGAAGAAATGAAAAATATGTACTGGAGTGTGGCTGGACTGCTATTCTGCGCAGCAAGTTTCCTGTCTGCGCAGGACGGGGAGGGGTGGTACAAGCAAGGTTGCGCGTCCTGCCATGACGGCGGCCTGGACCGCGCGCCCAGCCGCGAAGCCTTCAAACAAATGAGTCCCGCGGGCGTTTTAGCAGCCATGGAAACCGGGCCCATGATCTCGATGGCGGTGCGCTTTACGCAGCCGCAGCGGCGCGCGATTGCGGAATTCTTAACGGGCAAGTCCTTCGCGGATCCCATCGAAGTCGCGGCCTCGCCGAAAGCCATGTGCGCGAACAGTCCGAGTACTTTCTCGCTTCCGGCATCTGGGCCCGCCTGGAACGGCTGGGGCATGAACACTTCGAACACGCGCTTTCAAGATGCGGCCGCTGCCGGATTCACGGCCGCGCAGGTGCCGCGACTCAGGCTGAAGTGGGCCTTTGGGTTCCCCGGTGAACTGACGCGCATGGGCGCGCCCAATTTAGCGGGGGGACGCGTTTTCGTGGGCAGCGCGGATGGCAAAGTATATTCGCTCGACGCCGCGAGCGGCTGCGTTTACTGGGCGATTGATGCAGGTTCGGGAGTGCGCTCAGCCATCACCATTGCGCAGATCGGAACTCGCTACGCCGCGTTGTTCGGAGACGGCCGCGCTTTCGCGCACGCTGTCGACGCCGCGACGGGTCAGGAAATCTGGAAAACCAAGGTGGACGATTACCCGGTGGCGGGCATCACCGGCGGCTTGGTGTTTTATAAAGATCGAGTGTATATTCCTGTGAAATCGGGCGAAGAAGCCGCCGGTGGATCGGCAAAATACGAATGCTGCCGCTTCCGTGGATCGCTAGTGGCGCTGGATGCGTCGACGGGCAAACAGATCTGGAAAACCTACACCATCGAAGAACCCAAGAAGACCAAGGTCAACAAAGTCGGCACGCAATTGTGGGGACCGTCGGGCGCACCCATCTGGAGCACCCCGGCCGTCGATCCTCGGCGCAACACTATTTATGTCACGACGGGGGACAATTACAGCGATCCCAGTTCGAGCATGAGCGATGCTTTCATCGCGATGGACGCGGATACCGGCAAGATTTTGTGGTCGCGGCAGATGACCGCGAACGATGCCTACACTTCCGCTTGCCGGATGCCCGACAAGACGAATTGTCCGGAGGTCAACGGGCCCGATTTCGATTTCGGCGCGTCGCCGATTCTGGTCACGCTCGGCAACGGCAAACGGCTGGTCGTGGCGGGCCAGAAATCCGGCATGGTGCATGCGCTCGATCCGGATCAGGGTGGCGAACTGGTGTGGTCAACGCGCGTGGGCATCGGCGGAACCATGGGCGGCGTGCAATGGGGCTCGGCCGTGGATGCCAACAATATTTACGTGGCGAATTCCGATATTCTGCGCGTCATGCTGCCCTTTGCGAACAACACTGACGCCGATCCCAAGCGCGGCGGCGGCATGTATGCGCTGCGGCTCGATACAGGAAAGCAGGTGTGGTTCACGCCGCCTGTCGGCTGCGGCGAAAAGAAACGCTGCAGCCCCGCACAGTCGCAGGCAGTGACAGCCATTCCCGGCGTGGCGTTCTCGGGTTCCGTCGACGGGCACTTGCGCGCGTACGACGCCGCGAACGGCAAGGTGGTGTGGGACGTGGATACGGCCGTCGGCTACAAAACCGCCAACGGCGTTACCGCGCATGGCGGATCGCTCGACGGCGCGGGACCTGTCATCGGCGGCGGGATTCTGTACGTTAATTCAGGGTATTCGTCGGCGGGAGGAATGCCGGGCAATGTGCTGTTGGCTTTTTCGGTGGACGGGAAGTAGCGAGAGTTCAGATGAGCGGTGACGAACAAGCGATTCGCGAGCTGATCGCAACTTGGAACCGCGCAACATCCGCGGGAGACGCCGCGCCTCTAACGAAGCTAATGGCCGAGGGCGTCGTCTTCCTGACTCCCGGTCAGCCGCCGATGCTCGGCCGGGATGGTTTCGTAGCTGCATTTCAGGCGGCCTTGAAGCGCTTCCGCATCGACCCGGTTTCCCAGGTGCAGGAGATTCAGATCGCGGGCGACTTGGCATATTGTTGGACTCACATCACGGTTACAATGACACCCATCAATGGTGGAGCAGCCGCGCGGCGCAGCGGTCACGCGCTCACGATCTTGCGCAAGCAGGCCGGCTCATGGGTGATCGCGCGCGATGCGAATATGCTGACGGCGGATGCATGAAGACGGCGGCGTTACTCGCGTTTGCTGCTGGCGCCCTCTGCGCCCAGACGGTCCAGGTGTATTCGGAGTTCGCGCAAATCAATGACGCTGGCGAGGTGCTGGCGCCCGAGAATCCTCGCGAAATTCTGTCGCCGGCCGTCGCCCGCAACGCTTTCAGTTCGTTTCAGATTGCGATTCAGGTTGCGAAGGGCGCCAAGTTCCTGGTGTACATGGGCCAGAATCCGGATGACGCCGCGAAGGTGACCCTCTATCGCCGACGCGCCGGCAAGCTCGAGCCCGTGGAGCTGCCATATTCCAGCGATTCCTCACAAGTTTTGTGGATGGATCTATGGGTCGGCGCGAACGCGCCGGTGCGCCGCGTGAAAATCGAGCCTCAGGTGGGCATCGATGGCGACTGGGTGGCCTACCCGATGGAAGTGCGCGTAATGGAGCCCGTGGTACCGGATTCTGCGGCTCTCACACCGGGAGTCGCAAGCCCCTTCGAAGTCATGCGCGCTTTTCTGTGCGGGAGGAAAGTGCCACCTGTCGCGAACCCGATGCCCGTCGGCGCGGATCTGCTCTTCCGCAACGCGCAACAGGACATGGCGCTAGCCGCCGCAGGCTCCGTGCCGCTTCGCGACGAGATGAAGAAGGCCATGGGAGGGTGCAATGCCAACCCACCCGCCGATCCCGAATTCTACCTGCGCCTCCGCGATTATTTGTTCACGCCCCTATGGAAAAAGGTGCGCTGAAGCGGCCCGCCGCGCTAAACTTGGTATTCGCCCCCCGCGGAGAGATGGCCGAGTGGTTGAAGGCGCACGCTTGGAAAGCGTGTTTAGGGGAAACTCTAACGAGGGTTCGAATCCCTCTCTCTCCGCCATTTATTTTCAATAACTTAGAGAAAAGGTGTTAACATCACACTGGAGTCGCGACACGGCCCAACGGCTTCAACAAGGTTCCGGTGTCGGATTCACGCCGCCGCGGCCGTCTTCACTGATCCGTGCGGATCGATAACGAACTTTTTGGCAGCCCCTTTATCGAAGTCACTGTAGCCCTTGGGCGCGTCGTCTAGCGAGATCACCTTGACGTTACAGGCCTTAGCGATTTGCACCTTGTCGTAGAGAATCGCTTGCATCAGTTGCCGGTTGTAGCGCAGGACAGGGCATTGACCGGTGTGGAAGGAGTGCGACTTTGCCCAACCCAGACCTATGCGGATGCTCAGGGACCCGATCTTAGCAGCAGCATCCACTCCGCCTGGATCTCCAGTGACGTACAAGCCCGGAATGCCTAACGAGCCCCCCGCTCGAGTGATCTCCATGATCGAATTGAGTACCGTCGCCGGCCGTTCCACAATCGCGTCGTGGCCGTGTCCACGCGCTTCAAACCCTACGCAATCCACTGCGGCATCGACGACCGGTTCGTCCACGATTTGTGCAATCTGGTCAGCAAGTGAGGCATCCTTCCGCAGGTCGATTGTTTCGCACCCGAAGCTTCTCGCTTGCGCAAGGCGCTCCGGAATCATGTCTCCCACAATGACGACTGCGGCACCGAGTAAATGGCACGATGCTGCGCACGCGAGACCCACAGGGCCCGCACCGGCGACGTAGACAACACTGCCCGTGGTCACTCCCGCCGTAACTGCGCCATGATACCCAGTTGGGAAAATGTCCGATAACAGTGTCAGGTCACAAATCTTCGAAAGAGCTTTCGCCTTATTCGGGAACTTGATGAGATTGAAATCGGCGTAGGGAACCATTACGTATTCCGCCTGTCCACCGACCCAACCTCCCATGTCCACGTATCCATAGGCGGCTCCGGGACGCGCGGGATTCACGGTTAAGCAAATTCCCGTCTTTCCTTCGCGGCAGTTTCTGCATCGGCCACAAGCAATGTTGAATGGTACCGTTACCAGGTCCCCCATATTCAACATCTCCACATCTTTACCTTTTTCTACTATTTCTCCCGTAATCTCGTGCCCTAGAATAAGTCCTTGCGGAGCTGTTGTCCGCCCACGTACCATGTGTTGATCAGAACCGCAGATATTCGTGGTGACGATCTTTAAAATGACGCCATGAGGCGCATCCTTCCCGCCAAATGGATCGCTTTCGCTCTTTGGCATCCGGAGCTTCGGATAAGGAATCGATTGGACTTCCACGACTCCTGGCTTAATGTAGGCGACTCCGCGATTATTTGCCATACTATGACATGCCCTATGCTTGAATGAATTGGAGTCAATACGCAGCCGCACCAGCCTCGGCTACCGCGTGGTCCTGATCCCCGGACCCCCCACTGACTCCGATCGCGCCTACGACCACGCTACCCTTCTTTAAAGGGATTCCGCCGGCAAAGATCATAACCTTCCCGTTATTAGATGCGTGTATTCCAAAAAACTGCCCGCCTGATTGAGAATGGGACGCCAGATCTTTGGTGGAAATATCAAAAGCGCGAGACGTATACGCCTTTTTCTGCGAGATATCGATACTGCCGATCCACGCGCCGTCCATCCGGACATGCGCGATGATATTTCCACCTCCATCCGCGACGGCGATGTTCATCGGCTGTCCAATCTGCTGTGCCTTCTTCTCAGCAGCTGCAATTACTCTTCGGGCATCATCTAGACTAACCATTCGGTTTCTCCTCTCGATCTTCAAAAACTACGAACCAAGTAAATTGCTGACAGGTTACTGGCTGGCTCCGCTACGACGTGAATCTAAACGGGCCGTTTTAGCAGCGTTCAAGCTGCGAAGGTTTACACACACTTATGCGAGCAGTGGCTTGATCACTTCACCTTCGACGTCCGTGAGCCGAAAATTCCTACCGGCGGATTTATACGTAAGTTTTGTATGGTCGATTCCCAAGAGGTGTAGAGCCGTCGCGTTGATGTCATGCACCGAAACGGGATTCTCAGCGATGTTGTAGCCGAAATCATCAGTCGAGCCATATATCGTGCCGGATTTGATTCCACCGCCCGCCATCCAGATCGTATACGCTTTCGTGTGGTGATCACGACCCAAGTAAGGAGACTCCTGCCGCATGGGAGTTCGGCCAAATTCGCCAGCCCAGATGACCAACGTGCTGTCGAGAAGTCCGCGTTGTTTTAGATCCTGGATCAGAGCGGCGGATGGCTGATCCGTTTCGCGGCAAGCCGCGGGGGTCTTGTTGACCACGTCCTCATCGAACGTGGCGCCATGCATATCCCAACGGCGGTGCGTTAGCTGGATAAAGCGGACTCCGCGTTCCACCATACGGCGCGCCAGCAGGCAGTTGTTGGCGTAAGAGGACTGCCCAGGAGTGGTGCCGTAAAGCCTGTGAATCGCTTCCGGCTCACTGGCGATGTCCATCAATCCGGGGACGCTGGTTTGCATTTTGTACGCAAGCTCATACTGGACGATGCGGGTATTGATCTCCGGGTCGCCTTCTTCGTCCAGATGCTGGGAGTTCAATTTGCCGATGAGATCCAGTGCCCTGCGGCGAGTCTCCGGGAGCATCCCTTCCGGGTTGGATAAGAACTTAATCGGGTCTCCCTTCTTTTGGAGAGAGACACCTTGATGAACAGTTGGCAAAAATCCACTGGACCAGATTGCTGCTCCGCCACAGGGATTTGCATCCCCGGATAGCATCACTACGTAAGCAGGAAGATCCTTGCTCTCACTGCCGATTCCATAAGAAAGCCAAGATCCAAACGCTGGGCGCCCGGGAATCTGAAACCCAGTCATCTGAAAGATCTGTGCAGGACCATGATTGAACTGCGTGGTATGCATCGACCGCACAAAGGCGATATCGTCTACGACCTTGGCTGTGTGTGGAAGGAGATTGGAGAGCCACACCCCGGATTTCCCATATTGTTTAAAAGTAAATGGCGATTTTTGAATTTTGGGAACACCGCGAATGAACGCGAATCTCTCACCTTTGATCAAACTTTCCGGAATTGGTTCCTGATCCCGCTTTTCAAGCTCCCGCTTGTAATCGAACATATCGATATGCGGTGGACCTCCGTTCTGCTGGAGGTAAATGATGCTCTTGGCCTTAGGAGCGAAATCAAAAGCATGCGACCCTAGGCTTTGAGGCAAGCCCTGTGCGTCCAAGCGCGCCGGCATTAGTGTCGCCAGCGCGACCGAGCCAATGCCGATTCCTGCCGCTTTCCCAAAAGCCTCCTCGAAAAAATGCCTTCGAGTGAGACGTAGGATTTCCTGCTGAGTCATTCTCCCATTACTCCTTCGTAAGCGCCTCGTCCAGATTTAAGAGAGTGTTTGAAACCATCGTCCAGGCGGCGAGCTCTGGATCTTGCTTACCGCAAATCGCTTCGGCTTCCTTAGCGTTGCCGTTAAAGTATTTTCGTTCGCTTTCGTAGGTATCCAAGATAGCGGCGGCTTCCTTGTCACTGGGGCGGCGCGAGGTAACCAGACGGAAACCGTATACTACGCGCTCTGCGCTATCGCCCCCCCCTTCGCGTTGGATGCGAGCTGCCATGGCCCGGGCAGCCTCAAAAAACGCGGGGTCATTGAGAGTGGTTAGTGCCTGTAATGGCGTGTTCGAGCGATTCCGTCTGCCATTTGTCGTTTCGCGCGAAGGCGCATCGAAGACAGTCAAGCTCGGATAGCGCACCGTGCGGCGGATGAAGATATACAGACCGCGACGATAACGGTCTTCACCTTGGCTGGTCACCCAGCGGTCGTCAGCCGCCCGGAAGGGTATGTCCCACATGCCTTCCGGTTGTGGCGGCATAATGGGCGGTCCGCCCAATTTCAGGCTCAGCAGTCCGCTCGTAGCAAGTGAAATGTCGCGTATCATCTCAGCCTCCACGCGGAAGCGAGGCCCCCGCGCCAGCAGCGCATTCTTGGGATCGCGCTCCAGCAGTTCTGGGCTTGCTTTAGAGGACTGGCGGTATGCGTTGGAAGTAACTATCAGCCGGACGAGAGCCTTCTGGTCCCATCCGCCGCTCATAAACTCCGTTGCCAGCCAGTCGAGTAGTTCGGGATGCGAAGGAGGGAATCCTTGGGTGCCGAAATCTTCCGATGTTTCGACGATGCCCATACCGAATATCATTTGCCATATTTGGTTGACCCTCACGCGGGCCGTAAGTGGGTTATCGCTACTCACCAGCCACCGAGCCAGGCTCAGACGATTCCCTTCCCCATCTTTTGGGAGCGAGCCCAGGAAAGAAGGAACATTAGCCTCCACTTCCTCGGTCTGTGCGGTGTAGGCGCCACGCTCATGCATGAACGCTTTGGGATGAGTTATCTCCATATTTTCACCAAGGACCAGCGTGCTGGTGATCTTCAGATCCGCGATCCGGCGCCGCAGATCTGCTATCTGCGCGCGTTGCGCCGCAAGCTCGGGAGCAACATTGCGCCATTGCACCACCAACGGATCCTCGGCATCCTCTTTGGGCCCATTTCGTCCGCCTGTCAGACTAATTACATTCTCGAGTTTCGCAATATACGAAGAGCGTTCCTCCCGCGGCATGGTCAACAAGGCCCGCAGGTGGCTGGAGACTTCCAGGAGCTTTCCGGGATCGGGCGAGCTCGTAACCGAGACACGGAATTTCCCCAGTCCGATTCCGAGATACTGCGACAACTGGGCCAAGCGGATCCGCAGCATGTCGTTAGGGCCGGCCCGGAACGGTTTCTCAAAAGTGAGAATGAGCGTCCCAGGCAATCGCGTGTTTTCGCGGCTAACATCCGATCGCCAGACTCGTCCGGCTCCTTCATATTGCTGGATGACGCTCTGGCGAAGATTATCCGCAGCCCATTGCTTGATTTCGATCTTCGACAGCTTGTCCGACGCAGATCCTGCCTCTATGTCTATCCCCGTAACAATAAAATTCCCGTAATAATCGCGGCCCGGGCCATCATGAGGCAAACTCTTGTCGGGCAATGCCTCAATCCGGATACCCGTGATTTCACCTGTCACCGGTGACTTCGCCTCTATGGTGTAGGCGTCTGTATCCGGGTTGGCTCCCGAGACCAGAATCGAGGCATCCGGCGCCGTCGTCAGAGTCGATCCGGCTTGAGAGGTCAGATGCGTCGGCTGTAACGGCCGCCATTGATTCTCGGCCGCGAGCAGCGATCGCTCCCAGTCCGCTTCCATCTTCTGTTTCTCGGGCGTGACCGTTTTCATTTCTGCATCGATCTTGGCGATTTGCGCGTTAAAATCGTCACGCTTCTTAGCCTGGTCCGCACTTGCTAAGTCGAATTTCGGTTCGTTATAAGACGATACGTATCCACCAGTCCTGCCGGCTTCGAATTTCGAATTATTGAAGAACGCCACCATCTGGTAAAACTGCTTCTGTGTAAATGGATCGTACTTGTGGTTGTGGCATTGCGAGCATTGAATCGTCGACCCCAGCCAAACATTACCAACGGTGATCGCGCGATCGGTCTGGGCCACCCAGTTCTGTTCCGCGGGATCCGTGCCACCTTCCGTATTGAGCATCGACGAGCGGACGAATCCAGTCGCGACTCTCTGATCAGAAGTTGCATTCGGCAGAAGATCACCCGCAAGCTGCTCGATCGTGAATTGATCGAAGCGCTTGTTCTCATTAAAGGACTTGATCACCCAATCGCGATAGGGCCACGCGACACGCTGAAAGTCTCGTTCATATCCATTCGAGTCGCCGTAACGACCTAGATCGAGCCATGGGGTGGCCATCCTCTCCCCGTATTGGGGTGACGCCAGGAGCTTATCTACCAGGCGTTCATAGGCATCAGGGCGCGAATCGCTCGCGAAAGCGTCGACTTCGGCCGGGCTAGGAGGTATCCCGATGACGTCCAAGTACAAACGGCGTGCCAGTTTCTGTTTTGTCGCCTCTGGGGACGGTCGCAGCCCCTCCTTTTCAAGGCGGGCAAGAATAAAGCTATCGATCGCGTTTCGTGCCCACTTGGAGTCCTTGACGGCGGGAACTGCGGGGCGCGCCGGCTTTACGTAGGACCAGTGCATCGCCTTTCCAATAGAATCCGGCCAATTGGCGCCCTGATCGATCCACTTCTCGATTAAGGCGATTTGCTCGTTGGTGAGAGGAGACCCCGCCAGAGGCATCCGCGGCTCACTGCCTTCCCCGCGTACCCGGTGCACCAAGCGGCTGTCCCTAGCATTCCCAGCCACAATAACCAGGCCGGACGCGGCACCCTTCAGAGCCAATGCTTTGCTGTCCAGGTGCAATTGGGATTTAGGGTCATTCCCGCTGTGACAGGTGTAACAGGAACTGCGGAAAATCGGTTGGATTTGACTGACAAAATCTACCGACGTGTCAGCTTTAGCTCCCTGATCGATCCATGTCTTAATCGCAGCAATCTGGCCTGCAGTCAGTTGGCTGCCGGGCGGCATACGATTATTCCCATTCGGGTCCGTAATGCGCGCAATGAGCAGGCTTTTCTCCGCCTCCCCGGGATTCAGAACTTTCCCCGACGTGCCGCCCTTTAGAAGACCTTCAGGCGTGTCCAGGCGCAACTCAGCAGGGGCCGCATTGCCTTGATGGCACTGGACGCAGTTTGCCGCCAGAATCGGCTGGATGTCTTTCCGGAAATCAACTTGCTGCGCACATAGAAAAGCCGGAACAAACAGACCGAAGGCTAGGGTTAGAGGAGCAATGAATCTATCAGTCATAATCGAATGATTTCCCACAATTCGCGCGGGTCCAAACTATCACTATTGTCCACTAGCCGGAACAAGCGCGGTAGTGACGGCACCGTGAATACTCACGTGAATCTATCCGCCCCAAGCACAAGTTATTTCCTTGGCAAATGTGGCCGGAGCGGGAAGCCAGCGCACCGCAATTATCAGAAACTAAAAGACTAGCTTCAGCGCAAATTGGATTTGCCTGGGGGTGCCGACATAAGTCGTAATCTGTGTGGCGGATGTGTTCGGGACTCCACCACCTTTGAACAATGTGGCTCCCCCTTGGGCGCCTGCACCAAGACCGGGTAGCCCTAAGTTGGTGTGATTAAATATATTGAAAAACTCGGCGCGGAACTGCAGACTCAGGCTCTCCCGGATCTTCGTGGTCTTTAGAAGCGCGAAATCGGTGACCCAAAAACCGGGACCGCGCAGAGTATTGCGGCCCAGATTACCGAAGGTACCTGGCGCCTCCAGCGAAAAGCATGTTGGATTAAACCACTGGTTAATAGTGCCCACCTCCACTTTGCAACCCGGAACCACATCTGGACGGGGCGCGAGCGTGACACTGTTGCTTCCGCCGCTTGCTTCATCGTATCCGTCGCTAATGTTCTCCGGATAGCCTGAGTTAGCGGTCTCGATTCCACTGATCTGCCAACCCTCCACGAGCCTGTTCCCGTGGAAGGGCAAGGCCACCAACCCATTGATCCTGAATACGTGATTCAGATCCCAAGCACACGGCCCCCAATCTGTATTTCCGTTAAAAGGATTTGCGAAGTTGCCACTGCTATTGGCGTTGAGCGAGCCAAGATAGCCCCCGTTGTCCATGCACCGCGACCAAGTGTAGGAGGCCTGCGCTTGGAAGTTGCTGGAGAAACGACGGTTCACGGTTACTAGCCCGGAATTGTAGCGGGAACTAGCGAACGGGCCGAGTACAGCGAAACTGGCAAGATTGCCATTCCGGAGCGGATTCCCAACCACATTGCCCGGTGTGCCGGAACCAAAGTAGCCCCCTCCAGCGAATCCGTTCGCGTAAGTTGGATTCGAGCAGCCAGGTCCTTGTGCGAGCGTGCAGACGGTTGGAGGATTCTGCTGTTCCCCGGTGAGGAGATGAATTCCTCTTGCACCCACATAGCCGACGGTAAGAACGGTGTTGCGCGCGATTTCGCGCTGGATGTTAAAATTCCACTGCATTACATACGGATTTTGGTTCGTGGGATAGTACCATCCTGGAGCCGAACTAGGTTTTCCTCCCGCTGCAGTTGCTGGAATACTGGGATAAACAGCCCCCAGGACGCCCGGTACCGCGCTCAGTGACCACGGTGGCAAGGTCCAGAATCCGGGACCGTAATCGCCGGTCGAGATGAGTTGGTGAAAGATCCCGAAACCGCCGCGGACGGAAGTCTTATGGTCGGCAAATGGATCGTAAGCAAATCCAAATCGCGGATCGAAGTTCTTAACCGCCGGATTGGAGACCATGACATTGGGGACTTTCGTGAAACTGGTAGCGGTAGCGTAATCCAACACCTGATTGAGATTGCCGCGAACCTCGGTAGGGTTAGTTGAAAACTCGTAACGTATTCCCAGATTCAAGGCCAGCTTCGCCGAAACCTTCCAGTCATCCTGGAAATAGGGTTTGAACTCTATCGAGCGGAAATCGCGGTTCGGATAGGAACCCAGTGGCACCGAAATCAACACTGTAGGCACTCCCCCTAACAGCGGAAATGGACCACTCGACAAGCCCGTAAAGGAAAATTGCCCGCCGTCAAAGAAAGGCATGAAGGTATTGGCTTGAATCCTCGACACCTGCGCGCCAAATCTGATGCTGTGCGCTCCATGCGTCCACGTGATGTCATCCGCCTCGGTGAAACGGTTCATGGTCGTATTGAACGGAAGCTGCAGGGCGCTGCCTATTCCGGATAGGCCCGTGACGTTGACGATTCCATCGGGACGGCCGCTTCCAGCGGGGAAGAATGCCAGGGGATCGACGCCGTTAACCAACCCCGCGGTCGTGGTGGGCGCCTGATATTCATTTGTCCATTGGCGTGAGAAGCTGGCGCGCGCCACATTGACCATATTGGGGCTGAGAATTCGTCGCCATTCGGCCGTCATGAATTGAAAATGGGAAAAGTCTAATTCCGGCCAGTTAGGAACTGGGCCACCGGCGAACCCGCCGCCGCCAAACGGTTCCGTGAAATCAGATTTGTCGGTAATGTAGCGGGCAAAAATGGCATTCTTCTCGGAGAGATTGTAGTCAAAGCGGCCCAATACATAGTTCTCGTTGGCTAACTGGGTTCCCTGCGTCAATGCTTCCGGCTGACCATTGACGATGATCGTTGCCGCCGGCCAAACCGCGAGTGTGTTGCGGATCGCTTGGGGATTCTTAGCCGTAGCCCGCGGGATACAGTTAACATTCGTGGGCCCGAGACCGGGCAAAGTCTCATTCGGAGAACAGCCGGGAACCAAGGCGATTCTGGTTTCACCAAGCACTTGCCGCGTGCCTTCGTAGTTCACGAAAAAGAAAGCCTTATCTTTTTTGACTGGACCTCCCACAGTCCCGCCGAACTGGTTCTTTCTGAAGGCGGGAATCTGTGACGGATCGATGAAGCTACGCGAATCAAGCGCACTGTTGCGCAGGAATTCGTAGGCGGAACCATGGAAAGCGTTGGTTCCCGACTTACTCACCGCGTTGATGACGCTTCCGTTCCCTCCGAACTGGGCACCGTAGGTATTTGTCAGCGTCTGGAACTCCCCGATAGCTTCGATTCCCAAGGATGACCCCGTCACCGATGCCATTCCTGTGTTCCAGAAAACTTGTAGACTTTCATCGTCCAAGAGCAGACTCTGTCCCTGCGGCCTGGATCCCGCAACCGAGAACTCGGGCGCTCTTCCGCCAAAGCCGTTTTGCGCCATGGCACTACCCTGCATCGTCGCAACCCCGGGAGCCAACTCAATGAGCTGTTGCAAGTTCCGTCCATTAAGCGGCAGCTCGCGCAATTGCCGCTGGTCGGTGAGCGAGCTTAACGCTGCGTTGGTCGTTTCCACCTGGGACGCCTGCCCTTCGACCGTCACGGTTTGCGTCTGCTGCCCCACAGGAAGCGCGAAATCGATCACACTCTGCGAGCCCACCGTGAGCGTGATGCCTTTATGGACGGTGGTTTGAAATCCCATTTTTGACGCCTGAACTTCGTAGTCTCCGACGCCCAGATCGGGCACGTTGTAGCGGCCCTGCGCGTTCGTCGTAGTCACTTGCGTGACACCCGTATTTACATTCTTCAGTTGCACGGCCGTATCCGGAACAGCGGCACCAGACATATCAGTGACCGTTCCAAGAATGGTCGCTGTCGCTCCCTGCGCCTTTAAACGAGGCACGGCAACCGGATTAGAAAGGAGTGAAAGCCCCAGGATACATAGAGCAACACGTTTGTGGATTGCAAGTATTGAAAACATTGAACCTCCCGCCCTGAATTACTTTCACGTCATCTGGATCGCCGCTCGCGCGGAATCGCCCCGCCCCAGCGGAGGCCTCATAGCGCTAAGTTGTTGGTCGCCGCACTGGGTTCCAACGATGATTCACCGAAGAACCATGAAATACAAGGAGGAGAACGTGAACGCACCGTTATGGTTCACGTGAATGTCTGGCGTCTATTCCGGGACCCAAGCATCTGAAAGGCATGGAACTAGGAGGTGGGTGCTGGGTTTCAAAGTGTCGGAACTGGGGAGAACCCTGCTGGGATCGCTGCTAAAACTAAAGGAGGCGCGCGAGAGCAGCCTGGTGGCTTCGCAATCGACGTTAGTGGCGAGCATTCCTATAATTGCTAGGCGCCTCCCCCAAAAATAAGTCCGCCTTTTACGATCTTCTTGGGATTGACCTTCTTGTCTATGATCACGCCGAAGAAGCCTGTATCCATCTCCTCCCAGGTCATGTTGCCGTAATACACGGTGCGGGTTGGATCGGGATTGAACTTGTTGTTCGGCGAATTGTCAAAATGAGATTCCGTGAGCAGCTTTGTGCCTTTCGGAACCTTGATCGGCTGAGCCACATCATATCCGAGCTGCCAGTTGAAATCATAATGAGGCACGCTTAGAATCGTGTCGGTTTTCCCATCTGGGTAGATGAGGGTGAATTTGAAGTCCTTCCCGCGAAGATGCATATGCGGGCTCAACCAAACCAGCTCGGCGTCTTCGGCGAATGTAACTTCCCCCGGGGGGGCAAGCCAGCTTGGGTCACCCGCCGGGATGGCAAAGTGTTTGGTGTCAGTGGGGCCCACCGCCTGCAAGGAAACGTACTGACGCACGGGAGGTTCCTTTGCCACTGTAAATCCAACCTGGGGATGATCTACGACTTCCTTTCCATTCGGCGTATAGTGCACCTGCCAAATAATGTCTGTCCCCGCTGGAATCAGCTTGCCGGCGCCGAAAGGACGATAGTCCGCAGCCTGAATTCCAGGTAGATAACAAACTTCAAGGGGTCCGGCTCCGCGAAGGTTTTCGGTGAAAAAGTTTCCGCGCCGTTTGTCACCCTCCGAAATCTCAGTCCCACTCTCGTCACGCGGTTTATCGACCCATTGCGGAACCCCGTAGGTTATATCCGCACGATGCGGAAGGAACTGAAGGCAAATGTGATGGGTTACCGATGGCTCGCTGGGACGGACCTCAATGGATGTAATCCAAGTATCCTTCTCGAACTTGCCCGGCATCACAATATTCGTCCACTCGATCACATTGTTCTTCGGCTTCGCCGGAACGGTGAACGGTGCGCCGCCCACGATCATATCGGGCTTGATCTGCCAGCCATCCGCCGGCCACTCGATGGGAGCGGGCCGGTCCTTAGCATCACCTTCCAGAGCGCCACTATCGGCCCACTTCGCAATCAGATCGATGTCGGACTGCTTCAGCGAACGGTCGTTTCCAAAATGACCATACTTGGGGTCGGCATTCCATGGCGGCATCTTCTTGCTGGTTACCGCGGCTTTCATAGCCTTCGCCCAGGGCCGGACGCTTTGGTAGGTCAGAAATGACATCGGCGCGATCTGACCGGGGCGGTGGCAGCTTTGGCAGTTCCGTTGCAGAATCGGGAGCACCTGCTTGTTAAAGGTGACCTCCGCCGAACCTGTCACATCCGCGGCAGAGGCAATTATGCCGGAGAGCAAACCCACTAGTAGCAATCTCTGTATTGTCATAATGTTCGGGCCCAACCTGAATTTATACGAAAGATCCAAGTAATAGACAAGCATTCATTACCGTGTAAACCGTGATGCTCACGTGAAGGAAGAGCGCCAAATCCCCTATGCGAAAGGGGTTTAGAGCCGACCTCACGGAAACAGATCGCGAGAACGGGACTCAGCAGACTTTTAGGGGAGCTTCATCTGAGCCACCAATTTTGAGAACCGGGGATCAGCCCGGAGAGGATCGTAAATCGGATCCTCTTTCAAGGGAGGGGAATCGCCCTCGTCGATAGATTTCTGCAGCCATCTAAGAGCAGCGTCTTTATCGCCAAGGCCCACATAGATATCCGCGACGAAAACGGATCTGATATGTTCGTGCTTAGACTGATCTAGGAAATCATTCAGTAACTTACGGGCGGCTGCTTCTTGACCCGAAATTGCGTAGGCATAACCAAGTTGTGCCGTCGCCCTGAGATCGTTACCCAGAAGCTGCCGGGCCATCTGGATCTCGGAAAGACCCCGTAAATACATGCCCTTTTGCACGTAAACTAGTCCCAGATCGAGTCGGGCCAGGCCGTAATCGGGGTCCATAGCCAGCGTTCTCTCAAATTGACCGATTGCCTCGTCGTACCGCCGCAGTCGAAAAACCGCTTGTCCAAGGGTGTCAGCCGCGATGAGGGAGACGGGATCAAGTTCCAACGCTTTGCGCGCTTCGGCCTGCGATTCCTCCAGCCGGCCCAATCTCGCCAGGAACGTGCTGTACCAGCGGTGTCCAACTGCGCTGCCTGGACTTAACTCAAGTCCTCGATTGAATTCGGAGTAGGCGGCTTGCCAATTAAACTCGGAGGCGAACGCTTGCCCCAGGTCGAGATGAGCTTCTCCCAATGTTCCATCCAACTCCAGCGCTTTCGTTGCGGCTGCTCGAATTTTGGGAGCCAAATCCCGAGTAGTAGCGGTACCGTGCCTGGGCAGGGCGACGTAACAGGCTGCGAGACCAACATACGCCAGCGCGTAATTTGGATCTTTCGCGATTGCTTGTTCAAAATACTGAATGGCAGTATTGACGTTACCGCCGGTGCTTCTATTCCAGAAATAGCGGCCCTTGAGATAGTCTTGATATGCTTCAGCATTCACGGCCCCTGGGGTGAATGTCGTCAAACGAGTTGGCGATCCAGGGTCCACAAACGCCCCACCGAGTGAGTTCGTGATAGCCGCGGAAATCTCACGCTGGATCGCGAGGATATCCTTCAGCTCCCGATCGTAACTTTGAGACCACAGACGGTATCCGTTGGAGGTGTCGTCGAGTTCGGCTGTTATTCGCACGCGGCCATCGGCTTGGCGGACGCTCCCTTCTAACACCGTCCGGACATTTAACTTCCTACCGATTTCGCGAAGATCGAGAGTCGTCCCTTTGAATTGAAAAACCGAGGTGCGGCCTACTACATTTAGACCTGGAACCCGTCCTAGCGAATCGATCAATTCACCGGTCAATCCGTCGCTGAAGAATTCGTTACTCTCTTCACCGAGATTGACGAATGGTAAAACCGCAATCGACGCCGCGTTAATCGGCGTATTGGCGCCCGGGCGTTTGAACGGAAAAAAATAAACCGAAACAACCACCAGGATGGCAACGACGATTGCGGCTATCCACTTCCAGTGGGTTCCCGCTCGAATATCAGCCGAAACCGACTGCTCTGGCGGCATTTCCACCGCATGAGGCAAACTGAGGGCCTTGTGAAATAAGGGCGCATAGCTGCCTTTAATAAATTCGATTCGTACCGGATCTTCCTTGCCTTCTTCCTCGTAATATTTAGCTATCCGTGCACGAAGTTTTCTTGCCTCAACGCGGACAATCGTGTCCATGCGGGGATCGAAGGATTCATCTTTACCAAAGGCCTCGATCCCAAGGGAATATTCTTTAAGAAGATGTGCTCTTCCTGCAAGCGCTTCATCGACTACATAGGTAAGGAATTTTCGTTGACGCTCGGGACTCTGAAAAGTCCGGCTGGAAAGCATCTTTCCGAGTTGATCTCGGATCATTTCGGAATCTAGAGGAGGGCCGGGAACAAGGGCAACACCGTCGCCCTTCTGCTTCGATTCGCCGCTGCCGTGCAAGCTGGGCTCCAGAAGACTCTCTCCGGTTCGACAAGTCAAGGCGAGCAGGCCAAGCTCTCCCTATGTGATCGTGTCGAATCCCGCTCTATCGTAACAAACTGCCAACGCCCATTCAACCGGCTAGTGGGTCGGTTTGAGCATCGGCTATTCTTAGGGGCTGTCTAGCCTTCCACAAGGTTCTGTACGGACTGCGTGACTTTGTATCGACGTCGATGCGTACGCCATTAACCCGGCGCTTGCGTGGTGTGCCTAAGCACCCAGGGAACTCGACAAAGACCGACACTCAAAACGAAACTTCTTAAAAAACGTACTTGAGCGCGAACTGCATTACGCGTGCGGGTGCATTTGTTGAGGATCCCCCCGCGACACCTGCTGGGGGAGTGGCGTCCGTCGTAACTGAACCAAAAGTATTGGAACTCATAGTTAAACCAGCATTGTTATTGGGCAATCCGAGACGGAGGCTATTGGTCAAGTTGAACGCTTCGCCACGAAGCTCAATCCGCGTACCTTCGGTGACATGGAACTGACGAGAGAGGGCTATATCCAACTGCCAAAATCCCGGGCCTGGAACAGCGTTAACCCCCATATTGCCAAAAGTACCGGCTGCCGGCGCCACGAAGGCATTCCTATTAAGCCACTGCACGCAAAAAGGAGATGTTCCGCAGGCTTG
>Ga0097621_100001102_pt1 | contig 18879 bp, 11 predicted proteins | sample KBSMisM72_FD_73165 | JGI IMG/M metagenome (GOLD analysis project Ga0097621, IMG submission 73165) | Miscanthus rhizosphere microbial communities from Kellogg Biological Station, Michigan, USA - KBS Miscanthus M7-2 (version 2) (version 2) | ecosystem: Host-associated > Plants > Roots >... | reverse complement strand
TATATCCTGATTGACGAGTACCAGGATACTAACCCTGCACAATACGAGATCATAAAACTGTTGGGCGCCATGCATGAGAATGTATGCGTGGTGGGGGATGATGCACAAAGCATCTATAGCTTTCGCGGTGCAACCATTCAAAATATCCTTCAATTCCAAAAGGATTATGATAATGTAAAAGTGATCAAGCTGGAACAGAATTACCGCAGTACGCAAAACATTCTCACCATTGCCAACGAAGTTATTAAAAACAATAAGGGGCAAATTCCAAAAACCTTATTTACTGAAAACGCCACCGGCGAAAAAATAAAACTGGTGCGCACCATGACGGATAACGATGAAGGAAAATTTGTTGCCGACCAGATACAGGAACAAAAGCTCCGCAATCATTTTAATAATAAGGATTTCGCCATTCTTTACCGCACCAATGCGCAAAGCCGTGCTTTTGAAGAAAGTCTCCGCCGCATGGGCATTGCTTATACCATTTACGGCGGTATCAGTTTTTACCAGCGCAAAGAAATAAAGGACTATGTGGCTTACCTGCGTTTGCTGGTGAATACAAACGATGAAGAAGCATTGAAGCGCATCATCAATATTCCCGCACGCGGCATAGGTAAGACATCTGTAGACAGGGCCATACTGGCTGCCAATGAAAACAATATTTCTTTCTGGGACGTACTAACCCGGGCAAGAGAATTTGGATTTAAGGCGGGCACACTGGAGGCGATAGATAATTTTGTGCTGATGATTAAAAGTTTTGCCAGCATGCTGCAAACAAAAAATGCGTATGATGTAGCTGTGCATGTAGGCAAACAAACCGCTTTTGTAAAAGAATTGTTTAATGATAAAAGTACCGAAGGCGTGCAACGGTATGAGAACATACAGGAATTGCTGAACTCAATAAAGGAGTGGACAGAAAGCCCCGATACCGAAGAAGGTGAGCTGGTTGATAAAAGCCTGGGCAGCTACCTCCAGCAGATTACCCTGCTAACAGATGCGGATGAAAAAGATCCCAACGCAGATACCGTAAAACTAATGACCATACACGCGGCGAAAGGGCTTGAATTCGGTTGTGTGTTTGCCGCCGGACTGGAAGAGATGCTTTTTCCCAATGCCATGAGCATCAATACCCGTGAGGAGCTGGAAGAAGAACGCCGCCTTTTTTATGTAGTAATAACCAGGGCAAAAAAGAAATTATGGATTACATATGCCAATACCCGTTATAAATTTGGCAGCCTGGTACAAAACGAACCCAGTCGTTTTTTGAATGAGATACCGGAACAATATACAGAACGAACTTCGGCTGGCGGGGGTGTAAAAAATCAATCTTTTGGTTTTGGCACCACGGCTTACGAAAGAATGAGCGGTAATGGTTATGGCGGATCTTCAAACCCGGCATATGAGGCGGAGAGAAGATATGGCGCCCCGCCCAATAAGAAAAAGGAGGCAGCACCGGCTTATGTGGTTCCCCGGCCACAGAATAAAACCATAGAGCACAAACCTTCGGCAGATTTTGTAGCCAGCGACACCTCGGCATTAAAAGAAGGACAGAAAGTAGAACACCAGAAGTTTGGTTTTGGTGATGTGATCAAAATGGAAGGATCTGCGCATAATCCAATTGCCACCGTAAAATTTGATCTGAACGGTGAGAAAAAAATCATGCTCAATTATGCAAAGCTGCGGATAGTTAGCCAGGAATGACAGAAAGAAGAGATTCCTGAGCAGGCAGGAATCTCAATCGGCAATAAGGCTGAACGGGGTTATTACAGGTTAATCCCATGCAGTTGCTCATCATTCCAAACTCTTTGATCCGCCATTCCTGCGAAGGCAGGAATAACTTCAGCATAATAGCGTGCGGAAATAACAGTCATGGTTATAGCAAATTGATTGCCCACTTACAAAATCACTTCCAGCACACAACCCTTGCCAGGCCGGCCTTTAACAGAGAAAGATCCGTTATACGCCTCCGTGAGGCGCTGTATACGGGAAAAGCCATAGCCAAATTTTAGCTTTGCCGGGTCAAAGCCACACCCATTATCTTTGACCGATAATTTTATTTTGTCTTTTACCAACTGCATTTGTATTTGTGCACTGGTTGCTGATGAATGCATGCGGATATTTTTGACCTGTAATTGTACAATGCGATACAGCATCAATTTTTTTTCTTTGTCTGTTTTTTTCTCCAATACCGCATCGGCCCTGAAATGAAACTTTATTTTGGTTCTTTTATTGGCAACAATTAAAAGTTCTTCAACAGAAGGCAACAGACCGAAAAATGGAAGACTTGCCGGCGTAAGTTGTTTTGAGATAGATCTTATATTTTCTATCGATTGCCGCAACAGTTTCTGTGCATTGTTAAGCCATTCCATTCTGCCATAACTATCTGCTTCCCTTTTTACGGCTTCAATATGCAGGTTAATGGTTGCCAGCACCTGGTTAATATTTTCATTTAGCTCCTCGCTTATTTCACGCCGCTCCTCTTCTTCAGCCTTCATGATGGCCCGGGTAATATCACGATGCTGTTTTATTTTTTCATCTTCGCCCCTTTTCTCTATTTCTTTGATTTTTGTGAGATCCTGCATCGTACCAACTATGCGGTAGGGCTTGCCTTTATCATCTCTTACTACATACAATTTTTCCAGTACCAGTTTATAGGTGCCGTTTTTGCAGCGGAAAAGATATTCTCCCCACCAGGCGTTTTCCTTTCCCTTCAATAATTTTTCCAGCCTTTCAATTACTCTTTTCTTATCGGAAGGATGAAGATTCTCGCGCCACCAGGTAAAATTATCGCGCATGTCTTCCTTGTTATAACCAAACAGCCGCGAAATACCTTTGTTATAATAGGTATGACCTGTTTCCAGGTTATAATCCCAGATGCCTTCATTAATTGTAAGCGATAGTAATCTATAACGCTGGAGAGATTCCTCAAACATTTCTGCCGGTGTAAGCACCGTTTTATTTATGGCATCAAAGACTGTTTTCATATTCTTGCTGGCAGGGCTTTAAACGCTAAAACTACGTCGGCCTGTATTCAACGCTGGAACTTATTTATTCACTAAAGTAATGTATTACTTCAAAAAAATATATTTGATGATCTGGCTTTTGATTGCTTTTATATTGCGGGCATGAAGTATATGATGATAACTTGCATTTTTTTTTCGTGCTAAGAAATAAACGGGTTATGGGTATTTTTAATTCTATGTGGAAATCGACTATTAATAATGTGGTTGCTATAAGAAATTATGGTAATTTAATGGTATCGTTAGTCCAACCTTCCTTTGCCAAAAGCAAGTGCTTACAACGCCTCCCCACCGTAAAAAATCCTGATGTTTTTTTTATTAACCAATAAATACTTGTTTATGAGAAGAATGTTACTCAGCATTGGTTGTGCCGGTATGGCTGTTTTACTATACGTACCAGTGCACGCACAAAAGAAAGGTGATCCCGTTTTACAGTCAGTTCCCCAACAACCCGTCATACAAAAATCGAACTCGGTATTGAGCCCGGCACTACAAAAATTATATGATAATACAAATCCGGTAAGAAAAACACAGCCTTCTGCAGAAAAATCAATTGTAATAAATGACGGACTGGAAAAATACCTGCAAATAAAAGGAAATGGTGTAGTGGTAGATATAACGGTAAAAGAAAATATGGCCGCTACAAAAGCCAGTCTGCAACAATTGGGTTTAAAAATTACAGGTGTGTATGGCAGGGTTATTTCGGGTATTATGCCCATCAGCGATTTGCCGGCATTGACTGGTATTACATCCATACAGTTTGTCAGGCCGGCATATAAGCCAATGCACCAGTCGAAAGCAGGAACTGCTTTCGGGGCGCAATGCAATACAAGTTTATACGGCGGTAAGCCAGTACCGGTAATATCGCAGGGAGATACTGCACAGCGTTCTTACCTGGCAAGAAAAAAATACCATGTAAATGGAAAGGGCGTTAAAGTAGGTATTCTTTCAGACAGCTATGATAATCTTGGAACTGCGGTTGTTGGAGTTATGCATGGAGAATTACCCGGACCGGGCAACCCTTTTAATTTTAAAAAACCGGTAGATGTACTGGAAGATCTGAATGATGGCAGCGGTACTGATGAAGGCAGGGGGATGGCAGAAATAGTGCATGATGTAGCGCCGGGTGCTGAACTGGCTTTTCATACAGCTTTTCTTGGTGAAGCCGATTTTGCCCAGGGTATACAGGATTTAGCCGGAAAAGGATGCAAGGTTATTGCTGACGATGTGTTCTACTATGATGAACCATTTTTTCAGGATGGGATCATTGCCCAATCGGTTGATCTGGCAAAGAAAAACGGCGTTGCTTATTTTTCATCTGCGGGCAACAACTATAATAGTTCCTATGAAAGTGATTACCGCGCCACCAAAGAGGAAGTGCTGGGTGCGGGTGGAGGAACAGCGCACAATTTCAGCGCGCCGGGTACTGCTCCACGGTATTACCAGCCAATTTATATTCCTGCTGGCGGTTCCTTTGTAGCATCTTTTCAATGGGATCAGCCCTCTTTTTCGGCAGGTGGTGCCGGAAGTGAATCTGATCTGGACATTTACCTGGTTGATATCCTGGGGAACATTGTGGCGGGCGGAGCTTCAGACAATATCAGAAGCGGCGATCCGATAGAGGTCTTTGGCTATAATAACAATACAACCAATTTCACCTTCTTCCTGGTAATATTAAAATATGCGGGTCCGGATCCATCACGGCTGAAATACAATATGTATGGCGCCCAATTTTATTTAACTACCAATCCTATACCCGGCATTCTGGCTCCTACGCTGGTTGGGCATGCAAAAGCAGCCGGTGCTATTGCTACTGCAGCCGCTTTTTATCTTCAAACACCCGCATATGGTGTTGATACGCCAAAAGTTGAATGGTTTTCATCGCTGGCAGGTGTACCCAATTATTTTGATTTGGCAGGCAACAGGATAGCTCCGGTTATTAGAAAAAAACCGGAAATTACTGCACCCGATGGTGGCAATACCTCTTTCTTTGACCCATTTGGCGGTGGAGATATCGCAGAAGACAGCGACGCTTTTCCAAATTTTTTTGGAACCTCTGCCGCAGCACCCCATGCAGCAGCTGTAGCCGCTTTAATGATTGAAGCAGAAAAATTAAACAATCTTACCCCCTCGCAGATCAAAGGCGTTATGTCTGCACATACCGCAGATATGGATAATATTTATACTCCGGCTGGTTTTGATAAAGGATTTGATTATAACACCGGCACAGGATTATTAAAAGCAGACGATGCAGTAGGCGATGTTAAGTTTCCGAATTTATACATCAAAGATCTTACCCTGAAAGCCATCTGTTCAGACAATCCTTCGGCTACGCGTAATTGGAAAATAACTAATCCTAATTCTTTTGAAGTAGAAGCGCATTGGCTCTTGTTGGGAACAAACCAGCGTGGCACTATTACCGCGCCGCCCGGCGAAAGCACTTTTACCAGCGTTACCGTTATCCAGGGAAATAATCATTCACCCAATATTGTTATACTGGACTGGGATGATAATTTCGGGTTTACCAGGCTTGACCTGGAAAACAGCAATAAAGCCCGTTGCAGCAATTCTTCTACCAGGGAAATGGATGAGCAAACAGCAGCTGCTGAATTAGATGTAAAACCAATGATAGCCGATGTGTATCCCAACCCGGCCACCACAGCATTCAGGGTATACCTGGCGCTGGCGGATCAACAGCAAATAGAGATGCAGTTGTTTAGTATTGATGGTAAGAAACTGATGGATAAACGCATCAGTCAGACCAGGGGCATTGTATCACTTGATGCGGGTTCTTATAAACCCGGTATTTACATATTAAATATTAAACAAGGGTCGTTTAACAAATCAATAAAGCTGATTAAACAATAATAAGATATAAAATTACTTTCCCTGTATCCCAACCCTCGTTAATTCACTCAAACGGTTTTTAGTGTTCAGTGTATAAGAGGCATGTTGCTGAAGCAAAAATAACATCAATACAAATCAAATTAGGAGTAGTTCCGCGCTAAGACAATACTGAAATTTGTAACGTAGAATGTGTAAATGCAGGTATCTGGCTCAACTAAGTAATACTTAGCCCCGTAACAGGCTTAGGGGCTTTTTTATTGATTCGATACCGCAGTCATTTCCGGCGCAATTAATTTTTTAAGAATATAATTCAACCCCAGCGTTGATTTGGAAGGTTGGCCTATGAGTTCCGCAGTTGAAAAAATAGATATGCATAATCTGGGGACGGCTAATAGCCGCCCTCAGATTTTAATGCAGATAAATGAGAATCGAATGCTTATCAGCCTTGCTTTTTTCTTAACTTTAAGGTCCTTACAAAACATATGAAATACAGGATTTACTTAGTTATCCTGCTCCTCCTGGTAATGGTTGCTGCCGCAGTTTCTTGCTTTAATAACAAGAGTGGTAGTGACGGCCACGCACTGCCCAATGTAGTGAGCTACAACTTTCAGATTCGTCCCATACTTTCCGACAAATGTTTTAAATGCCACGGTCCGGATGCCAATAAACGCGAAGCTGGTTTAAGGCTGGATATTGCAGACAGCGCTTATGCTCCGCTAAAGGAAACCAAAGGCGCTTTTGCCATTGTACCCGGCAAACCGGAAGAATCTGAATTGTATAAAAGGGTATCGTCTGAAGATACCTCTTTTATGATGCCACCCATTGATGCCCACCTGGGGGTATTGACCAAGTATGAGATAAACCTTTTTGAAAAATGGATCAAACAGGGCGCCCGCTATGAAACACACTGGGCTTTTACCGCACCCAAAAAAATAGCCCTGCCGGATGTGGAGGAAAAGGCCTGGCCTAAAAATGAAATAGATTATTTTGTTTTAAACAGGATGGAGCAAATTAGTCTTCAGCCCAATGAAGAAGCAGATAAAGAGCGCCTGCTAAAGAGAATATCTTTTGATATTACGGGTTTACCGCCAACCCCTGAAATGATGGACAGGTTTATGGCAGATAAAAACACAGGCGCGTATGAGAAAATGATTGATGAACTGCTGCAAATGCCTCAATACGGAGAAAAAATGGCTGTACACTGGATGGATATCGCCAGGTATGCAGATAGCTATGGCTACCAGGATGATAACATACGCACGCAATGGCCATGGAGAGATTGGGTAATACACGCATTTAACACAAACCTTTCATACGATAAATTTATTACCTGGCAGGTAGCGGGTGATATGCTGCCCAATGCCACCAATGAACAAATACTGGCCACCGGTTTTTTCCGCAACCATAAATACACCGAAGAGGGCGGCGTAATACCGGAAGAATACCGCATTGAATACCTGCTGGATAAAACAAAAACATTTGGTAAAGGCATATTGGGCGTTACTATTGAATGCGCCCAGTGTCACGATCATAAATACGATCCATTCTCACAGAAAGATTATTACCGCCTGCTTGCATTTTTCAACAACACGAAAGAATCCGGTTTTGAAGGCGATGTAAGTGTTTCCAAACCGGCAAAGGCGCCGATGCTTAAACTGAGCGACAATGACGTAAGAACAGCGCTTTCCTTTATCAACAAAACAGACAGAGACAGCCTCACCGTTTCTGTAATGGGCGAGCGTGACACACTAAGAAAAACATTTGTGCTTAACCGTGGGGTTTACAACGCCCCCGGCGATGAAGTGCAGCCTGCAGCTATAAATGCGGTAATGAAATTTGATACCACCCGTTTTAACAGGAACCGCCTGGGATTGGCCGCGTGGACGGTAGACAAAAACAACCCATTAACGGCAAGGGTATTTGTAAACCAGCTATGGCAGGAAATATTTGGCAGGGGAATTATTAAAACAACCGGCGATTTTGGTATGCAGGGTGAACTTCCGTCTAACCCTGCGTTGCTGGATTGGTTGGCCGTTGATTTTATTGAAAATGGATGGAACATAAAACGGCTGGTAAAGCAAATACTGATGTCGGCTACCTATCGTCAGTCGGCCAAAACAACAGACGAAAAATTAAAAAGGGATCCGGAGAATGTGTATTTATCAAGAGGTGTACGCCTGCGCCTGCCGGCAGAATTTGTGCGCGACATGGTATTGGCCAGCAGTGGCCTGCTGGTTAAAACGATTGGTGGTCCCAGTGTAAAACCCTACCAGCCAAAAGGCCTTTGGGAATCGGCTACATCCGGCCGCGGCGTGTTGGCTACTTACAAACAGGACCATGGCGATTCTTTGTACCGCAGGGGTTTGTATACATTTATAAAGCTAACCGTGCCGCCGCCTTCCATGGGTTTGTTTGATGCAAGCAACCGCGATCAGTGTGAGGTACGCCGGTTAAAAACAAATACACCCCTGCAGGCACTCATGATGCTGAACGACCCCACAGTACTTGAAGCCGCCCGGGTATTGGCGCAGCATTTATCAGCAGAAAATATAAGTGATGATCAAAAGATTGCAAAAGCATTCCGAATAATTGTTTGCCGCACCGCTTCTTCCAAAGAACTGGGCATTTTACAGGATTATTATAAAGAACAGCTTGATCAGTTTGCACAAAAAAAATTAGATGCCACCAGCACTATAAAAACGGGGGAATATAAAATGCCGGTTAACCCCAATACCAATAATATGGCGGCGCTGATGAAAACAATAGAGGCGATTTATAATTTGGAAGAAAGTATTACTAAAACCTGATTATGGAAAAAGAAATACTGGAAAAGGGATTGAATATGAACCGCAGGCGTTTTTTATCGCGCCTGAGTCTGGGCGTTGGAAGTGTGGCGCTGGGTTCGTTAATGATCCCTGATTTATTTAGCAGTGGCGATGAAAAAATGTTGATGGCAGGCTTGCCTCATTTTGCACCCAGGGCAAAGCGAATCATCTATCTTTTTCAGAACGGAGCGCCTTCTCAACTGGATTTGTTTGACTACAAACCCAAATTGCAGGAAATGTTTGGCCAGGATTTACCCGATTCTATCCGCAAGGGTCAGCGCCTTACAGGTATGACAGCCGATCAGAAAAAATTTCCGCTGGCAGGTACCAAGTTTCAGTTTAGTCAGTACGGACAGTCACGGGCATGGGTAAGCGAATTACTGCCATATACCGCCAAAGCGGTTGATGATATCTGTTTTATAAAAAGCATGTACACGGAGGCTATTAACCATGATCCTGCGCTGACCTTTTTTCAAACGGGTGCACAGGTGGGTAACCGGCCAAGTATGGGTTCCTGGCTGAGCTATGGTTTGGGAAGCGAGAACAAAAACCTGCCGGCATTCTGTGTGTTACTGTCAAAAGGAAAAGGCAACGGGCAGGGTGTATATTCAAAATTGTGGAGCAATGGTTTTCTTGATTCCGTTCACCAGGGCGTACAATTCAGCAGCGGCGAAAACCCGGTATTGTACCTGAATGATCCTGAAAGTGTAACCAAAACAGACAGGCGGCTGATGCTGGACAAAATTGCCGCGTTAAACCAGCAATCTTATGATGCATTTGGCGATCCGGAAATCAATGCAAAAGTGCAGCAGTATGAGCTGGCTTACCGCATGCAAACTGCGGTTCCGGAAGTAACTGATTTGTCTAAGGAACCAGAATCAATTATAAAATTATATGGACCGGAGTGCATGGTGCCCGGCACGTTTGCTGCCAATTGCCTGCTGGCAAGAAAGCTGTCTGAAAACGGGGTGCGCTTTGTACAGTTGTACCACCAGGGTTGGGATGCACATGATAGTCTGCCCGGCCAGATAGTGGGTCAGTGCAAAGATGCCGACCAGGCTTCAGCAGCACTGATTACTGATTTAAAACAAAGAGGTTTGCTGGATGAGACGCTGGTAATTTGGGGTGGTGAATTTGGAAGAACCAATTATTGCCAGGGCAAGCTTACCAAAGATAACTATGGAAGAGACCATCACCCGCGTTGCTTTACCGTTTGGATGGCAGGAGGTGGTGTAAAGCCAGGTGTGTATGGCGAGACCGATGATTTTGGATACAATATTGCCAAAGATCCGGTGCATGTGCATGATTTTCATGCCACCCTGTTGCACCTGATGGGCATTAATCATGAGCAGCTCACTTTTAAGCACCTGGGCCGCCGCTATCGCTTAACCGATGTAGAAGGCAATGTAATTAAGGGGTTGATAGCGTAATTGGTTGATCAGTTGATTGGTTGAGGTGTATTAGGAATTGGTTATTAGGAATTGGTGTTGTAGCATAAGCAAGCCCGAAGGGCTTCAATATCCATAACCCCGGGCGCAACCCGGGGGGACCCAAGGCATAGGAAATGGAAATAGCGTTGCGGCATAGGCAAGCCTGAAGGGCTTCACTATACGTAACCCGGGTGAAGCCAAGGGGAGTCGGAGGATAGGAAATGGAAATGGCGTTTGCAGCATAAACAAGCCTGAAGGGCTTCAATGTACATAACCCCGGGTGCAACCGGGGGCCGAAAATCATCTCACCACACATCATACATAAAATATGAACCGTAAAAATTTTATTCAACAATCATCCGTAGCCGCAGCAGGCATGTTGTGGGCGCCCGCATTTTCATTTGGTAAAAATGATGAAGTGGTGCTGGGTCATAATAACAAACGGTACCGGTTAGACACCAAATGGGGAGAGCTGGATGCAGCCAAATACCCTGTAAAGGATTGTCATGAAATGGTACAGGATAGCAAGGGCCGAATTCTTTTGCTTACCAATGAAACAAAGAACAACGTTATTATTTATGACAAGAAGGGTAAATTGATAGACACCTGGGGCACCACTTATCCCGGTGCGCATGGGTTAACCCTGTTTAATGAAAACGGCGCTGAGGTATTGTTTATATGCGATAACAACCGTCACCAGGTAATTAAAACAACCATAGATGGCAGAGAACTATTGGTGCTGGACTGGCCAAAGGAAACCGGTATGTATACCAAACCGGAGGAATACATACCTACAGAAACAGCCATTGCATCTAACGGTGATATATACGTGGCTGATGGCTACGGCAAAGATTTTATTATTCAGTACAATTACAAAGGAGAATACATCCGGCATTTTGGCGGTCGTGGAGATAAGGATGAAAATTTACTGAATGCCCATGGCGTTTGTATAGACTACAGACATAAAAAACATCCCACACTCATTATTACATCGCGCCAGCAAAATTGTTTCAAGCGTTATACCATGGAAGGAAAATACATTGAAACCATTTCTTTACCCGGCGCATGGGTTTGCCGGCCGGTTATTAAGGGCGATTACCTGTATGCCGCTGTATTGCAGAGCAAAAATGCGGAATGGAAACAATCTGGTTTTGTAACCATACTGGATAAAAATAATAAAGTGATTTCGAACCTGGCGGGTACAGCTCCTGTATACAGTAAGGGTGTGCCGGAGGAAATGTACCAGACAGAAAAAGTTTTTCAGTATCCGCACGACGTTTGCATAGACGATGAAGAAAACATGTATATCGCCCAATGGAATTCGGGGCATGTATATCCTTACAAACTTCAGCCCGTTAGTTAATTAAAAAAACGGTTTTCCGTTGCAGCGTACACAGTACCGGAACAACAGATTACAAGATATCAACGAAAGACATTGCCGCACAGCCATATGAATAAGATAAAACCGTACTAACCGCATGCAACGCTGGAAAAACATTCTTTTCAATACTATTTTATGCCTTAACTGTCTGCTGGTATTATTTGTTCTTGCCGGAGACAAACTACATGTACCCGCCTGGCTACAGGTTGCTGGCCGTATGCATCCGCTGATATTGCATTTTCCCATTGTTTTGCTGATTTTATACATTGTGTGGAGCATTTTTTTGCAGGCGAAAACATCCACCACTTTCACTGGTCCGGAAGATGAGATTGGCAACTGGTTATTGCTTACTGCTGCATTTACTTCTGCTGTCACCGCCCTGATGGGTTTTTTATTGTCGAAAGAAGAAGGCTATAACCCGCAATCACTATGGTGGCATAAATGGGGCGGCGTGGCAATAGCGTTATTTTCTTTTTTCTGGTATACATACCGCAATAGTATTCACCGGCGTAAATACATGCCGCAGCTTGCAGCCATTGTATCATTTATACTGATTGTTTTTACTGGTCATGAAGGGTCAAATATTACACACGGTGAGAATTATTTGCTGGCGCCCGTTACCCCGGAAAAAGTAAAGCCCAAAGTGGCCATTGAAGACGCGGCCGTATATGCAGACATGATAAGACCCATTCTGGAAACGAAATGTATGAGCTGCCATAGCAGTAAAAAAGCAAAAGGCGAGCTGGTAATGGAAACGGAGGCTTTGTTGCTGAAAGGGGGCAAGCATGGTGTGTTGTGGACCAGTGGTCAGCCGGAAATAAGCCTGCTGATGCAACGCATACATTTACCCGAAGGAGAAAAAAAGCATATGCCGCCTGCGGGTAAACCACAACTTGATGATGAGGAAACGGCCATTTTATTTCAGTGGATAAAATCCGGCGCCAATTTCAAACAAAAAGTAAATGAATTAGCCATTACAGATAGTTTGCGACTGCTGGCCAATAACCTGTTTGGCAGATCATCAGATGAGGTATATGATTTCTCCGCGGCCAGCGATAAAGAAGTGGAGAAGCTAAATAATACCAACCGGCTTATTCATCCAATTGCACTTGGATCACCTGCGCTGGCAGTTAATTTTTATAACCGTCAGAATTATACTACTCAGTCATTAAAGGAACTGGCGGCGGTAAAAACACAAGTAATATCGCTGGATATGGCGTATATGCCACTAAAAGAGGAAGACATTACAACAATAACCCAATTCACCAACCTGAGAAAACTTAATTTCAATTTTAGTACCGTTCCGGGCAAAAGCCTGGCGGCGCTTGGTAAATTACCTTTTCTTGCTCATCTGTCTTTATCAGGCACATCGGTTACCGAAAAAGAAATAAGACCACTAACGGCCTTCCCTAAGCTAAAATCTGTATACCTGTGGAATGCACCCATTACCGCCAGAGAAATGGATGCGGTAAGAAAAATGAACGCCAAAATACTGTTTGAAACTGGGTTTATGAATGACACACTGGTACTAAAATTAAATGCGCCAGTGCTGGAGACGGAAGAGCGAATCATTAACGGAGCGCCACTGGCATTACATTTAAAGCACTATATAAAAGGTGTTACTATCCGCTATACTACAGATGGAACCAACCCGGATAGCAGCAAGGCAGCCATTTATAAAGACAGTATTATACTGGATAAAAAGGCCCTCTTTAAGGCAAGGGCATTTAAACCAGGCTGGGCGGGCAGCGATTCAATTGTAGCTACTTTTTACAAAAATACATTCAGGGCCGATTCCATCAGGTCTCTTACCCCGCTTGATTCAGTATACAAGGGAAATGCCGGTGCCCGCACATTGATAGATGCGGTGAAAGGAAATGAGAATCTAAGGGATGGCAGATGGCTGGGTTTCCGGCGTAATAAAATGGAGATGCTGTTGCATTACACGCAGCCCGTTACTGTATCATCGGTTACGCTAAGCAGTTATGTAAATGTCGGGGGCTATATTATGCCACCGGTTTTTGTAGAAGTATGGGGAGGTACAACTGAAAAAAATATGGTGCGTCTTTCACATATAACGCCGGAGCAGCCCGATAGCATGCGTGCCGCTTTTATGCGTGGCTTCGATTGTAATTTTAAACCCACCCTGGTCAGCTTTTTAAAAGTAGTAGCTGTACCTGTAGACAAGCTTCCCAAATGGCACCCCGCCAAGGGACAGAAGGGTTGGGTATTTACGGATGAGATTTTTGTGAATTAAAGCGCAACAGGCTGTGATTAAAATTATACATCCTCTCTGATGTGGAATGGCTCCTCATCTGCATACAGGTGTCTGCACCTGGCAACTAAAAAATATCGGTCCGTAAAATGTTCAAACATATTTATTTATAATGCGTAAGTGTTTTTTCTGCTAAAAAATAATACCGGATATTTTAAAATGAACTTTTGTTCATTTATCTTTGCCCCGTGAAGCCGAGGGATGACAATAAAATACAACAGATCTTTGCTGCCACGCTCAGACTGGTAGTGCAAAGTGGTATCGCCGGCATTACCATGCGCCAGATAGCCAAAGAAGCAAAGATGGCTACAGGCACCCTCTATATTTATTTCAAAGACAAGGACAAACTGGTTAACGATCTTTATTATAGTTGCAGGGCCTCCTCCATAAATGCGTATTTCAAAGGATATAACGACACAATTCCATATAAGGAAGGATTAAAAATTGTGTGGACCAATATCTTAAATCATCGCCTGGACAATTTTGATGAATCAGTATTTATGGAGCAATGCTATCACTCTCCTTTCGTTTCAGCATCTAACAAAGAGATGAACCAACAGTTGCTGCAACCACTATACAAGCTTATTGACAGGGGCAAAGACGAAAAAATACTAAAAGACCTGGATACAATTTTGTTGCTGATATCTATGATGAGCAGTACTACAGGACTGATTAAATACATCAACTACCACAAAAAAAAGGTAACCGAAGACATGGTCAGGAATGCTTTCATTGTTTGCTGGGATGGTCTTAAAAAGTGATTTTTTTTGCGATTGCTATGAACATATGTTCATTTAATGACTACAAATCAGGCATACTGATTGATCAAAATAGTATGTAATAATTATTTATGGCAACGATTATTGTGGTAACGGATTTCTCTCAATCGGCGCACAATGCATTACAATATGCCTGTGCATTTACAGCGGCAAGCAGTAAAGCAGAATTGTTGCTGGTAAATATCAATAACGTACCTGCTTCTTACTCTGGAGACGGCGTTTCAATGGCTGCCATCAGCGATACACTTGGAAACAGGATAGAAAAACTAAAAGAAGAAATTGAAATGGTGTCAGCAGATTTTCCTGCCGCCAAAATAGAATATAAGGCGCTGATAGGTGTTTATATTAAAAGCCTTAAGGAGCTGATTGAAGAAGAAGAAGCTGTAATGATTATTTTAGGCACGCCGGCTGCCTATGGAGAAATCTGGTCCTGGGACACAGATACCCTTCATGCAATGACAGAGTTGCCCATACCAGTACTTGCCATTCCGAAGGATGTTGCCTACAAACCCATTGCACTAATAGCTTTTGCATCCATGCCCGGCAGTCTGCACAGTGCTGCTACCATTGGGCCTATAAAGAAATTTGTAAAATACACCGGTGCAAAACTGCATGTGGTATCGGTGGTTGTGCCACAGCACGATGAACAAAAAGAACAGGAATCAACAGCGGAATTGCGGAATCAGCTGGAAGAACTGGATCCCGTATATCATAAAATTAATGATCCGCATATTGTACAGGCCATTGGCCGCTTTGTAGAAGAGCAGCATATTGATCTGCTGGTAGTGCGGCCACGAAAACACGGTATCTGGTATAATTTATTTCATAAAAGTTATACAAAAGAACTGGCTAAACTTAACCTGATACCGGTAATAGCCCTGCATGATGAATGGAAGGTAGATTAAAAACGAACAAACTGTTTTATAAAATATTTCAATAGTAAAATATGACGCATAAAAAAACAATAAGGGCCATTCACATTTTTATGGTAGCGCTCCTGCTAAACAGTCATCAGTTGCTGGCGCAGGATTCTACTGTAACACTTACGTTGAAAGACGCTATTGACCTGAGCATTAAAAACAGCAAACAGTTAAAAAACTATCGTGCTAAAATTGATGAAGCATCGGCTGCTGTACAGGAAGCAAAAGACGGCCGCCTGCCCGATTTTAAAATAAGCGGCTCCTACCTGCGCCTCAACAACCCCAATGTAAACTTGCAAACAAAATCAGGCAGCGGGAGTTCTTCAGCGGATTCAAATAAAATAAAAGTATCGTCGGCTTTATATGGTATTGCCAATATCAGCTATCCAATTTATTCAGGTATGCGCATTCAGTATGGTATTGAATCTGCCAAATACCTGGAACAGGCTGTAAAGCTGGACGCTGAAAATAACCGTGACGCTGTTATACTGAATGCCATCAGTGCCTATGTAAACTTATATAAATCAAAAACCGCTGTCGACCTGGTTAAAGAAAATCTGGAGCAGTCGCGCAAACGTGATACTGATTTTTCAAGCCTTGAAAAAAACGGGTTACTGGCACGCAATGACCTTTTAAAAGCAGAGCTGCAAACTTCCAATATTGAGTTGTCTTTATTTGACGCAACCAGTAACTGGAAACTGGCCAATGTAAATATGAACATACTGCTCGGCTTGCCTGAGCGCACTATGATATTGATGGACACCAGCAATATTAAAGCGCCCGATCCATTGCAAACAATAGAAGATTATGAAAAAGAGGCTTTGCAAAACAGGAAAGACATGAAAGCGCTTTCATTCAGGAAGAAGGCAGCCGAAACAGGTATTAAAATTGCCAAAAGTGACTATTATCCCAGTATTGCTTTAAGCGGAGGGTATATTGCCGCCGATGTTCCTGGTTTGCTTACCATTACCAATGCGGTAAATATTGGCGTAGGTGTTCAATACAGTTTATCCTCTCTCTGGAAAACAAAAGCAAAACTACAACAGGCTAAAGCACGTGAGCAACAAATGCAGGCAGATGAAGAGGCGCTGGATGAAAATGTGCATTACCAAATCAATGAAGCTTATCAGGGTTACCTGCAGAGTATAGAAAAAATCCGTGTATATGCGAAGGCAATTGACCAGGCAACAGAAAACTATAAAATCACAAAGAATAAATATGATAATAGCCTGGTGACCACTACTGAATTACTGGATGCAGATGTGGCTCAATTACAAACCAGGCTAAACCATACCGCTGCCAGGGCAGACGCATTGGTGGCATACAACAGGTTGTTACAGGCTGCGGGTCTTTTGCAATCAAATAAATAATTACCAAACAAACTGTACAAACAAACACATAAAAATTTTATATGGAACCGAACAACACAAAACCAGCGCCTAAAAAAACAAATAAAGTATTTGTCATTATATTGATTTTACTGGTGGTTGCAGGCGGATGGTTTGGCATCAGCAAATACATACACGGGCAGCACCATGAGGAAACGGACGACGCCCAGGTAGAAGCCAGTATAAGCCCGGTTATTCCGCGCATATCCGGCTACGTTACACAGGTGCGTGTAAAAGACAACCAAAAAGTAAAAAAAGGAGATACCCTTCTGGTATTGGACGACAGGGATCTTAAAATTAAACTGTCACAGGCCGAAGCTGCACTGGCTACTGCAGAAAGTAATCTGGGAGCAGCAAAAGCATCTTCCACTGCTGCCAATGCCAATATTGCCACTTCACGTGCAGGCATTTCTACTGTGGATGCACAAATTGAAACCGCTAAAATAAATGTAAAGCGTACCACACAGGATTATGACCGCTACGCCAATTTAATAAAGGATCATGCTATTACACAGCAGCAGTTTGAACAGCAGCAGGCCGCAAAGGAAACCGCAGAGAAACAGTTGCAGGTTTTGATTCAGCAAAAAAACCAGGCTTCTACACAAACAAGCGCAGTGGCTTCTCAAAGCCAGGCTACTTCTTCTCAGATTGCTATTGCCAATGCTACCATTAAACAGCGCCAGGTGGATGTAGATGATGCAAAACTTACGCTTTCCTATACAGTTATTACAGCGCCGGAAGAAGGATTGGTTTCTAAAGTAAATGTGCAGGAAGGACAGTTTGTTAGCACTGGACAGTCTTTATTCAGCGTGGTACTGAACCAGGACATTTGGGTGGTTGCCAATTTTAAAGAAACACAATTTGACAAAATGAAGGTTGGCCAGCGCGTAATTGTACATGCAGATGCTTTTCCAGGCAAAGACTTTGAAGCAAGCGTTGCTTCTTTTGGTGCAGCAACAGGCGCCCGCTTCGCTTTACTACCGCCCGATAATTCAAGCGGCAACTTTGTAAAAGTGGTACAACGTCTTCCGGTAAAAATAGAATTTAAACAGCCGGCAGATGCAATGGTGAAGCAACTGATTGCGGGTATGAATGTAACGGTGGATGTTCATTTGGATTAAAGTAACAGGAACACGGAAGACCCGGATAAGAGGGATTTTCATTTCTGCAGAAAAGGAAAATCTGCGAAAAAAAATAATATATAGGAAGAGGTTTCAAACATAGGCTTTATTGTTTGAAATCCGTGTTAATTCGTCCCACCGTTGTCATCCGTGTGCTATTAATAAAATTATTTATGCAACAACAACAGGAATCATTGGTTACCTATGGCGCAGCACGGGTCATTATAACCCTTACCGCCATTATGTGCGCCCTGCTTGAAATAGTAGATACCACCATTGTAAATGTGGCCTTGAATGATATGAAGGGAAGCCTCGGTGCCAGTACTTCTGAGGTAGGTTGGGTGGTGACATCCTATGCCATTGGTAATGTAATTATCATACCTATGACGAGCTGGTTTTCCCAGCAGTTTGGGCGGCGCAATTATTTTGCGGCTTCTATTGTGCTGTTTACGATTTGCTCTTTTTTATGCGGTCATGCCAATGGTATTTGGGAGCTGGTTGTTTTCCGGTTTATACAGGGCGTCGGTGGTGGCGCATTGCTGGTTACATCGCAAACCATTATCACAGAAAGTTATCCGCCGGAGAAGCGTGGTATGGCACAGGCCATTTATGGACTGGGCGTTATCATCGGCCCCACATTGGGGCCGCCATTGGGGGGGTATATTGTGTATCATACTACATGGCCCAATATTTTTTATATCAATATACCCATCGGCATTATTGCAACGCTACTAACGCTTTTGTATGTACGCAGTCCGAAGTATGGTGAAAAGAGTGCTGCAAAAGATGTAGACTGGCTTGGTATAGGATTGTTGATATTGTGTATTGGCTCTTTACAATACGTGCTTGAAAAAGGCCAGGATGACGACTGGTTCAGCGACCCAATCATTTCA
>Ga0097621_100001098_pt1 | contig 18923 bp, 24 predicted proteins | sample KBSMisM72_FD_73165 | JGI IMG/M metagenome (GOLD analysis project Ga0097621, IMG submission 73165) | Miscanthus rhizosphere microbial communities from Kellogg Biological Station, Michigan, USA - KBS Miscanthus M7-2 (version 2) (version 2) | ecosystem: Host-associated > Plants > Roots >... | reverse complement strand
GAGTGAGGGCCATGCGCACAGCATCATTAACTAAGTCCAGGAACTCGATTGAATCAGGACACACCCCCGCAATCCTCTTGGCGCGAGATTGCTTTAGTGACGCAAGTGTTTGCATAGGGATTCTATACTCCCCCGAAGGGCTTTAGTCGAGAGATACTATGCTTCCCGTGATCTGTTGGTGAAACGAAACGCCCGTTGGACAATAGACCGTTGATGTTAATTCTAGCCGGAAAAAGTAAGGCAAAGTTCCCGGAGATGTAAAATGATAATCAAACGGAAACGTGCCCAATCCCGGAACCCCGCTATGGGTTTCGTCAATTGGAAGTGCGGTTAAATAATCAGCAACCACCACTGTAGGCGGGAAAACACCGCCCCCTTTCAAGGTAAGTTGGCTTTGAAATACTCCAATCGGCCACACTCCACTGCAATCGGTTTGAGTATTAATGAAGCTTCCGGTCAATCGGTGATGTTTGACCTGTCCCGGACCATACGTGAAATTTATGTCACCAAATAATTGTATTCCAAGATTACCACCATTGGGGGTAACACATGGAACCAAGGCGGTTGCTGCAAACACTCCTCCATCACCTACGCCGTTAATATCGGCATCGGTATGCGGACCTGAGATGTTAATTCCAGATGGCGTCCAAACCATATCAAGCCATGCACAAGACCCCACCTGGCTCTGCGCCTGAGCCAATGCTTGAGCATTCAACGCAGCTTGAGTTGTGGCCACACTCGCTGCGGTTGGATTCAATATCGTTGTGCAGAATGTGCCTGCGGGAATGATTTGGGGATTGCTCCCATCGGGGCATGATGCGGATTGCTCAGTATTGCACACGCGCTGGCGCGTCGGGATAGGGGGATTTACGGTGCCGCTAGAGAAGTCCGATGGACACGGCGGGTCAGGGACTAAAGCGATGCAGGGACGGCATTTGGCACTCATTCGTGAATTATGATTTTGCCATCAGTGATAGTGAAATGGCATTTGCATGTTCCATTATCGAAATTAACGCTTGGCGATAGGGTTTGTTTCTCAATATTCCAACACCATCCGTTATGACCTACAACGACAGAAATTTTATGCTGACCACATTTTGGGCAATCCATTTGAAAATGGACAGTTGTAAATAATCTTTGATTAAGCTCTTGTAAGGTTTTCATGTGCATATCGGAGCACAACCTTGTTTGGCAAATTTCGGGTCAGGATTCGCTATTGCCAGAAATCGTGCGCCTTTGAGTCGGCATTGTCCAACGACAACTAAACGAAATTGAAAGTAATAGCCTTCCCTGAGAGGGCGATTAGTAGTCGGATCGCATGGCGTTGACGAAGGCATTCCTAATCCCATACGCGGCCTGAACTGGACGGTAGAACCTTCGACATTCTGTGGAGCACATTCCTGCCATGTGAACCAGGGAATCCAACAGGGATAATCGTCAGGCTTATAGAACGCCTCAAATGTCACAGTCCCGGATAATTCATCAACCCAGATCTCACCATTCCACAATTGCTTGGACGTGCGTTCGGCGGGATCGGGTTCGTGGAACAGCGTCGGACTTTCGATGGTCCATTGAATCGCTTGCGTGCCATTGTCGTAAATCTCCGGTGTTTTGCCTGGCAATACTTCACGTAGGGCAATCGTCTTGCTCGCCTGTTCAAACACGAAGGCATAGCAACGATTCACCAGCGAGAATTGCCCAGTCATCATCTGAAAGGCATTGAGTCCCGGCCATAGCCCATCCCAACACGAAGGCTTCTTGCCCTGCATGGTCGAGAGCGGGTCGAAGTTAATCGCCACCACCCCGGCATGATACACGCCCAAAGCACTGACTGTAGGCGCACAAGTCATCAACAACCGATTGTCGAAGATGACAGCAGAGCCATAGGGCAACAAGTTCTCCGCGTCCCGGTCAATGATGCGTTCGACTTCACGGCTGATAGGTACTTGCCCCCAGGTATCCACATCGCGCCGACCGAGAATCAATGAGCTTACGCCAAGTAGTGAGCGAAATAGCGTATCGCCATTGGCATTGACGGTATTGTTCTGGCCTAATCCACCCGCGCCGATGAGTGATTCAGTCAGAATTGGATTGGTTATGCTAGACCATTCCAATCGGTCCACTGGAGCGCGGCAACTGAATACGGTTGAAGGCGTGAATACCTGCAATGGCCCTTGGCCCAAAGACGCATCGAGTGTGGTTGCGAATATCATCGCCCGAATCTCGCCACCAGAGAGCGGGATACGGAATGTTCCACCGCCAACCAAGTAATTATTCTCGGTGATGTTTAGGACAGCATCTCGATAATTATTTGCCGCCGTTCCCGATGGACCACCTACAATGTCCGAAGCAATGAAGGATCTCCCATCGGTCAGACATACCCAGTTTCGACCTAATCCATATACACCCATCCTGCCCGGAGGTAATTGCATTCCAGGGGGAGTAGCAGCACTTGTGGATTGCACAGGAGATCCAATTGGAGTGGTAAAAACTCCGACCACAACTTGGCTCAAAAATGTAACTGTATTGCCCGCAATCACTGTGACAGTGCCCTGCACATGATTGGTTGTCCCGGCATTGAAATTGATGGTATCGCCCACTGCCCCGATATAAGGGCCGGATAGCGTGGCATTCGTAGGGGTTCCCGGAGGCGCAACCGTATTGAACGCAACAGCGACCGGGGGCTGATTGGTGACAATTCCGCCACCACCCGATGTGGAATTGGAGCGCGATGTTAATCCCGAATCCAGATCATAGAACACTGGAAGGTTGAATCCATCATTCCAAATCACCCATTTCTCAGCCTGCCAAAGCCATGCTTGAGGAACAGTGGGATTCTGGGGATTGCCTCCGGTGACTTCCGTAACCACTGCGCTCAAAATAGTTGGGTCAGGTTCAAATCGGAATAGCCTGCCTGAAATCGCTGCCACCAAAATACCTTGCGCAGGTGTCGCAGTGAACACTGTAACCGGGGCAAAGAAAGTTCCTCCTACTGTGCCGGTGAGATTCTTAATCGTGAATTGGGTTGGGCTAATCACCGCCACTACCTCAGCCCTGGCCAAACCATTGCCAAAGGAAATGATGGTGCCCACGGTTAAGGTTGGAGCCGGTGCAGCCAGCGTGATATTAACCGTTGCACCGATGGCGGGAAATACGAAGTCGGCAGCAGTGACGCCCCAAGTTATCGGGGTGCCAGAATCAGGAAGGGCATAACACCCACCCTGCCATAAGCCATTCAACACCGCTGTTTGTGTATTGGTATTGCCTTGGAAATCCAATTGGTAATCGAACCAAGGCGGGCGTGGTTTGACGAAGGTGCCGCGCACCGTGGCATTGGCGGCGAAGGCCAATTGATTCTTGGGCAGTAATACCGCCGCTACCCCAGAATTCATTCCCAAGTCGAATTGGAGCAGCCCATCCCTGAATTCTTTGGGAGGAAGGCTCATTAAGCGGCACGATAATTAAGGACCAACATTTGTTGGGTTATTCCGCCCGTGTCATTGCTCCCATTTGTTCCTGTGACTAAAAACAACAGGGCATTACTCAATGTTTGATTCGGTGTGGAATCAGAAACGTACATGGCTGAAACTCCCGGAGGTCCAGTACCGTCGGTGGTAAGAGTAATGGCGTAACATTTTTGAGACACATTATTTACGCGACAAATTCGCCCTTTCATTACCACAAATCCACCATCCTGAACAATTGGGGCATTAGGCCCATATTGAGCCACCACACTGCCGCCCAATCCACCAAGATAGACCTTAATCAATTTCGTGGCATTATGCCCAGTGTCATGCACGTCGAAATAGCATTCCCATTCCAAAGAATCATCGGTATTGCGCAATGTGTTGGCCGGAATCGAGAATGACATGAGATTGGTTTCAAGCATGTTGTTTCCCGTCGCTGCGCTTCCGAAATCTGTGTAAAGCGTTTGAGCAACTCCCTTGTAGGATAGGGTGATAGGAGGGTTGCCAACATCGGCTATCGGAGCTTGCCCTTGTGCTCCAACCCCGAGGCGTGAGGCATTGCCCGCAACGCCATCGGTGTTATACATCAAATCACCTTTGGTGGTCGTGGGGAACGTGGAACCCGCTGTGCCGGTAGGTCCTCGCAGGCCAGAAGGTGTTACAATTGAACCGGCCAAAATTTGTGATGGATTAACTGCGTCTCCGGGGTAAACAAGCGCCCGAATCGTTGCTGTCGTGGGAGTTGGAACGGTTATAACTGTGAAATTAGCAGGGCCACAAACCGGACCCCCTGGACCTGTTCCGGCAATCACGGTTTCGCCAACCACCATCCATTGCGTGGTGCTCAGGGTGATAGGAACATCATTTCCGAGAGTTGGAATTACAAACGCATTTTGAACGATGCCAAACGCATCCGTTCCGTCACTGCCAGCCGCGCCCGCCGCTCCTTGTGGGCCTTGCGCCCCGACTATTTGGGTTGGAGGAACAGTGCTGCAAGGCGAGCAACAATCGTTAATCGTTGACATATTGGAATGACATTCATGCAAATTTAGCACATTGTAAAGAGACAATGCACTTTGAGCGTTATAACCTAACTTGGCAGGATGGTACTGATGACGCTTCGATTGAGCGATACATGCTCCAAAATGGCGGTCAGTGGCAGCACAAAGGCAGGACAGTTGGCGAGGGATTGATTCATCATTTTCAATCCTATTGGAAAGCCCTATGGCCTTCTGATAGCCAGAATCGCTGGACCGATTTAATCCTGCACGAAGTCTTGAATGGCCAATTCACCACCGTAGCAGGCGGGGCATCCTCATGGAAATCAGGCACCGTGGCTCGCATCGCTCTCATGGATTGGTCGCTCTTTCCTGAATGTACCACTGTTCTGGTCAGCAGCACTACCATGACTGAACTCAAGAACCGTATCTTTGGCGAGATGATTAAGATGTGGAAGGATGCCAAAGAGCAATATGACTGGTTCCCTGGCTACTCAGTCGATAGCAAGACTGTCATCACCAACGAAAATGTGGAGGAAGAACTTGCGCGAGATATTCGTAATTCCATCGTGGGCGTAGCATGCAAAACGGCGAGCGGAAAATTCCAAGGCATGAGCAGCTTTGTGGGCAAAAAGAATCGCCGCGTGTGGTGCGTTTCTGACGAAGTACAGTTTATGGAGCGAAGTTTTTTGGACGCTCAAAATAACCTTATCTCCAATGGACCTAATCTCGTTCCCGGCATCATTCGAGATCCGCAGTCCATTGAATATGGCAAACCGATTCGAGGTTACAAAGCCGTATTCATCGGAAATCCAAATCCGACTCGCCCTGATAATCCGCTACACCTGCTCTCAGAACCCAAAAATGGTTGGGCATCCATTCCCGATGACGGCAAGACTAAGGTTTGGGATTGTCGCAAGTTGCAGGATCATCCCGTCCAATGTCGCTGCATCAATCTGGATGCCAACGATTCGCCCAATAACGATTTCCCCGGTGACACGCCCAAGTGGGTGCATTTGGTCGGCAAGCATACCCTGGCCAAATACACTGAGGGTTCAGAATCCTACTATTCCCAGGGCCGGGGCATATTCAAATTCGGTCTGGCCGCGTTCAAAATCATCACCAAGGAAGTGTGTGACCAATTCCACGCCTTTGACCCAGTGGTATGGTCCAACAAACCCACAACCAAGATTGGGATGCTCGATGCCGCTTACGGTGGAGTCGGTGGCGACAGATGCCCGTTGGGATACTTGGAATTTGGCGAGTGCATTGACGGCAAGGAGCGCATCCTGTTTCACCCCTTCTGGCCAGTGCCGGTTACGGTTCGGGCGGATATAACTCCCGAGGACCAGATCGCTATTTATACCAAGGATAAGATGGAAGCCAATGGCATCCCGCCAGAGAACTTCTTTTTTGATGGGCGCGGCTCCCTGGCTATGGCCTTGGCGCGAGTCTGGTCGCCACGGGTCAACTCTGTGGAATTTGGGGGTAGGCCCACTGACCGGGTGGTGGATGGTGAATTTGTTCAGGATGGTAGCGGTCAAGGCAAACGCCCGAAACTCGCCTTTGAGCATTACAGCAAATTTGTCTCGGAATTGTGGTGGTCCTGGCGCTACGCCATCGAAGCCGACCAAATCCGGGGACTAACCCTGGAAACCGTGCTGGATGCTTCTCCGAGGGAATGGCGCAAAGTGGCGGGAGACAAGAAAGAGATTGAGACGAAGAAGGACATGAAGAAGCGCACCGGCATTTCACCCGACTTGGCTGATTGCGCCGTAACCGGGTTGGAAGGTGCCCGCCGCCGTGGTTTCAACATCTCCAAGCTGGCCAATCAGGGTGCCGTAGAATCCAACCGCGATTGGTGGTTTGAGATGCAGCGCAAACAGCAGAACATGAGACGCGGGCATGTGCTCAATCATGCGGCATGATTTAATTGTCAATCGAAAGTTTAACATTTTGCTTGATTCATTCTGGGGTTCTGGTATGAATGAATCGTGGGCGCGTGGCAGAAAGCAATTGCATGGTCCGTACTTGATGGGAACCAGTTTGTTGCAACATTGCGGGGATTCGAATACCCGCCGCGCCACATTGATCTATGAGCCTACGACTAAATCCAGATGAGAAAATAGATAATGCGCATTTGCTTTCGGAGATTTGCAAATTGTGCGATTGGGAGCATCCCCATTTACCATCTACGCTTTGTGGATGGACTTCGCCAGATGGGACTAGAATGCTATCAAATCCTTTGGAAGATTTGAATGCAGCAAATCAGGCCGAATTGCAGTTAATTGCTGGTCAATGGGATTCTGAATATCGAGAAGCATTGGAGCCGTTGTGTGGGCAATATGCCACAATTTACAGGGCTTCTGCATTGCATAGAATAATGGCTATTGTAAAACTTTTAGGAAAACATTAATGAGCCTACGACTAAAAAACGAATCGACCACCTTCCCTCCCGGTGGCCTGCAATTCCACGAACGCCAATTGAATTGGAAGAACTGGATTAACGATCCGACCACCGTATGGAGTTGGGACAATCTGGTGATCGCCGTCTATAACTTGCGCCGCGCCAATGCTGCGCGGTTCCCGAAATTGTCCACGGATCGCGCCGTCATTCGCCGCCAGATTAGCGAGCAAAACGCTAATCGAATTGCCTCTATGCCCGGTGCCGAAACATATCTGGCAAGTGCGCCGATTGCTCAGGGAGGGCAAGCTCCAAACCCCCCGGTGCCCCACAACGAACCCTCGCCAAAAAATGTTGTGGGGCGAATTCAGCTTCTAGCTAAAGGCGCAGCAACATTGCTCGACTGGTGGACGAAAGAACAGGGTCAACCTGTGCCACATGAGTTAGCTGAGAAGCGTGCGGCGATTTGCGTTGAATGCCCAATGAACAATATGGAAGGCGTTGATGCGTGGTTTACTCGCCCTGCTGCCGCACTCATCAAGCGCAAGATGGAGGCTCGAAAAGACCTGAATCTGACTACTTCCCTGGATGATAAATTGGGCACCTGTGAGGGTTGCCTGTGCCAATTATCCCTGAGCGTGCATACGCCCAAGGAAGTGAAGTTGCGGAACATGAATGAGGAAACCAAGGCCAGTCTGTGGAGCGCGTGTTGGTTGAAGAATGAGGAATGAAACCAGTCATCCCACAACTGACTTTGGTGTGTGTAGATTGCACGCCTAAGCAACACTTAGCGATTAACGCAATGGCGCGGTCATTGGACGAAATCCAACCCGCTAAGGCATTGTTGATAACCAGCCAACCTACGCGAACTGAGGAATGGTTTGAGGCAATCAAAATCCCGCACATTGATTCTCTCGAAGCCTATTCGCGCTTCATGATCCGAGAGTTGCACAAATACATCAATACGTCTCACGCCTTGGTAATTCAGAGCGATGGGTATTGCCTTAACGGTCAGGCATGGCGTGATGAATGGTTACAATTCGATTATATGGGTGCGCCATTCAATCCTAGTGGAACAATAGGCAATGGTGGATTCAGTTTGCGTTCTAAAAGGCTATTGGAGATATGCTCTCAACTCCCAGAAGGGCAGGACCATCCCGAAGATGCGGCAATCAGCATTCATTACCGCAAGATTCTTGAAGGATTGAAGTTGAAATTCGGCTACAAGGTGGAATCCGAACGATTTAGTTTCGAGGGCCGTTCATGGGACTCCAAGGAATGGCAGGGCATACCCAATCAGTGGAACGGCCAATTCGGTTTTCATTCCCTACTCAGCGTGCTTCCCAAGGACAAAAAGCCCTGTAGCGTTTTCCACCACAGTGGCGATGCAGGCGATGTGGTTTACTCACTTGCTACCATGGCCGCATTGGGCGGGGGCGCATTGTTCCTGTCACCCGATTGCAAATTCCCATACCCGCTTCCTCCACGCTGGACGCGCACAGGTGGAGAAGCTTCGTTCATGGACAACCTACGCCCACTCATCGAAGCGCAGCCTTATGTGGACCGATGTTCATATACGCACGGCACGCCTTTTAGCACTGACTACGACCTGAACCGATTTAGATTGCCGTGGAAGAATCGAAGCGCCCTTGATACGGAATCTATATTTGCTTTGCACCAACGCGCATTCGGAACGACTTGGCCCGAGGATGCCCCTTGGTTAAGTGTATCCGAACCAGTTACAATTCCGGGTAAGCCAATCGTGGTAAATCGCACCCCTCGCTATCACAACGACAATTGCGATTGGTATAACTTGGTGCAGCAATACGGCGATAGGATGATCTTCATTGGCACTGAACAGGAGGCGAAAGTATTCGAGGGATTCGCTCCACCTAAACCACCAGTTAAATGGTATCCCACAAAGGATGCTTTGGAGATGGCGAGAGTCATTGCGGGTGCGAAACTATTCATCGGCAATCAATCATTGGCATTGGCGATTGCTCATGGGTTGGGACAAAAGGCGATCATTGAGGAATGGCCATTGAATCCTAACTGCCGATTGAAACGCGAGACTGCCTTGCCTTGGAATAAGGGAGTGCCAGAGATACCCAAGGAATGGCTCGCATGAATCTTCCTCCAGTTTTGGACGTGTGTTGCGGAAGTCGAATGTTTTGGTTTGAGCCAAAAAACAAGAATGCCCTGTTCTGCGATATTCGTTCCGAATCACACATATTATGTGATGGAAGGGTGTTGAACATTGCTCCAAATGTTCAGTGTGATTTCACCCAACTTCCATTTCCAGATGAGTCGTTTTATCTCGTTGTATTTGACCCGCCGCACCTGACCAAATTGGGAAACAATTCTTGGCTGGCTAAGAAATATGGAAAACTCATTGGTGATTGGAGAGATGATATTGCTGAAGGATTCAAAGAATGTTTTAGAGTGTTGAAGCCAAATGGAACGCTGGTATTCAAATGGAACACGACAGATGTTGATGTAAATGAAGTGCTCTCGCTTTCACGGGTAGAGCCACTTTTTGGGCATACAAGCGGCCGATTATCTAAAACCATTTGGGCTACTTTTCTAAAGCCATGATCGAAGTCGTTTACAACTGCCCGACCGCAGCCTTCGGACCGCAGCATTGGGAACATGCTTGCCGATTCGCCTCGACGCTGCACAAGTTTCCCGCCGAGCATGACCATCTCTTTACAGTGGTGTCCAATGGCGGCAAACCCGACATGCAGACCGAGGCATTGTTTTCGCCCTTCGGTGCAGAATTCTTTTGCCGGGCGAATATCGCCAAGGACTTAGGCTCCTTTCAGGCTGCCGCCGAACGCTCATCCGCTGAACTCATCGTGTTCCTGGGTGGATCAACCTACATTCGAGGCGCAGGCTGGCTTAGGCGCATGGTAGAAGCCTTTCGAAAGCATGGCGACGGGTTGTATGGGTGCATGGTCAATACAGGTGATCAGCGATTCAGCGTATCGCCGCACATTCGCACTACAGGTTTCTGGACTACGCCTTGGCTGATGAATCAATATCCCGAGCGTATCATTAAAGAGGAACAGCGATACCCGTTTGAGCATGGCTCCAATTGCCTCACGACTTGGGTTGGAAAGCAAGGATTGCCCGCGCTGCTTGTTACGTGGACCCATGAATATGCGCTACCTGATTGGGGTAGGTGTCCTAATGGTTTTCATCGCGGCGATCAATCCGGTCTTTTAGTTGGCGATCATCTCAGCGAACCTCCACTATACCATATTGCATGAAAATTGCTGTTTACTATCACTGCCTATTTTACGGTGGCGAACCTACTGAGCTATTGCCTGCCGCTACGCGCATCGTGCTTGAACAAATGGCCGCTCTGAAACAAAGTGGGTTGTTAGAAGCAGCTGACCGATTTGTTGTTGGGGTGAACGGAGGCAATGAAAGTGCTGAGCGCATCAAGCTATGTATCCCCGCTAAAGCCGAAGTGATTCGGCATGGGCTTGAATCCAGAGCCGAGAATCTAACTATCATGCACTTATGGCATTGGGCACAATCCCTGCCACGCACTGATGACTGGGCAATCCTGTATCACCACAGCAAGGGCGCAACTCATCTCCCGGATTCGGATTATGCTCAATTCGCCGGACGCTGGCGCAAGTCGATGGAAAAATGCTGTGTCTCCAATTGGAGACAATGTGTGGCCGATCTGGAAGCGGGAAATGATGTGGCTTGCACCTATTGGATGTGGGATCTGGCCGATGGAACGCAGCATATTCCTGCCGGTAATTTCCTGTGGACCAAGGCATCATTTGTGCGAAAGTTGCCCTCCATGATGTTGCGCGACCGAATTAAGTCGGATGGCATTGCCGCATTGTCCTCGCGCTATGAAGCCGAAGTGGCTTGGGGCAATGGACCTAGACCGATTGTGAAAACCTATGGAACCCAAGGATTAGGAGGCGTGGAATGAAAACGCTAGATGAACTAATGATTCTGTTTGATTCGGACAAGGGCACCAAGCACTCAGGCGTGCCCCATGGTTACACCCCGCATTATGACCGACTATTCGCGCCGTTCCGAAACAAGCCAATCAAGTTCCTGGAAATTGGCGTGGGCGGTGGACCATCTATTCGCGCTTGGCTGGAATATTTCCCCAAAGCGCAGGTATTTGGCGTGGACCATGTGAAGGACACCAACCCATACAACACTGTGGGTTCAAAGGAAATCAAGCGATATACGTTCGTGCATGGAGACCAATCTTGTTCCACATTTTGGGCGTGTTTCTTGGCGGATTACGGATCGGATTGGGATATAATCGTGGACGATGGCTCGCATGTGTCGAAGGACATTTTCACCACCTTCAACGCGCTCTGGCCTGCACTCAAGAGCGGTGGGTTATACGCTGTTGAGGATCTTAATACTTCCTACGGTGGCAAAGGAAGTCACTTCACGCCCGATGGCTGCCCGACGCAAATGGAATGGATTAAGTCTCATCTGGACATAATGAATCAAGTTGAAACCGCGTCGATTGATTGGCTTCATTTTAGCAGGGAGCTTGTTGTAATGTGCCGCAAATAGCCGTAGTATTCCCCCAATATGATGTTTACAACCGCAGGCGCAGTGGAAAACAGCGTATTTTGCCTTCTTTTGGCCGATCAGCCCCGAGCTACAAACCGCGCTCTTGTGAATAGTTTATTCAACGGCAGCCCCCCGTACACTGAGGAAGAAATTCAGGTCAACAAAGGCGCTACGAACGTCAACGATTTGAGCGCAACCAAAATCAACATGGATGCGCGGGGTCAATTCGATAACGCATTCCTTGTGCCCGATCCATTGTTCAGCATCGCCTTAGATTATGGACCTGCGTGGAAGCGTCTCGAATGGGGCGGCATCATCACCAAGGAGATCAACAAGCGCATCAAGAATTGCGCGGCATTTGGCGACATGCAGCAAAGCGTATTCGCCAATGTCGTGCTCCACGGTCCTGGGCCTTCCATGTGGGAGGATGACCAGAAATGGCTACAAACCCCATTGGGTGTTGAGGATGTGCTTGTGCCCGGCAATACGCTGCGGTCCTGCACTAATCTTGAACAGTTCGCCATCTACCGCCGATACAGTGGCGCAAAGCTCTGGCGCATGACACATGGTCCACAGGTTGACCCTGCGTGGAATATGCCATTGGTTGAGGAGTGCTTGGCGTGGGTGGATAAACAGGCTCAGACTCTCAATGGCAACACCTTCCCCGATGTGTGGTTCCCAGAGAAGATGCAGGAGCGGTGGAAGTCGGATGCGGGAATTTACTCCGGGGACATTTCGCCAACGATAAACTGTTGGGATTTCTATTTCTGGAACGATAACGGAGAGCAATCCGGGTGGAATCGGCGCATTATTCTCGATGCCTGGGGACAGCCTGGAATCGGCGGAAACACGATTACCCCCGACCGCAAGATTCAGCATGGCAAGGGCAAGTTCCTTTATGACGGTGGCGAGCGCGTCTATGCCAGCAAGCTTGATGAAATCATCCACTTCCAATCCGGCGATGCCAGTCCGGTTGCGCCCTTTCTCTATCACTCGCAACGCTCCCTTGGGTTCCTTCTCTACGCTGTCTGTCATTTACAGAACCGCCTGTTCTGTAAGTTCAATGATTCGGTGTTTGAATCCATGTTGCAATATTTCCGGGTGAACAATCCCGCCGACATGGATCGGTTGACCAAGATTGATCTCATCGACAAGGGTTTGCTGCCCGAGGGTATGGCCTTCGTGCGCCCGGAGGAAAGATGGAAGGTGGACCAGGCGTTGGTATCAGAAGCCTTCTCGCTCAATCGCCAGAAGATGAATGACATGAGCGCGTCATTCTCTCAGGATGCGGATTTGCAGGGGCAGCAGGAGGAAACCGCCACGCGCACCATGGCTAAGGTCAACTCCACCGCCGCACTCATCGGAGCCATCCTAAATCGTGCCTATATCCGAGAACGATTTCGCTATATGGAAATCTGCCGTCGCTTCTGCATCCCCAGTTCCAAGGACATGGATGTGATGCAGGCTCGCAATGCCATCCTTCGCGCTGGCGTGCCCGAGGAAGCCTTGGACAGCGAGCGGTGGAATGTGCAGCCCACTAAAGTAATCGGCCAGGGCAACAATATCCTGGGTGCCGCGATTGCCGACAAGCTTATGGCTATTCGCCCGCAACTCAACCCCGAAGCGCAGCATGAGGTTGACCGCATCTACATTGCTACGAACTCTGGCAACTGGGATTTGGCTGACAAACTGGTTCCTGATTCGCCACATGTTTCAGACAGCGTGCATGATGCAGAAATGTCATTTGGCACACTTATGCAAGGGGTTGAAATGAAATATCGCCCAGGTCTTAATGATTTTGAAGTGGCCGAAACCATCATTAGTTTAATGAGCCAGAAGATTCAGGAAATCGAAACCACCGACAACGTGGGCACGCCTGCCGACCTGAAAGGCTTGGCTACCGCTGCCGGATACGCCAATGCGTTCATCGGCCAACTGGCGCAGAACCCTGCCGAAAAGAGCAACGTCAAAGCCTTGGGCGATGAACTGGGATTGCTTGGCAACAAGGTCAAGGCATTTGGTCAGCGCCAGATGCAGGCCATGCAGCAGGCGCAACAGCAGAATGGCAATGGTCAGATGACGCCCGAGGATCAAGCGAAGATTCAGGCGACGATTCAGACCGCGCAAACCAAGTCGGAGATTCAGCAGAAGAACGCTGCTGCCAAGACCGCGCAATCGCAAATTCGATTCGAGCAAAAAGTCAGGCAGGATGCTATCAAGAATGCGCAGCAATTGGAGCATGACGCCGCGCAGCATCAAGCCGAACTGAGCAAGACCGCTCTGGAAACCGCGCATGCCCTGAGCCTGCAAAAGTTACAGGCCGAGAATGCGCCAGAACCGAAAGAATCGGCTTGACAATTTCCCTTGGATTTGAGACGCTGTGATTCGTGAATGCAGAAACGCCAATCATAAGCTCATCGTGCTACACTTCATCTGTTACGGATGCTATTACACTGCATCCGATTGGCGATGTTGTAGAACATTTGCTACCGCCTTGGAGTGGAGCACAAGATAACTTGAACATGATTCGTGAACTGCGAAAACAATCCATTGAAACCAATCCAACACCTATGCCTAATGCCACCCGCCGTATCGTCCAAGTCTTTGTCGCTGACCCAAACGAGAATGTTCCATTGGAGCACTCGGTTCTGTTCAAGGGCGATCAGAAGCTCACCGACCTGACCGACACGGAACTTTACTTCGAGGTTCCCATGCAGGAAGTGCTCAAATCGCACAATGACAAGCGTGTGCAATTTTTGGATAAGGAAGCTTCCAAACGCGCAGGCAAGGACATTCTCCTTGAGCCAGTCAAGATTCGGGATCTGAAAATGGTAGTGGTTACAATCGCGCAGTTCTGACATGATTACGATTCACGAACCCGAACACAGCATGAATGATAACCGATATGCTGTGTGGACTAATCCTGAGCTATGGCCTGACAGGTGCGGGCGGTGCATCGGGATTCACGCGGATCGCAACGAAGCAATTCGCGAAGGCATCGCGGAACTGGAAGCCGACATTGCCATGCTGAAAAAGGAACTGGAGCCAAATGAATCTCGCTGACAAATCCATTTACCAACTCATAAAGATTGCCAATCGCCGTGGATGGGATGCGGCTGTTGGTGAACTAAACAAGCGCATCGGCACCCGTGATCCGCGCAGATCATTGCCCAAGAAAATGCAGCGCAAATTGGGATTGCTGCCCGCGCTATGAAACCCCTGCTCCTCTATCTGAACATTGTTGGCCCGATTGAAAACCGCGAGATTGGCGAGACGGTTCACCAAATCGAAATGGGCATTACGCGCAAGGACAGTGCCAAACCCGACATGACACGCATGGCCGTGCCCACCGCGACCATGGGCGAGGCATTAGATATTGTTGTGCCCAACATCAAGGCGTTCATCGAGAAATATTATCCGCAACCTAAATGACAAAATCCAAATCCAAGAAAATGTCAAAGCAAGAGCGGGAATTGCAGGATAGGATCTGGATGCGCATTTATGAAAAAGCTTACAGGGAGTACGTAAAAGAAATTTGGAAATATTTCGCAGATAATCTTGGTAAAATAAAATGACAATTGATCCCCGAACCAAATTCCGTAAATCCCAAAACGGAAAGCAATGGAATGAAGCCGTGGCTTCCGAATGGTTTCAGGAAGGCTTGGCGACCGCGCTTGTCACCATGAGCATGAATACGCCCTTGTCTCCTGATATGGCGACCGCTGCCGCCATCTGTGCGCGTGCCGAGGGAGCCAAGCAATTGGTGGGCGTGATGATGAATCTGACCGAGACGGCATCGGAAACTAAATCACCGGGGATGCCGCATAACCTTAAGCCTACGCAATGAGTGTTGATCTTATCAGACTTAGGCAACTCATTGATTCGATAACTGGTTATCCACCAGAGACGGTTGAAATGACCGAGGAGTTTCGCGATTCTATGCCTATAAGTTGGAGACAATTTCCAGAGGCAGTTGCGGTAGGAGATTTCGTTATCATTCCACGCAAGCACTTTGAGCGCGATTATTGTCCGCATTGTTTCCGTGATGAACCAGATGGCCAAATGTGCCATTGTATGAACGACGAATGAAGTTTCGCACTAAGTGTATCGAAGTATCAGCCGTGCAATGGACTGGCGATAGCTCTGCCGAACTCTCCGCGTTCTGCAAAGATAAGGTGAGCTATCTCCTAATGTCCCCGCTCATTCCCGTGATTCAAAACTCTGGAACGCCGTTGGAAGAACCCGACAGGGAGCGGTGCAAAGTAAGCATTGGCGACTGGGTAATTAATAATCCAACTGGAACCTTTCAAGTTTGTAATGATGGAACCTTCAAGACCATTTTTGAACCCGTTGACTAACCTATGCCCGAAGCAACCTTAGCCCCACCCCCATCCACCCCCGCCGCATCACCCGCTCCCGCGCCTGCCGCCGCGCCCGATAACATGGGCCTGCGCCCCTTGGCGGGCAGCGAAGCCTTTGGCGATCTCGAATCCATGGCGACCGAGGATGGCAAGCCTGATACTTCGCCATCGGCACCAACCACGCCTGCCGCTCCCGAAGCGCCCAAGGACACGCCGCGCCAGCCAGACGGCAAGTTCGCCAAGGCCGAACCCAAACCTGACACGAAGCCCAAGGTCGATGCTACGCCCGAAGTTCCGACCGAGAAGCTGGCTCCCAAGCAATTGCGCGAAGCCTACGAAGCTCTCAAAGCCAAGCATAAGGCATTGGAGTCGGAGCATACCACGCTCAAAACCAAGGCCACTACGCCCGCCGATGACCCGGAGAAGAAAACGCTGTCCGAACGTCTGGCCGCCCGCGAGAAACGCTTGCAGGAAATCGAGGAGGAACTGAAATTCACCGATTATACCAAGAGCGAGGAGTATAAGGAGAAATTCGAGAAACCCTTTGTCGATGCCTACTTGAGTGGCCGCGCCCGCATCGCGCAACTCAAGGTGGTCGAAAAGAAGAACGACCTGGATGAAGTCATTCAACCGGCTCGCCAAGCGACTGCTGATGATTTTGATGCCCTGATGAAGATTGCTGATGACGGCGAAGCTTCGGATTGGGCGCATGACAAGTTTGGAAACCGCGCACCTATCGCCCTATTCGCCCGCGAACGCGCACAGGAATTGAATAGCGCCCGCACCAAGGCGGTGGAGGATTATCGCAAGAACGGCAGCGAACGCGAGAAAGCCCGGTCCATGGAAGCGCAGTCCTTCCAGAAAACCATGAGCGAAGCCATTGACCGGCACATGGCTCAGGCCAGCGAGAAATTTCCCAAGTGGTTCAAGCCCGATCCCACTGATACCAAGGGCAATGAAATATTGGAGCGCGACCAGCATATCGTTGCTCGCGTCGTAGCCAATGGCAAACCGCTCAAGGACGGCGAGACGCAATGGACCCCGGAGCAATTCGCCGGGCATCTGGCCGCGATACGCCACAAGGCTGCGGCATTCAATCGCCTGGCCCGCCAACACACGACTGCCGCCAAGCGCATTGCCGAACTCGAAGCGGAGTTATCCGGCTACAAGAAATCCACGCCTGGGTCCGGCGATGGCAAAGGCACATCTACGCCGCAGGACACTGAATCCCTGGAAGGGGCGTTGATCGCGTTGGATAAACTGGCGAAGTAGTTTACCCGACCAACCTTGGTGTCTCCCGTGCGCATAACGCGGTTGATTCTCCACTGGGGTTGGGATGGGTAGTTTTTAGAGGTGAGTCCAATTCTTGCGATTCACCACGTAACTAATCATCTCGCGGCACACCCCGAACATTTGCCCTAAGTCCTTTTGCCGTATTCCTCCTGCGGCATAAAGCTCCCGAATTTTAAGCACATTTGCATCGGTGAGTTTGTGCATTCCATGCTTTGTTCCTTTAACGTCAGGAAGAACAACCCTGCCTTGCTCAATGGTGTCCCTCCTGTTTTCCAAATCTGTCCCCGGACGAAGGTGGTTAGGGTTGCAGCAAGTGCGGCTGGCTACGCATGAATGAAGAAGATCCATGCCTTCGGGCACTACGCATTTGTGATGAATCATCCACGCTACGCGATGGCTTTTCATCAATTTATACCCCACGTTAATCCTGCCATATCCGCCAGTATCTAGGCTTCTTTGCCAAGGCCAGCATTCATCAGGTGAGCCAATTTTCACCTTGGGCCAAAAGCGTCGTTGAAACTTATCGGAAAGGATTTGCGCGAGTTGTTCAGGAGAGATAGGATTTGGGTGCATTCAGTTAGTTCGTTAATTGTTTGCCACGCTTCGGGTGCTTCATACACGCCGAGGCATTTCTATTTATACCATGACCCAATTCGTCAATCAATAATTAACTGTTGACGAAGTGAATTATTTGCCGTAGTGGTTCAATAGCGTTACCCGATAGTCGCTAATCGGATCGGTTGTAAAATTGTAGTGTTCAACCGAACACTAGCTAGGCGTTAGAGGAAATCGCCACCCCCGCAATAAGTCTCCGTACGTGCATTGTGCCCGTTCGTTGAGCAAGTGGCCTTAACGCAGTTTGATAGCTAATACAATTTTATGAGTCGTATACTTTCATGTAGCCAATTCACACAGTTCCTAACAGACCAGCAACCAGTTTATGATAAATACATCATCAAAGACATTCGCCCCGAGGACTCTTGGCTGGCGCATGTAACAGGCGGAACCTGGGAAGCTTGGAGTGGCACAACCCATGTCCGAGATCGCTTCAATGCCGTGTTCCCGAATATCACCAAGGCGTGGAACCCGACCACTTCGGCGGCCTGTCTGGGCACACCCTGCGATAAGAACGAACATCTCATCGGATGGGGTTCGACGCGCATCACCGAGTTTCTGGAAGAACAATCCTGGCAGACTCCGCTCCTGTGCTTCGACCAGGAGATGCACATTACCCAAGCCAAGGAACAGTTCGCCTACATCATCAGCGACATTCTGCGGCCTACGGTCAATTGGGTCCAGGGCAGCTTCCTGCGCAAACGCGGGGCGCAATACGTCGATAACAAGTTCATCGCCAACCGCAATTTCGGAAATTCCGCCAGCAACTTCACGTTCGCCTGGGTGCTCGCCGGAACCAATTTGGATGAAGAACAGTTTATTGACACCAATTGCCCACCGACCAGCGTGTTCAAACTTACGCCGCAAATGTTGCAGCGCATGGTTGAGCCTTTGCTGCGCCTGGGTTACATGGGCAAGAAGCCCTTCACCGACAAGACCCCGCCAATGCTTGAGCTTGTCACCGACACTCAGACCGCGTGGGAAATAGACCGGCTCGGTGGTCAGCAGGGCGTGGGTGGCACCCCTTCCATCTCGGGCAACTGGCGCTTCACTGAATGGGAAGCAGCGAGCAAATACTGGCGCTATGGATTCTCCGGTCAGATCGGCGGCAACTACGCTGTGCGCGTGGACCCCTTCGGCCTGCGATTCAACTTCGTGGGTGTCGTGGCGGGTCTGTATCGCTACCAAGTGGTGTTGCCCTACAAGAACATCGCTTCGAGCG
>Ga0097621_100001093_pt1 | contig 18962 bp, 11 predicted proteins | sample KBSMisM72_FD_73165 | JGI IMG/M metagenome (GOLD analysis project Ga0097621, IMG submission 73165) | Miscanthus rhizosphere microbial communities from Kellogg Biological Station, Michigan, USA - KBS Miscanthus M7-2 (version 2) (version 2) | ecosystem: Host-associated > Plants > Roots >... | reverse complement strand
ACTCACGACCCTCTCGGCCCATGCCACGAGTTCAGTGCTGGGGGTATATCTGGGGGTATCCTGCCGAACCCTTTCCAGCAACGCATGTAGTAACAGTTGCTTGCGTCACTTACGCGATTCCCTCCACCGCACCAGATTTTCGGCGAATAATTTTCGCCATCAATGGCTTAGCTGGGCAGAAAAACGCCCAACGCTAACGAACTCCCCATATGGCAAGTCGGTGTCGCAAACGAAGGAGTTTGGCGTGTCACTTCGTTCGAGCCGCCGAGACAACGTGTTTTGCTTCCGCTGAACCCGCCGGCTTCGCTCGCGATCTGTGCTGCGGTCTCCCGGCGTTGGGAAGTTCGCCTATCCCTTTTGATGCTGAGATCGCCGTGTCGCCATTCCTGTTGGCGTTTGAGCTATGACAACGGGCGTTGCGACTGGCTGATGCAGTCAGCAGACGGATATTCCATTGAGTACGCTGAAATTCACTACAAGCCCAATGCCGCCCTCATCCGAATATTTCCCAGGAAGGGAGCACGTCACTAATTTTCCTGAGTGGCCACACCGCTATTGTCACGCTCGTCTTGCGCCAACTGGTCAGAGATGAGTTTTTGGAACCGGGGATCGCTTGAGATGAACTCGAAATCCATGTCGCGCTGCGCGTAGATCGGGCTCTTTATATGTTTGGTGAGGGCCTCTTTCAGATTCTTTAGCGCTCCCTCCGTATTGCCGCATAAGGCGTCGAAACAAGCTTCGTAGTAAGCGTCGGCAAACGGTGGAGTATCGGGGCGACGTCGTATCGCTTCAGCCTTCAACCGCTGGGCCACTTTCACCTGAGCGTCGAACTCGGAGGCCCGGCCCAGTTTGCGGTAGAGGTGTGCGAGGAATCCTTGAGCTCGGAGATTTTCGGGTATGTTCTCGATTACGCGCTTCGTTTCACTGACCGCTTCTTCGAGCAGCCCCTTCTTGGCATAGATGTACGCCAGATAGTCGCGGGCATACGGATTACCAGGTTGCAGCTGTACCGCGTGCTTCAGGTGATCGAGTGCGTCATCGGTCCTTTCCTGTTCGTCGTATGCGATTCCCAACTCGAATTGAGCCGATACCTCCTCGGGAAAAAGATGCACAACCCGCTCGAGTTGAACGATCGCGAATTCGTCCATCTTCATGGCTTTGTAGTGATACGCGAGGTTCATGTGCGCGACCGTCAACTCGGGGTCGAGCGCTACGGCTCTCTTGAACTCGACGATCGCCTTTTCCGGCTGGTCGTCCGCGTACAGGAGCGCAAGATTGTTGTGCGGGCTCGCATCGTCAGGATCCAGTGCTATCGCGCGCTGGTACGCCTGCAAGGCTTCGTCCGTGGAGTTACTCTCCGCCAACAGCGTGCCAAGTTGGTTGTACAGGGAGGCAAGGCTGGGATCCGATCCATCGAGCGCGTTGATGAGGTTCCTGCACTCCTTGATCGCCTCGCCGCGTTGGCCGCAACTCTCCAGCGTTTGAATGAATTGCAGGCGCAGATGCGCTGCTTCCTGCTCCCTGAGTATGTTCAGGGCCTTTGCCGGGTAGTCGAGCGAGAGGTACCACGCTGCGAGGTCGTCGGGGCTCGTTTGCTCGAGAAACTCCACCGGAGCCTTGCTTACCAGATCCCTCACCTCATCGTCGCGCCCTTCGAGTTTGTACAGCCAACCGAGATTTGCGTAGGCATCGAGTAGTTCACGGTTGTTGATGAACGCCTTGCGGAATGCGACTTCCGCGCGTGGATAGTCGCCGAGGGACAAATGACACATGCCGAGCGCGTTGTAGGCGTCAGCCAGATTGTTGACGTCCTCTTTCCGCCGATCGCCATCGTCGGCCATGTTCTTGCCCAGCAACTCGATCGCACTGTCGAGCATGCGCGTGGCGTACTCGTATGCACCTGACTTTGAGGCGGTGCCGCCCAGGCCGTACAGGAGGTCGAAGAATGTTCGATTTGCGGGCTCCGCGCGCACCGCGGCCAAGGCGTAGGCACACATCTTCCGCAACAGGTCGGGCGAGGGCTCGGTCGAGTACTCGCCGTAGCTGGCGATCGCGTCGCACCGGAATTTCAGGCCTTGCCAGGTCCTGGTGGGCCGCGACGCGTCATCGGTCAGTTCGAAATAGATCTGGAACGCCAAGTCCCTGACGTGTTCGAGAACCTGTCCCTCATTCTCCACCGTCGCCGCCACACTGCAGACAACGCTTCGGGAACCGGGATCCGCGCTGCGCCAGGGACGTTGTCCGAATTTGTTGAGAATGGCGATCAACCGGATGTCGGACCCAAGCGTCTGCAGGCTCCCAAGCACGACGACCTGCGGCTCGCGCCGTATCCACAACCGCTGAAGGCTCTGCAGCGCGCCGCCCAGCGAAAACTTGCTTCCGCCGAGTTCGAACGAGATGTCGGGAATCTGCGCCCCGGCGTCTCCCGCGAGTTGGAGAGCCGGGATTCGTGCGCCTCCACTGACGGGACCCTGGATAGTGGCCGTTCGAACCTGTTGTGTGGGCCTCTGGGTTGGTGGCAGCGGCTTCTCCAGATTCGTGCTCCGGAACAAGACATTTCGCGACATCTGATCGATGCGATCCAGGTCGTAGGCCAGTGCGTTGGCGATGGCCTGCCCGTAGCACTTCACTTCGGATCCGGTTACTTCGAACGGAAGTATGGTCAGGCCGCTGCGCTGGCGCATCGACCAGCGGACAAATACGACGAGGAGAGCGATGATGGTGAGCAACGCGATCGTTTGCAGCGCTATTCCAAGCAGAGCCTGTATGAATGCGATCAGCGTCAGCGTCTCCGGCGCGGCTGCCGGCTTGGCTTCGGCGGCAGCGCGACCCGCGGTTGTTCCCGCCGCCGCCAGCAACACTGCCAGCGTGAACCCGGCGCGCGAGCATGCTGCAACCCAGCGGTCGAGGCTCTTAGCCCGAACGATTCGCCTGCAGGCACGGGCGTACATTGACATGGTTGTGAGCCGCATTTGAGGCGAAGACGCCTTCTGATCAAGAGTGTTCGAGGAAGCATCCCTGTCCCATCGGCGCAACCGGGACGCACCCGGTACTGCCCGAATGTCCGCTTGACGCGCAAACCCGCGTGATCACTCCCAGTTCTGCTTGATGACGCGTCGAAGGTCGGTCGTTACGGTGGGTATCCCCTGGCCATCGATGCTTACCACCCCTAGGGGTGCGTAGTAGCAGTGAACCCCGTGCGGCGCAAGGAATTTGGGATCGCTGCGCGTTCCGGGCCACTCCACATCCCCGGTCGCCGTTCGGGCGGGAATCAACCAGTAGTCGCCCGTCATCAGTTGCGCCGTCGCGCCATCGCGTAGCCGCAGGCGGATTTGCACGCCGTCTTCCAGATCCATCCATTCCGACACATCCCCATCGAACGCCGGCAGCGGAACCGCGCCTTGCGAATCCCAACGACGAAGCAACGGATGCCGCAGCGGATCACGTGCGAGCTCACTCGGAACTGCCGCGGACAAGGTTACCGTGAGCGTCTCCGGGTCGACTTCCGCGACTTCAAACAAGTTGTCGGTCCGTCCCGAGGCAGCAGATACGTCATCGCTCACTTGAACGGAGTCGCCCTTCTTCAGGCTTCGCGACACATCCCGACCCAGCGAGCGCACGGTCACCTTCGTATCCTTGATCGAGTCGACGGGAAAGATCACGCTGCCGTTGTCACGCGACCACAGGAGCGTTGCTTCATCCAGTGCACCCGGCTTCTGCACTTCGACCCGGTAGAGCTGATTCTCGACGCCCCGATAGCTTGACTCAGGCGGAATAGCGCACGGCGAGTCCGCGCCCGCCGGAATGGACGCGCGCGCCGCAAGTTCCACCGTGGTACTGCGCAATCTCCGGGCTGCTTCCAGTTGCTGCAGAAACGCCGAGTAGTTCGTCTTCCAGACATCCAGCGGATTCGGCGGGCCTTGCTCGAGCGGCAACGTTCTTACGCGCAGCGAGGTTTGGGTGCGGGTCGTCGTGTCCGGGCCACGCAACGCCACTTCCAAAAAACTCACGGACAGCTCTTGCGCGTCTTCGTCCTCATAGCTCGTCACGTGCCGCTCGCACACCTCGAGGTAGGCGAGATAGTTCTTCGACTCCTCCAGCGGCTCCGCGGCGCCCTCCGCCTGCGAATACAGCAGACCTTCCGCAAGCTCGCAGCGAATGCCGCCGACGAAGTAATCCCCTGCCGAGCAGCTCAGCTCGAATGGCTTCGCGGCTCCATTCGCATCGTTTACCGGCGCAAGCTTGAATGCCCCCTCAACGGCCGCATGAGGACCAATCGCGCCGACGATGAACGCGCGCGTCTCCGCTACGTTTATCTCGACCATCTCGTTCCAGTCGGAATCGAGCAGCACGCGCCCCTGCTGCATCAGCACTCGCGTGTAGTGCTTGGCCGGGTCCCAGGTCATCCGCGAGAAATCGCCTTTCATGACACCTCCTCGAGTTTCGTCTTGCTTCTGCCGTGCCGTTCAGTCCGCGAAGATGACTCCGGCTTCCATTCCTGCCGGAACATTCTCGTCGACTCGCGCCTGCAGGTTGGCCATGCGCATCGGCTCGAACAAATCGTGGAATACACCCATTTCGGATTCGTCGTCCGCGCCGCGTTTGATCTCCGGCGCAACGTCGCGCGCGAGCCGGCAATACACCGGATTTCCGTAACGCTCGCTTTCAAAGCGCGGATAGACGCGCGCCGGTTCTCCCGAGAGTTCGGGCTGGCAGTGATAGCGTCGCGGCGTGCGCGATTCGATCGGTACGTGGCAAAACCGCACGCAACCGATCTGTCGGCGCGCCACGTTCACCACGCTGGTAAAAATGCTGTTCTCTGCAAGACGGACCGCGTGCGCCTGCACCTGTCCGATCACGGTGCAGCGGCGGATATCGAGCTCTGCGAACGCCACGGTGCGATCCGAACTTCCGATCGCCACGCGCTCATGACTCGTGGCATCCACGATCGAGTCCTCGATCGAGACCTGAACGGGTTCGGTAACGCGCTCATTGGCGGTGACCTCGATCGAGCCGACGATGCTTCGCTCAATCACGATCCGCGCGGAGGTGTTCTCCAGTTCCAGGCTCGCCTCGTTCGCCCGCCGCGGATTGCAGTCGCAATCAATTCCCCACCCGGGCACCAGCGTCGAATGGCGGATGCGGACGTCGCACAAGTCATCATCACGCGAGTCTTCTTGGCCGGTCACCCGCAGGCCTCGACCCGTGATGAGCAGGCCGTCAATGGTGAACCGGCTGCCTTTGCGTCCGGACACGGTGATCGAATCAGGCTGCTCCGTTCGGAAGTCGAGCAGATGCAGTACCGGTCGCCAGCCGCTTGCCGCGCAAATCTGAAGATTCTCGCCGGCGTTCAATTCCACCGTGAGAGGCTCGGTGTACACCGCGCTGTCGTGGATTTCGATCACGGCGGACTGAAGCTTCTGCCGCGCCTGTTGCCACTGGGCGTGAGCCTGGCTCTGCCCAGCGTCCGGCTCCGCTCCCAGCGCCTGCTGATCGGCGCGCCACTTATCGAGAGCTCGGTTGATGCTGTCCATCGCGTCGGGAAGCGGCGCGTCCTGCCGGCACGCCTTCATCGCATTGGCCGCGGAATCCGCGGCGTTGCGTGGGCCGCGGAACTTGGAGACGAAGTAAACCGTGCACTGATCGGGCCGGGAGAGACTGCGCGGGTATTCCCCTCCGCCGATGTCTGCGCTGAACCCATAGTGATAGCGCACCCAGACACCGCGCTTCGGCAGCTGATTGGCGGGAAAAAGCAGGCGTCCGCGCTCCGGGTCGATTGCGACTTGATCGCGACGCGCGCGATACGCCCAGTCCGACAAGTCGGCCGCGACGAGATTGCTCACCGGAACGGGCTGGGTCGCACCCTGCGCGGGCCAGTCCGGAGCAAAGATCGTGAAGCTTCGCCCGAGGCCGTAAAGCCCGTCGGGTCTTTCTGCGAGCAGGCTGCGCGAGAGGCGCACGGGCACGCGCAGTTCACCCGGCCTTTCCGCCGGCGTGAAGCGCGTGTCGCGAGCAGCACCCTGCGGCGCGCACCCTGCGCTGATCGCCGTCGTGCATGGTGCCTGCGCGTCCTCTTGCGGCGCGTTGACGAACAGAGGCGTATCACTGCCCAACGCATTGAACGTAAAGCACCGCGCGTCCCGTTCCTCTATGCAACAGGCCGGCGCGCAGCTGATCGAATAACTGCGCAGCCGCCACACGAACAGGCCGATCTCGGGGATATTGAACCGGCCGGGCGTACGGTGAGAGGCGACGCGTCGGACGTCGACAGTGTGCGCCGCGCGATCGAACGGCCCGTCCAGCCGCGTCAGTGCCCGCTCATTGCGGAGATCGACAAAGCGGCCACGACCCGGACGCAGATGATTCAGATGCTGCGCCACCATCAGGCGTGCATAGAACTCCACCGCGTGCACCGGCCAACCGGCGACGTCCCGCGCGAGCTGCTCCAGCAGCGCAAGCGTTCCACGCCGCCGACGCGCGGCCAACGTGTTGGCTACCTCGCGACGCGGCGTAATAGCCGCGTTTCGCCCATTGCCCGCGCCGTCGCGCGGATCCCCGGCGCGGCCCGCCTCGGCGGTCGGCGTGTATCCAATGAGCGCGCCGATATAGGGAACGACCCAGTCATCGCAGGTCTCGATGAACCAGTTGCGATACAGGCGCTCGATGTCGTCTTCGACGACGTTTGCCTGTTCGTTCAAAACCCGCATCAGCGCCCGCAACGGATAGCCGCGCTGCGCGTCGCGATAGCGATGAATCTCCGGAACGAGTGCGTACAAGCGGTCGGTCGAGCGGATCACGGCGTCACCTCGCGCAGGATCAGTGTGTCGGGGACGCTTCCATCGAGATAGGCGAGTTGCGCGGCGGTAACGGCACTGCCGTCGAACCGGGATGCCGCGACATCGATGCGCTCGCGCAATTGCAGCGATGAGTAATTGCTGGCGAACAGCATGCCGGTCAGCTCAGCCTCGGAAATTACGTCAAACACGTCCACGTCGACGTACTCGACGCCCGCTACGCCCTGCGCGACCTGCATCGCGTTGGACAGATAGAGATTGCCCGCCAGCCTCACGGCATCGAACCCGAAGGCCTGAATCAGCGCTGCCCGCACGCGAGGCTCGACGAACTCCCACGCGTAGTCAGCCGACACTCGCACGTTGATGCTCATCACCAGCGCCAGGCGGGTTCGCAGCATCAACTGCACAGGAAGCGACGGATCGCCCCAGCGCTGCAGCGCTGTCTTCAGATTGCCGAACAGGTCCGAGGTTTCATCGATCGGTCCGTCGTCCACGCCGGCGATCGTCACGCAGACCACGTCGCGATGACCGTCGGTGAGATGGGCCGCTGTCGCCTTGCCGATGCCGGCAAAGTTGCGTGAGAAGTTCGCGTAGTCGCTCACCGAAACCAATCGATCGAGCGCCACCACCGCGATCGGCGCATTCACCCGCGTCTGGTCCCGCGTTTCGCGATCCGCACCACCTGACGAGCGGATCGGGTTGATGACATCCTTCACGCCCAGGGGCCGGTCGGTCAGCAACGAAATCTGGGCGGCGCGAACGTTGCCGGCCTTCCCGATCCCCGTGCGGTACAGCGCCGCGACGTTGTCTCGGCCCGTCGGCAAGCGGGCACCTCGCTCGCCCGTGCCAAACACAACGGTGACTTTGTCGTCATCCGCGCGCGAAGTGATGTACGCGTGCGCACCCGGCTCCAGCGCCGCGAGATTCGGCGCCTCATGCCAAAGCACTTCATTGACCCGCACTTCGAGCGTATCGGCTACGCCGGACGGTGCCGGCGACGAAACATATGTCAGCGGCGTCTGCTTCAGCTCGAACCGCTGCATGCTCTGGGCGGCATCACCCGCGCCGAGCAACTCACGGCGCGTCTCCCCGTGCGTCGCCGGCACGACGTTGCCGTAGATCGTAACGGTGCCGCGCTTGTAACAATATGCGAGCTTGCTTGCCAGCGAAACGAAGGTATGCAGACTTTCTTCAGGTCGCGTGACACTTTCGCCCGCGTCCATGCCGGCCACCGGCATCTCTTGCAGCGTCCCACCCGCGCCACGGAAACCGTGCCGCACCTCACTCAGCATGGCGAGCTCCGACCATCGCACATTCGGGACCTGCTCCCCGACGTCCGCCTGCATTACGCCGAGATCCGCACGGTCACCGGACACGATCACCCACCGGCCAGCGTCGAGACCATCGAAAAGATCGTCCAGTTCGATCTGGTCACCGCACAGATCGTCCTCGATGGGCTCGGAGGCCAGGGTCAGCAGCTCGCTCTGGCAAAAAACGGTCGTGCCGCGTATGACCGAGAAGTCGTCAACGCCCAGCGCCAGCCGCGGGCCCTCGATGGGGTCGCGGCCCGGATTCCACCACGGACTGTCCAGCATGAGCCGCGTGGTCTTGGCCGACGTGCCGTACGCCGATCGCGAAAGTGTCGTTGCATCCTTGATCGTTCGAACCAGAGGAACAAAGCGCCCTCCAGCACTGGCGACAGGCGCCTGCAGAATCACGAACCCGTTCGCGCGCACCTCGTCATATTGGGCGTCGAGAAATGCGATGCGCGGCGCCTCGTCGAGCGCGACCTGCCACTCCGGCCATTGGTCCTGCGGAAGCGGCAGGCCCGCGCGCGGATTGGGATTGTCTCCGCTGGTGCGCGGCTCGTATTGGGGCTCACGCGGCACGCCGTTGCCATAAAGCGCTGCCGCGCGACGCATGACATACACTCGGATCGTTGCCGCCGGCGTCTTGGCCCCGTTACGCAGCGCCGGATACAGCACGTCCCGCCATGCCGGGCGCAGGGTCGTCAGGAGGCGCGGCGCGATGTCACCGCCACCGGCAAACGTTGTAGCCACATCTCGTTTGAGCGCGGCGGTCGACCGCGGATTATTCGCGAACGGCTTACTCAGCGCATCGAAAAACGCCTGTGCAGTCGACTTCTTCTTCGCTGGCAACGGATCCGCAGGCACGTCGAGCAGCGTCTTCCCTGCCACCTCCAGCTCTCCCATCAGACTCTTGAGCCACGGCTCGAGTTTTGTCGCGCCGGCCTGCTGCGCCTGCTGGTGGCGTTCCGCGACGAACGGAGTCGCCTTCTCGACGATGAACTCGCGCAGTTTAGCCGGCGGCGCGTTCTGCGCGACCTTCTTCAACTCGTCGAGCAGTTCGAGCACTTCTTTCGCCGTCTTGCCAGCCGCCACGCCGAACAGATCCAGGTTCGCGTACCGGGTCGCCATGGCAATCACGTCAGCCGCCGTCGTTGCCCCCAGCGGCCAGTCGGCGAACTCGATGCACGTCGTATCGTTCTCGAGATTGATCGTGATCCCGGAAACGCGTTTCGGCTGCAGAGGCCTGCCATCGTTGTAATCGATCAGCAGAGCGTCATTCGGCTTCACTTGGGTGGTCGTGCCGCGCACATACACACGATTGCCCGCGGAGATGCTCTCGGCCGTCTGCGCCTGGAACAGGCGCGGATGCATTTCATTCCACGCATAGCGGGCCGTCAGCGGCCCCGCGGTTTCGAACGTCTGCATCTGTTGACCGGGATCCGGCACGCTCGCGACACGTGTCGAACGCGGGATGACGACCGGCGCCGAACCTTTCTCGATCGAGAACGCAAGATGGACGCTGGCCGATACGCCCGGCCTTGGCTCGTAGCCGATCAGTCGCGCCAGCTCGAGCACGGAGCGACGCTCCGTCGCCGTGTCGAGGTAGCCTTCATTGGCAATGCGTTCCTGATAGAAGGTGAGCACGTCGCTGACAACGGCCCAGGCGTCGAGCAACGCAATAGCCGGGTCTGACACTTCACGTGTCGTCAGCTTGAGAAGCTCGGGCAGGTCCTCCGCCGACAAGCGGAGCTTCATCGTTTCCAGGAAGGACGAATATCTGCCTGCGCGATAGCTCAGGCTCGAAAGCCCCGGCGCATTCGCCAGCGGCTCCGGCGTGGCGCCGCCGGCCGGTTCGCAGCACCCGCAAGGACGCGTCATCGCCCGCCTCCCAGTACGAAATCGATGTGGCCGTTCTCGGGAAAATTCGGGTCGCTGTCGACCCGCGCGATCTCGAGCGGTCCAAGCCGCAGAACACCGGCATCCAGCGCATCGTCCGCCGGCGCGTGTTGACGCTTGAGTTTCGTCACGGCTGCCGACTCCACTCCCGGAACCTCTGCAGCAGCTGCAACGATGCGTGACAACTGGACGTCGTCGCCGAAACGCAGGTTGTCGGGGTCGAAGAATCGGCCGAATCGCTGCACGAGCGCCGCTTTCACGCTGCCTCGGTCGAAGTGTGGCAATACGCAAACCGTCAGCTCAATATCGAGCGGGACGTATCGGGCAGCTTCGACTCGAAGGTCATGGCCCGCGCGCCGGAACTGCTCGAGTTTCCGTGCAACGCTCGCCAACAGCTCATCACACGGCTGCTCGCTATGTAACGGATCAATGCCAACTAGGGCTTCGTACCAGCTGCCCGTCCAGCGCAACGCCGCTGCCGCACCCTGCAAACCCGTTTCGACGCGCCCCATCGAGCGCAGTGCAAGGTTTGCGTAGTCTTCGGCAGTGATCGCCCGCTCGATTCGCGAACGAAACTGGCACGGCGCGAGCAGACGCACCTCGTCCAGCGGTTCCGGCTCCATGCCTCCGGTCGCAGCGATCGGATTGCCGATCTCGATCCCGTCCGCCGAGATGCGGCCCTGCCGCAAAACCAGATGGCGAATCGTGTTCGCGCCGACGTTGCCGCGCGTCCCGTTGCCCACGCGATATTTCATCGTCACGATCGTTGCCGCGGCAGGAGCAAGCCCCATGACACCGTCGCCGGCGCGCACGACCGTCGAGCCGTCCTCATCCACATCGGCAACCAGATGCCGGTCCGTGGGTCCGCTCGATAGAAGGTCATACACAGGCTTCCATTCAGCGTCCCCTTCCAGCCCGCGCAGCGCTGGCAGAGCTCGCCGCGGGTCTTGGGCAAGCAAGGTTGACGCGGGAGCGCAACAGTCCGCGCACTGGGCGAACGTGAGAGGGCCGGATTTGAGCTGGTAGCTCAGCGGATCCGGAGTCACGACGACTTCGGTCACGCTGCCTTCACACGCGCACTCTTCCCGCGTGGAACTTGTGCCGACGGGCGTCGCGTCTTCCTTAACCGTCTGTCCGTGATCGACCAGCACCACATTTCCGCGTGCGACGGCGACGTCATGCACCCATTTGCATTCCGGCGCTGGGGTGCGGACGGACAGGCACAACGCGAACGGCAACGCATCCGCGGCGCACCATTCGACCTCGACGATGGCAGCCTCGAGCAGTTCGTCCCTCGCCTGCCACACCCGAGTCAACCGCACCGCATGCCGGTGGTCGCCTTCTTCCAGAATCAGCACGTCGCCCGGTTTCAGCATCAGGCCTTCATCGACCAGCGTGGCACGCGTGGACCCGCGCGGAAGACAGCATTCCTCATCACCCCACGTATGGAAGCGAATGCGGCTATGCGTCTTGCGGAACACGACGGGGGCGCACGCAATCGGCTCGAACACCTCGTACTGCTCTCGCGGAATCGGCTCGAGTTCCGCACTCGACAGCGACGCCCCCAGATCCTTAAGTGTCGTGGTGAAGTAAAAACCGTCCGGCGCGAGCGCCGGCAGGTCGGACGTTACCGTCACACTGACCCACGCCCGCGCGTTGCAGCCTTCATGCATGCGGTAATCGACGAGTCGTGCATGCCGCTTTATGGAAACGCGTCGCCGCGCGGTGGCGATGTACGCCTCGGTGGCCACCGCATCCTGGAAGTAGCTCAGATAATCCGCCACGAACGCCAGCACTTCGACGAGCGTGATGCCGATGTCCGCCGCGTGTCGCTCGTTCCAAGCCGGCATCGTGTACGCCAGGCGATCGAGCATCAGCCGCCGAAAACTCGCGTAGTCCTTCACCAGATAGTCGATATCCGGCGTCCGGATCGCCGGCGCAGGGCACACGTGCGGCCGCTTGCAGTCCAGATCGCTGGCGCAGCCCACTTTGAAGCTGAATTCGAGGCATGCGTAGCGCGGATCGACATCCGGCACGTCGATCAGGCAAAGTCGATACAGAGAGAAGTCCCCTGCCCGATCGAGCGTGATGCGCAGGCAATCGTCAATGTCGGGGTCCCCGGACGGATCGACTCTGACACTCACGACCACGAGGCCGCGAATGCGCCGCCCGCCTTCAACGCGCACGTTCCGCGGAGCAATGCCTTCCGGAATCGCGTTGAAGAAGTGCACGCACAGGGAACGCTGGTCCTCCGACACTTCCAGGTAGTCGAGCCCCGTCCACTTCGACTGGTCGAACAAGCGGCGGCGGCGGACTGGAGCTTCGCAAACAGGTAGCGCAATTGCCATCGGATTGCCTTACACCGTGAAGGTCTGTGTTTGTTCTTCGCCCGTGCGTCTGAGCGCGTATGTCAGGTCGATCGTGAGCTTCGAGTCGACGGCATCGACCTCGAGCTGGCGCACTTCGACGACATCTCCCAGCCATCGGTCGAGCGCGGCTTGCACGGTGAGCTGCACGGCCGCGGCGATTTCGGGACTGTTGGGCGCGAAAACCATCTGCAGAAGCCCGCAACCGAAGTCCGGACGATTCACTCGCTCGCCGGGACGCGTGAACAGGAGTTGCTCGATCATGTCGCGCACATGGTCCGCGTCGGCAGTACCGGCGGTGCGGCCGCGCTCATCGAAGTGAAACGGAAAGTCAATGTTCATGTTGCTGTTACGCGCATTTGCATGGCTGCCACCTGCGGCGCGCCTTGCGGAATCTGCTCAGCGCTCTGGCATACGCCTGCGCCCACGCCGGGATTCGCCTGCAGCAGCAAGGGCCGACCCGCCACCGTGACTCGCGTGGCCTGATTCGCCCACTTCACTGTCACGCAGGGCTGAGGCTTGGTGCCGGCACCGAAAGGAACCTGAAACGGACAGCCGGGCGCGATGTTGATGATGTTCGTCGCGATCGCCACTGCTTGCGCGCTCACCGTTACGCGCGGTTGCTGAGGCGCAGTCGCCCCCGCCACGCCGTGAAAGCACTGCACGCCGAAACCCGTATGGAGAATGTATCCAGGCATTGGCCACCTCCTCAGTTCAGGATCGTGAGCGCGCCGACGTTGAAGTCGATCTGCTTGCCGACCATCGTCATCGTCGCGCCCTTGCCATTCGAGATGTAGATGCCCGAGTCATTCACCACGATCATCGCGCCGCCCGTGCTGCGAAGGATGATTCCGCCCGATGCGGGCGTCGGCGGCACATCGCTTATCGAAAGCTGGTGTTGAGCCAGGGACGAAATGACCAATGGCGGATTCGCGGGATTGCCGAGTTTCACGGCGCTGGGTACGTCCGTGGCTTGTCCCCAGCGGCAGCCGGTCCAGATCGGGTGATTTACATCGCCGCCCTCGAACTGGACCCACACGCCCGCGCCGATCGGCGGTACTGCGTACATTCCCATCGGCGGACCCGTCGGCCCTGCCAGCGGCACGGACGGCTCGGCCCATGTCGAGGGCAGGAGCTTCAGAACATCCGGCACATTAATGAGCAGGCGCCCGCGGCTCTCCGGATCGATGTTCTGCTGCACCGTGCCCCGATACAGGCCGTAGAAACTCTCGCACGCGCTCATGGCGGCAACCTCGGAGTGTTGGAGATGAGCCCATCGCGCGAGAGCGTGAAGTTCTGTTTGTACTCGCCGCGTTTGATGGAGTGAGTGACGCTGTCCACGTAGTACAGGCCGTCATAGGCAAGCCCTGCGCCGCGAACACCGACGACGCGGCGGGACCTCAGGATGCTCCCATAGCGGAGAACATCGAGCGTGCCCGTACCCGTGATTGCGTTCGGGTTGCTCATCAGGAAGCCGAGAATCTCCCTGGCTGCTTCGTCGGGCTGGAGATTGGCGCCCTTGCAGGCGAGTTCGACTTTCCCCGGCGCGGTCGGCCGCAACCCAAGGGGCGGCTTGAAGAGATTCACGTTCGGCACGGGAATCGGAATGGAGATCTTGCGCGTGATCGGATCCATGATGACGTACACGCGTACCTTCTTCGCCATGCCATCCAGGGAGAAGCTCAGCGTCTCCACGTTCGATGCGGCATCCATGTCCACATTAAGCGTGGGCTGCAGTTCCGGGATGCGGATGTCCGGGCCGAAGTACCCGATGCTCTGACCCGGCAACGGACCAGGCTCGACATAGAACACATAGCCCGCTTGCTGGGCGAGCGCCCGGATGTAGGCGAGATCCGAGACCACCTGGCTGTCGAACCTTTGCGTGGGCGAACGGACCGGCTCGATGATCGGCGGGATCACGGCAGGCACTACGCCGAGCGCGGCGTAAGGCGCGAGCACCGTATTCACCTGCAGGGTCGTGGACATGCCGGGAAAGGCTTTGGGCAACTCCAGCACGTCCATTGCGACACTGAGGTCCTCTCCGGTGACTGTGAGTTGCGAGTGTCCCGGATCGTTGCTTGGCGCCACTTCCTGGCGCGTGATGATTCCATCCATCAGCACATTCGGGCGGCCGCGCAGGGTCGCGATGACGATCACACGCGTGCTCATCGGATCGAAATAGCCCGCTGGCAGGAGCGTCGTGTTGATGAGCGATTTCTTGCTCACCCCGAAGGTCATCTGAAATCCGCTTCGATCCTTGCCGCTCGTCACCTGCACCGAGGTAAGCGCCTCCATCACGGATTGCGGCGCTGGAAAAGGCACGCCCGGACCGATCAACAGCGTGAGATGAATGCCCTTAAGCATCGCGGCTCACCGGAATACCCTCGGGCAACGTGACGCGCAGCTTGCGACCGACCGGCAGCATCAGATCGTCCGGGCGCATCGCGCGATTGCCGTCGCACAGACGCCAGAACTGCTCGGGGTCGTCCAGATAGACCGCCGTGACATTGTCGAGCCGCTCGTCTTGCCGCACGACGTGGTATTGCAGCAGCGCAAAGCGCTCCGGCTGCGGCAGGAATCTACGGCGCAGATAGACCAGCGTGACATCGTTCGGCAACTCGAGCGTCGCGGTCTCGATCGTGTAGTAACGACTCGTGGCGGGAAATGGATTGCTCATCAACCGATCCCCGTAATGCCCAATGATGTGATCGGCGCGCTGCCCGCCAGGCGCGCGAAGCGCTCCTTGTTCGCAAGGTACGCCATGAACAGGTTTGCGCCGCGGTGATTCACGCCGAGATCGTTCAGCGACAGCACCCGCATTCCAAGGCTCACTTTCGCGCGAATCGGATTGAGCGAGGTGTCGAACAGCTCTTCGGTGATGTTGAACTCGATCACCCGCACGGGCACGACTCGCGAACGGCTCCAGACAAACATCGCCAGCGGTGATTCGGCAGGCGCGATCTCGAGCGAGCCTGCAGCGGTCGAACTCGTTGCAGCGTTGAGCGCCGCAGTTGTCGGGTACACGAGCGTTTCCAACGCGGCCAGTTCCGGGAAGATGCCAAACTGCGTGGTGGTCACGTGCTTCTCGGGAAATTCAAGCTGGTCCGCCGCGTCGAGCGCGATGTCGACCTTGATGGTCTCGTTCGGCGGGCCTTTCAAGCGCAGCGCTTCAAGCCGGTCCCCATCCGGGCCGACGGCCTGGATCTGCAGCGAGCGCGAAACGCTCTCCGGGTTGTACTGGAGCGCGATCACGCGCAGCAGGTTCGCCGACTTCGGGTCGATCACTACAATGCCGCCACGGGCGAGTTTGGGTTGCATCGGGTCAGCTCAAAGTGGCGTGTAAGTGAACCGTGGCGTTCCGGCGCCCGGCGGTGGCGCGTTCATCACGTCCCAGGTCGGCACAGCCCGTTCCGTGAGCGTCCCTGCGGGAATGTGCGTGCCCTGGGGCAGGGTGTTCTTGTTCCGGGAGCGAACGGTGCCGCCGAACTGCTGCACCATCGCGTACCCCAGAACCTGATTCGCTGTGAGCGGTGCGCCCTGCGTTGCCTTGGACTCGATCATGTCGAACGCGCCCGGCACATTGCTGCCGACAAAGTCGGCGCGGAAGTAGAAATCCGCCGGTTGACCATCGGGCCCGTTGGGCACGATCTGAACTTCGCGCTCGAGATTCGCATAGCGGCTATCGAGCTCTTGATTGAGGTATTCCTCAGCAATGCGTCCTTGCGGCCGAACTTCATCGATCCGGTCAGCCTGGGCGCGCCAAACAGGATCATCGGGACGAAGTCCTTCTTCGGGGCGGCGGCCTCTGTAGTCACGCTCGCCTTTCGTGTCGCCCATAGTTTCAAGAATGTCGAGGCTCTTGAGGGCGCCGTCCAGATCATCGCGCCGATCCTTCAGGAACTCGTTGGCTGCATCGGCAATATCGGCACCGTAGCGCGCTTCGATGGCCTCGAGACGTTTCTGGACTGCCTCAATCTGCTCGGTCGTCGCCTTCGGGAAGCACCAGGATGCACAGCGCCGGAGCGCTTTCGCCGCTTTGGGATTCTGTGCGAGATGCATCGCGAGTTCGGGATTCTCGCGCAGCATGTTGCGCGTCTCATCCGTCATGGGCTCGAGACTGCGAATGGCGTTCTCGACATCCTTCGCGCGATCGCCCGTGGGTTCAGGCTTCTGATGCGGCGGCTCCTTGAGCGCTTCGTTCGCCTTGTCTTTCGACAAATGCGGATCGTTGTCCGGATTCGCACCGATCTCGCCGTGTTTTATCCCTTCGTTCTTCGGTGCCTGGGCTTTTGGCTCTGCATGAGGCGTACCCGCCTTGGCGTCGATATTCGACTTAGGCTCAACGGTTGTCTTTGGTTCGATGTTCGCGTGCGGATCCATCACATTGCCCGCGCTCAGGTCCGCTTCCGCGCGCGCCTGCTGGCCACGCTCGGCCAGCGCACCGGCAGCCATGGCGCCGACATTTACCATCGTCTGGCCCATCAGCATCAGCAACGCCGCGGCGCGCTGCCCCTCGGGCATCCGCTTGATGTCATCGATCTGCTTGAGCAACTGCGCACCCATCAGCACGCCGCCGAGCGCGTCGAGGCCATATCCCACCAGCATCAGGCCGCGGCCCACTCGCGCCATGCGGGCGGACATCGCGCCCATGCGGCCCAGCCCGATCAGGGATCCCGCAACGTTGGTGATCTCCATGATGTTCTCGAGATCGAGTTCGAACGTGTCGCCCTCGATCCGGGTCGCGATCCGGTACGCCGACGGCACCGCTCCCACGACGCCGACCGGAATCAGGATGCTGAGCGAGGCGCCGCCGGTGAAAGGCGCCGCAGCCACCGCGGCGATCGTCAGCGCGAGCGCGATGTTGTCCACCGCTTCGCTCAATATGCTGCCCGTGCTCGCTTCAATGCGAATGACTTCGACCGGTCCGCCGCCGATCGACAATGCCACGCGCCCGCGGCCATAACCGTTCGTGCCTTCCAGCAGGTCCGTCACGGCATCGCGAATCGCGGCGTTTCGCGAGGTCCCGGTGCCGGATTCCTTGCCGCTCTTTGCGGTCGTGATATCCGAGACCATCACATGAAACTGGGTGGCGGTCGGCTCCTCGTCGACCACTTCCATCTTGAGCGGAATCGATTGGCCCAGGTCGCTCACGAAGCGCGCCGTGAGCTGCTCGCCCTTCTCGGTCCCGCGCTCGGTGCGACGCTCGATCTGCTTCTCGACGAGCTTCAACTGGTCCTCGAGTGACTGCGCGTCGTCTGCGGAAACGATTTCCTTGCCTTCCTTGATGGCCTTGATTTGCTCGGTGAGCGACTCCTTGCGGCGCTGGAGTTGCTCGCCGAGGGAGGCCATCGAAAGCTTGAGCCCGTCGAGTTCGCCTTGCAGCGTGTCGCGCTCATCCTTCGGCAAGTCCGGTTTCGCGAGCAACGTCTGGATGGCGGCCATGCGCGCCTGGGCCTTCGCGCGGCCTTTTAGCTCGCCGGAAACCGCTTTCGTCGCCATTTCGTCCGGGTCGCGCGCGAGCACCGGAATGTATGCGACGCTCGGCGGGCGCACGATTTCCTCGCCGCCCCGCGCCATGTAGGTCATCGCGCTGCGAACCAGATACAGGCCGGCTTCCGGAAACACGATTCGCTTCTCGTGACGCGGCATCGTGAGCACGTCGAGCGCGAAGCGAATGCCGGTGCCGGCGTAACGCAGAATCGTATTGGCGCTCGCGAGCGTCAGGGCTCCGACACCGGACGGGCCGAGATCGCTCTGCATGTTCTTCATCGTGCGATCGATGTCGGCCTTGTTGTAAGCCGTGGCGCGATCGAAGCGCACGGCGGCCACCTCGCCGGCGGTGGGCTCGTCGCCGCGCATCTTCGTCACATCGACCGGCTTGCCGATCATCTCCTTCGGCACCGGCACGCGCTCGAACATGAAGGTGTAGTTTCCAAGCGCCTCATAGACGCTGGGAAACTGCACGCTCATGTGAAAGATGTGATCCGTGCCGAGCGCGGCTTCGAACATCGGCCCGACATCGGGCACGACATTCAGAGTGGAGGGAAACGGCGGCGTGTTCGCGGTGCCGGGTTTTTCGGCGATTACCTCATCGCCGGGCTGGCCCGTGCCCGAATACAGATTTGCCTGCACATAGCGGCCAAAGCGTGCCAGCAGCGTCACGCGGCTTTCGTGATAGGCCTCGGCGTTCACTTTCAGCTCGGGCTGGGTCCTCAGGAAACGCAAGAACATCACGGCGGTGCTGGGACTCACCAGTCTCCGCGGTGCGCGCGTGATCTTGGGCAAAGCTGCCGGAGTTGCTCCTGGACTCTGCGGGTTCGACTTGCTTTGCGTCGTTTGAGCGGTCTTGGGAATCTGGTCGGAGATGTCCCACAGCATCCCGTAGGCATCGGCGGATTGACGGTCCGAAGCGAGCGCAACGTCCTTGCGCACTTCTTCAAGAACGCTCATCGGGCCGGTCAACTCCGGAATGAGTTGATTGAACGCCGTGCGGTTCGCGTCGAACGCCTGATCGTCGACGTTTCTGGCGTCGTGAGTCTGGGCATACACCTGCAGCAACGCACCTTGCTGGGACATTTCACGATCGAATATGTCGC
>Ga0097621_100001091_pt1 | contig 18992 bp, 16 predicted proteins | sample KBSMisM72_FD_73165 | JGI IMG/M metagenome (GOLD analysis project Ga0097621, IMG submission 73165) | Miscanthus rhizosphere microbial communities from Kellogg Biological Station, Michigan, USA - KBS Miscanthus M7-2 (version 2) (version 2) | ecosystem: Host-associated > Plants > Roots >... | reverse complement strand
CGGCAGCGGCAACCGCGGGCTCGGCGGCAGCGGCAACCGCGGGCTCGGCGGCAGCGGCAACCGCGGGCTCGGCGGCAGCGGCAACCGCGGGCTCGGCGGCAGTGTGTCCATGGGCTCTGTGGCAGCGCTGTCCGAAGGCTTCGGCGGTAGCGGAATTAGCGGACTGGGCGGCAGCGGGATCGTCAGCAGCGTCGGCGGCACTGGGATTACCCGCAGCATTGGTAGTAGCACCGGTGCGGCCGACGTCGTAGTGGTAGGCGGCTTGGAGTCGGTTGCGCAAGGCCGGATAAATGTGATGGGGCAGGAATTCGATGCCTCTGGTTTGGGCGCGGAAGCCATGGACCTTCAACCGGGGCAACTTGTGTACGTGGAAGCGAAGAAGGGCGAAAAGCGCCCTGTTGCTACGGCCGTTCGAGCCTACGGCGATCCAGTAGTCCCGGGCGCAACCGCCGTATTCGTTCGCGGTTCCGTAGATTCTGTGGATGAAGGAATTGGCCAAGCCGTCGTGGGCAGCCTTCGCATCGACCTCAACAATGTCGGAGGACAACCACCGACGGTTGGTGATGTACTCAACGTTTCCGGAACGCAGCCTTTGCCGAGCGGCATAATTTTGGGTGATGGCAGCTTTTAGCGGCAGGGTGGTCGGTTCGCTCTAACGCTTTTTTCTCGGTCGCAACCTGGGCGCCTTCGTCCTCGCTACCGGCTTTCCACAACCTTCGCTGCCGCGATGAGCTCCTGAATGTGCTTCTGGAGCTTGTCGCGCTCGATTGCGGTTTTGAGGTCGGCGCGCATCGCATCGAAGGACGGGACATCTTGGGTTCGCTGGTCCTCGAGAAGCAGGACGTGGTAGCCGAACTCGCTCTTCACGGGCTCCGTCGAGTACATCCCGACTTTCATCGCGCTAACCGCCTGGACGACGGGCTGCACCATCGTCTGTGAGGTGAACCAGCCCAAGTCTCCGCCGTTCGGACCCGTCGGGCCGCTCGCGCGCTCCTTCGCGAGATCTGCGAATTTCTTGCCTTGCTGAAGCTGCTTGATTACGAGCTCGGCTTCTTCCTTGGTGTTGACGAGGATGTTCCTCGCCCTGAACTGCTGCTCACCACCGAGCCGTGACAAGTTCTGGTCATACACGACCTTCATCTCTGCATCGGTCGCGGCATTCTTCTCGAGAAATCGCGTTGCCATCGCCCGCGCTTCGAGTTGAACGCGCGCGAGCTCGAGCTGCGCAGCGATCGTGCGTTCGGTCAGCACACCCTGTGCTCGGGCTTCATCCCCCATCAGATACAACCCCACGAGGTCGTTTAGGGCGGCCTTGCGCTCGTCCGGGCTCAAATCGTCCACGTTCTTGCGCAGAGTGGCGAGCGTCTGCAAGCGAAACACGGACTCGGGAACGCGCTTCCCGTTGATTGTCGCAACTTGAGTCGGTCCAAGTGGGTCCGCGCCGGTTGTGGAGCCGGGCTTCGAGCACGCGCTAACCAGCCCGACGAAAGACAATACGACGAGACTGCCAAGGGACTTGGTCATTCAAATCTCCAACGAGCTAGCGGCTTTCGGTGGGGGACAGCGCCTCGAGACTCAACGCGTGGATGTCGGTCTGCATCAACGTGCCGAGCGCAGCATATACCATCCGATGGCGTGCCAAAGTCTTAACGCCCTCGAAGCGAGTCGAGACGATTCGGACGAGAAAATGTCCTCGACCATCACGCGCGCCGGCATGACCAGCATGTCGATGACTCTCGTCGACGACCTCGAGTGCATCGGGGCTAAACGCGGCCTCGAGCCGCGATCGTATCTGCGCGATGCGCGGGTTATTCATCGTTCACGCGTAGTCGCTTGGAGTGAAGACGCAGGACCCCGCGCGCTATTCTTTTGATCGCGACTCATTGGGCGCGGCCTGCGCCGCAGCAGGCGCCGTTCTCAGTCCAATCCAAACGGCCTGTCCGACAGCCACGAGCAGCAGCAGACCGGTCATTCCGAACAGCTTGAAATTGACCCAGACCGACTCGGAGAAGTGATAGACAACGTAAAGATTCGCGGCGCCAAGTGCAGCGAAGGCCACGACCCACATCAAGTTGAGCTGCCGCCAGAAACGCCCGTCGAGCTGAACCGCATGGCCCATCACGCGTTCCACCAGCGTCTTGTCACCGATGAGCTGACTGCCGAGAAACGCCGCAGCAAAGAGCCAATTCACGATCGTTGGCTTCCACTGAATGAAGAGTGGATTGCGAAGCGCTAGAGTGATTCCGCCCAAGAGCGCGACGACGATGCCCGAGGCCAGGAACATCTTGTTGACCTTGCGGTATCGGAGCCATTGATACGCGATCTGCAACGCCATCGTGGCGATAATCGCAGCGGTCGCGGCGTAGATGCCCTGTAAGCGATAGACGACGAAGAAGACGATGACTGGAAAGACGTCGAACAGTACCTGCATGCTGGACCGCGTCAGGGGTGGGAACCTCGCGGCGTCTCCTTGCCCAAAGGCGTTCCATCTTAGCGCCCCACGGCCAGCGCGCGAAATCGCAGTCCCGAGGCGTTCGTGAGTCAGTACTTCAAGGTTCATCCCGTGGATCCGCAGCGGCGCTTGCTGCTACGTGCCGTCGACATCATCCGTGGCGGCGGAATCGTCGTTTATCCGACGGATTCGAGCTACGCGTTTGGATGGAACATCGGCGACAAGGCCGCGCTCGACAAGATCCGGTGGATTCGTCAGACCCAGCGCGACCACGACTTCACGCTGGTCTGCCGCGATTTGTCCGACATCGCGACCTACGCCAAGGTGGACAATTCGGAATATCGGCTGTTGCGAGCGCACACGCCGGGTCCGTACACCTTCATCCTGCGCGCGACGCATGAGACTCCGAAGCGCCTGCAAGACCCGAAGCGCCGGTCGATCGGCATTCGGGTGCCCGACCACCCGATCGCGCAAGGATTGCTCGAGATTTTAGGCGAGCCCCTCATGAGCTCGACGCTGCTGATGCCCGGCGACTCGGTCCCCCTTACCGAGCCTGAGGAGGTCGTGACTCGAGTCGGCAAGCTCGTCGACGCGATCATCGACGGCGGCGCGTGCGGGATGGAGCCGACCTCGATCATCGACTTCACTCGCGGTGAGATCGCGATCCTGCGCAGGGGCAAGGGCGATACGGCGGCGTTCGAAACCTGATCGGCGCGCGAGGCACTGAGCACGTATAATGCCGCGATGTTCGATGTCCAAGATTTTCTCTGGAAGCTCTCCTTTCTCCTGATCCCCGGTATCTTCGCGATCACACTGCATGAGGTTGCCCACGGCTGGGCAGCCAAGCGCCTGGGCGACACGACGGCCTACATGCTGGGCCGCCTTTCCGTGAATCCGCTCAAGCACATCGACCCGATGGGGACCGTGATCGTCCCGCTCGCGATGTACTTCCTCGGCGGCATGGTGTTTGGTTGGGCGAAGCCGGTGCCCGTTTCTTTTCGCAACTTGCGCAACCCCAAGCGCGACATGGTGCTCGTGGCCGCCGCTGGACCGGGCGCGAACTTCGCGATGGCTCTCGGCTGGGCCCTCATTGCTTGGCTCGTGAATGGTTTCGTCGGGCTGAACTCTGTGCCTTCGCTCTGGGTCCTGAACAATTGCCAGGCCGGCATCCTGCTCAACGTCGGCCTCGGAGTCTTCAACCTACTGCCGATCCCGCCGCTAGACGGCGGTCGTGTGCTCTCCGGTCTGTTGCCGCTGAACGCGTCGCGTATTTTCGACCGCGTCGAGCCTTTTGGCTTTATGATTCTCATCCTCTTGTTGATCGCGCCGGGTCAGCCGCTGTTTCGGTTGCTCGAGCCATTCTTCAATTCCTTGGTCCGGTTCTACAGCTCCGTCGCAGGATTCGCATAGTTGGACGAACAACCCGCTAAGGCCTCCAAGCCGAACCTCCGGCTCGTGCCGCAGGCACCGCCCCCTGTCACGGCAGAAGGTGCCGGCGCACCTGCGCAGGCCGAGATGCCGTTCGCGGTCGTCGAAGGAGAGCCGGTTACGGAGTTGCCGCGCGACCTCTACATCCCGCCGTACGCGCTCGAAGTGTTCCTCGAGGCGTTCGAAGGTCCGCTCGATCTGCTGCTCTACCTGATCCGGCGGCAGAACCTCGACATCCTCGACATACCGATCGCCGAGATCTCGCGCCAGTACGTGCAATACATCGACCTCATGAAAGAGATGCAGTTCGAGCTCGCGGGCGAGTATCTCGTGATGGCCGCAACTTTGGCCGAGATCAAATCGCGAATGCTGTTGCCACGCTCCGCCGAGGATGAGGAGGACGAGGAAGATCCGCGCGCGGAGCTCGTGCGTCGCTTGCAGGAGTACGAGCGGTTCAAGAAGGCTGCCGGCGACATCGACGCGCTCGAGCGAATGGAACGCGACGTGCTTCAGGCGAGCGTCGAGGCCGTCGACCGCACCGTCGTCACCAAGCTGCCGGACATCACGCTCAAGGAGCTGTTGCTCGTCTTCAAGGAGGTGCTCGACCGCTCGACGATGTTTGCGCACCACCACGTGAGACGGGAGCCGCTGTCGGTGCGCGAGCGGATGTCGAACATCCTCGTCGCGTTGCAGAATGAGCGCTACGTCGATTTCATCCGGCTGTTCGACCCACTCGAGGGCCGAATCGGCGTGACGGTCACGTTCCTAGCGATCCTCGAGTTGCTCAAAGGGATGCTGATCGAAGTCGTCCAGGCCGAGCAGTTCGGTGCGATTCACATTCGCGCAGCCACGAGCGGCAACAAAGTCGAGCTGCCGGAAACCACCTCGGACAAAGTCGCGTTGCCCCATGTCACCTCAGACGAAACCATGCCCGAAGGCACCTCGGACGAGGGCGAGCTGCTGGCGGCCGCCGACGAAGTTGCGCTGCTGGAAGGCACCTCAGACGAGATCGAGCTGCTCGAAGCCACCTTAGTCAAAGTGGAAGAGAAATAGATGGACGAAACCGAGATCAAGCACGTCATCGAAGCTGCGCTCCTCGCCGCCGGCCGTCCACTCACGATCGAACGCTTGTCCGAGCTCTTCTCCGCCAAGAGCTCCACGGTCGATCGGCCGACGCTGAAGCGCGTGCTCGACACGCTGTCCACGGACTATCAGGGCCGGGGTATCGAGCTCGCCGAAGTCTCGAGCGGCTATCGCATTCAGGTGAAGCGTTCGATCAGCGATTGGCTGAATCCGCTTTGGGAGGAGAGGGCGCCGCGCTACACGCGTGCCTTGCTCGAGACGCTGGCCTTGATCGCGTACCGGCAGCCGCTCACGCGCGCCGAGATCGAAGAGGTTCGCGGCGTCGTGGTCAGCACGAATATCGTCCGAACGTTGCTCGAGCGCGGTTGGATTCGCGTCGTGGGCCATCGCGACGTTCCCGGCAAGCCGGCAATGTTCGGAACGACGCGCGAGTTTCTCGATTACTTCGGTCTCAAGAAGCTCGAGGATTTGCCGCCGCTCGCGGAGCTCAAGGATGGGCTGCCGGAGCTCAGCCCGCAGTCCGACTTGATCGAGTCTCTGGAAGCCGTGGCTCGCGGCGAGCTGCCGGCCGCGCCGGTCGACGCCGATCTCGCGAATCCGTTCGAGGCGGACGCCGACGAGGACTCCTCCGAGGGTGACGACGACGGCGACGACGACACGTTGGACGCCGAAGGCGTCCCCGCGAGCGCGAATGATTCAGGGCCGCTCGAGCCGCAACCGGATGATGACCTGCAATCGGCCGAAGTCATTCCGCTGCGCGCTTCGGGTGCCGAGCCCGGCGAGTCGGAGTAGCGCGGCCGCGCTCGGCCGCGCGCACGAGGCTCGAACGCTGTCGGAACGAATCCAAAAAGCGCTTGCTAACGCGGGCCTCGGCTCGCGCCGAGCAATCGAGCGCTGGGTCATCGACGGCCGGATTACGATCGACGGCCGAGTCGCCAAGCTCGGCGATCAGGTCGCTGGACGCGAGCGCGTTTGCGTCGATGGCCGGCAGATCAAGCTGACTCCCGAGCAGGCCCGGTCGAATCATCAGCATCTCGCGTACTACAAGAACGCGGAGCCGCGCGCGGGGAGCGAAAGCCAAGACTCGGAGCCGCTGCTCGAGCTGCCGCGCCCGCGCCACGGACGGTGGATCGACGTCGGTGCGCTCGATCCGAACACCTCCGGCTTGCTGATCCTCACGACCGACGGCGAGCTTGCTTTCCGTCTCACGCGCCCCGCGACGATCATCGAACGCGAGTACGCGGTGCGTGTCCTCGGCGAGCCGTCGGCCGAGCAGCTTCGCGAGCTGGAGGTGGGCGTCGAAATGGACGAGGGCGTCGCGCGAGTGGCATCGATCGAGCACGCGGGCGGCGCGGGCAACAATCGCTGGTACCACGTCGTGCTGCGCGAAGGCCGGCACCGCGAGCTGCGCACGGCGCTCGGTGCGGTGGGCCTTGCAGTGAGTCGAGTCATCCGCGTGCGCTTCGGGCCGATCGAGCTCGGCAAGCTACGCCGCGGGGCGAGTCGACCGCTAAGCGCGGAAGAGGTCGACGGCTTATACGCGCTGGCCGGTCTCGCTTCGCCGAAGCCGAGCCAGGCACGACGAGGTGCTACGAGAGCCGGCGCGCACGCTCGCCCGCCCGCGCCGCGCGGCTCGCGAGCTCACAGCCGAAGGTGACGGAGCCCGAATGAAAGTTCTCGTCGGTTTGCTGATGTTGGTGGGCCTCGTTCAAGTCACGGCGGCGCAGGACAAGATCGTCGTATCAGGTGCCTCGGGCCAACTCGGTGGTCTCGTCGTCGAGGAGCTTCTCGCTCGAAAAGTGGCGCCGCAGAATTTGATCCTCGTGAGCCGCACGCCCGATACGCTGAAGCGCTATGCGCAGCGCGGCGCCAGCGTCCGGTTCGGGGATTTCTCGAAGCCCGAGTCGCTCGTCGAGGCGTACAAGGGCGGAACTCGAATGCTGCTGATCAGCGTGAACGGCGGCGGCGACCAGCGGCCCGAGCTCCACAAGGCGGCGATCGACGCGGCTATCGCAGCCGGCGTCAAGCAGATCGCCTACACGTCCTACATCAACGCGGATCGCTTCACGGACTCGATCATCGCGGGTGATCACTTGCGCACGGAGCACTATCTCCAACAGAGCGGCGTTGCATGGACGTTGCTCCGCAACCAGATCTACGCCGACGGCCTGCCCGACCAGGCGGCGCAGATGCTTCGCGAGGGCAAGCTCGTTACGAGCACACCCGACGCCCGAGTCGCGTACGTGACGCGCAAAGACTGCGCAGCCGCCGCCGCGGCGGTGCTTACGACGCCCGGACACGAGCGGAAGGCCTACAACATCACGGGTCCCGACGCGATTGGCCCGCGCGAGCTCGTGAAGCTCGTCTCGGAGATCAGCGGCAAGCGTATCCAACTCGTCGTGCTCGACGAGGCCGCTTACAGGAAGTACTTGCTCGACAACGGCACACCGGAGACGGCCATTAATGGTGCGCTATCGTTCGCGGCCGAGCTCAATTCGCCTTGGCTGCGGGAACCGAGTACCGCGGTCGCGGATCTTACGGGCCGGCCTCCGACGAGCGTCCGTTCGTTGTTGCTTGCGAACAAGAAGCGATTGCTGGCCGCGGCGAAGTGACCCGCTCATTTGAGGCAGCCCGGTGACGTCCCCATCTCTCCAGGCCTAGGAACCCCGCATCGCGGCGGGGGTCCAAGTAAGCAGGGAGTTGTTGTTTATGGACACCACTACAGTCGAGCTTTCCCAGGCCTCCATCGAAGCCTATCTACGCCTGATCGCGCTGAACCTCGGTTCGTGGCAGCCGAAGGTTTCGGCTTGGTTGCACAGCCAAGAGGCCGAGGCGGAGCTCAAGGAGTTGCTCGAGATGGTGCCTTGCTCGCCGACCCTCCATTGACATCGCCGCTCGGCGCTTTCATCCCTAAAGTCACGATGAGCCGCACGCTCGGGTTGTTCGCAACCGTCGTGCTCGTCGTTCGCGCAGCGGTAGCGGACCCAGTCGATGAAACCACCGCGCACGAACCGCCGAGCAACTCGCTGCTGACGGCGCTATCGCCAATGCTCGCGCGATGGATCGAAAGCTCGCGCGACGCGGCGATAGCGCAAGGTGTGGAGAAGATTCCGGAGTCGATCCGTGCCTCACTGGCGGGCTATGTGCCCGACAAGACGCTTGCGCACGTGCGCTGGCGCGCGGGCGGTGCCAGCGATTTCTCGCTACAGCAGAACGCGTTCTTGTTCAAGGACGCGCAAGCCGTCACGCTCGACTACGTCGTGGTATTCGCGGATGAGAACGAAGCCCGCAACGATCCGAAGCTCTGGGCGCACGAGCTGCGGCACGTGATGCAGTTCGAGGAGTGGGGCGTCGACGGCTTCGCGGCGCGCTACTTGACCGACTCGGCGACGATCGAAGACGTCGCGTCCGAATATCGCTGGCAGTTCATGAAGCTCAGGGGGCTGATTCCCGCGCCGAGCGTTCCGGCGGAGCCGACGCCCTGAAGAACCTAAATTACTAGTCGCCCGCGCTCGTGCGCGGCGCCGACGTCGCTCCGGAGTTGCCGGATGTCGGCTGGAACTTTCCGTCGAGCGTGAAGAGCCAAAGGCTGTCGCCGTGCTTCGTGCCGGGGAAGAACGAGCCGGCTGCGAGCACCACGACGTATTGTTTGCCCTTGTGCTCGAACGTGCTCGCCGTCGCGTTGACGGCCGCGTCCATCGGGAAATCCCAAAGCAGCTTGCCATTGTCCTTGTCGAGCGCCGTGAACCGGCTGTCGTTGCGGCCCACGAACACGATCCCGCCCTTGGTCACGATCGAGCCGCTGTAGCACATCTCACTCCACTGCTGGCGCCATGCGAGCTTGTTCGTCGTGAGATCCACGGCCGCGAAGATGCCGCGCACCCGAATCCCCGCGCGGCCGAACGTGCCCTGCGCGTAACGAGTCCCGGGCGTGGGCTGCATGAAGCTCGTTTCGCCGTCGCTGCTGAAAGCGCTGATGCCGTCGTGCGCACAGACATACAGGAGATGCGTTTCGGGATCGTAAGAGCTCGGCGGCCAGTTGGCGCCGCCCGTGGCCTGCGGCTTCGCGAGCACGGGCTTGTCCCAGAAAGGCGTGAAGATCCGGCCCTGATTCACGACCTGGAAGCCCTCGGGCGCGATGTCGATCTCGTGCGGCACGATCGGGTCGCCCAGCGGATAGGGTTGCGTAGCGGCCGTCGCCTGGCGCGGCTCCTGCGGCACTGGGCGCTCCTCGATCCCAATGAGCGGCTTGCCGTTCGTGCGATCGAGGATATACGTGAAGCCGGTTTTGCCGACCTCCGCGATGCCCTTGCGGTTTTGGCCCGCGAACGGTGCGTCGAACAGCACGACGGGATTCGGCGCGTCGTAGTCCCAGAGATCGTGGTGCACCTCTTGGAAGTGCCAACGGTAGCGCCCCGTCGCGGCCTCGACCGCGATGATCGAAGAGGCGTACAGATTGTCGCCCGCGCGCACGCGGCCATTGAGGTCGGGGCCCGGATTGCTCGTCGAGAAGTAGACGAGCCCGAGCTCCGGGTCGACGGCGGGCGTTTGCCAGATCGATGCGCCGCCGTACTTCCACGCGTCGTTGTCTTGCGGCCAAGTTTCGTGGCCCGGCTCGCCCGGTCCCGGAATCGTATAGAAGGTCCACTTGAGCGAGCCGTCCCGTGCGCTGAACGCCTTGAGCCGGCCGCGCGTCGCGCGATCGCCGCCCGCGAAGCCCGTGATCACGAGGCCGTCGTAGTAAAGCGGCGCCGCCGTGATCACGAAGCCGTCCTGCCAGCGTTCCGCTTGCGTAGACCAGGCGACCGCGCCGGTCCGCTGATCGAGTGCGACGAGCTTGCCGTCCAGCTGACCGACATAGACCTTCCCGTCGCCGAGCGCGAGCCCGCGACTCGACCAACCGCAGCAGACGCTGTCGTTCTTGTCGTCGAGCTTCGCGAGATACGTCCACAGCATCGCGCCGGTCTCGACGTCGATCGCGAACACGTCATCGGCGCCCGTGACCATGTAGATCACGCCATCGTGCTCGAGCGGCTGTCCCTGGCCGGAATACTTGCTCGCGCTGCCCGAGCCGTTGAGCGACACGCGCCAGCTCGGCTTCAGGCGTTCGATGGTGTCGCGGTTGATCTGCGTGAGCGGGGAGTAGCGCTGATTGAAGACGTTGCCGCCGTTCGTGATCCAGCCCTCGCGCGGCTGCGCGACGAGCTGCTTCGCGGTGAACGCCGGCGCCGGCCGAGGCGCCGCGGGGCGAGCGGGTTGCGCCGCGACCTGGGAGGCGAGCCCCGAGAGGACGATACCCAACAGCGAAGCGATCGCGCCTCGGCCGATCGGCCGCATCGATGTCGAGCTCATTGAACCCCCCGGTCCGTGCTGGCTCATTATAATCACGCGCCACGGCGCCGCCGCCCGCTTCCGACCGAGGTTCCCTTGCGCAGCTCTTCCAACACTGGCCCCTTGGCCGCGTTCTGCCTGATGGCGCTGATCTGGGGCTACAACTGGGTCGTGATGAAGATCGCGCTGCGCTACGCCGGGCCGCTCGAGTTCTCAGCCTGGCGCTGCGCCCTCGGAGTGCTGCTGCTGTTCGTCGTGCTGGCCGCGTTCCGCGTGCCGCTCAAGCCGCGCGAGCTCGGCAAGACGATCTGGCTCGGGCTGTTCCAGATCTTCGCGTTCGTCGCGCTCGTCGCGTGGGCGCTGTCGTCGGGCGCGGCCGGCAAGAGCGCCGTGCTCGCCTACACGATGCCGTTCTGGGTGATCTTGTTCGGTTGGCCGCTCGCGGAGGCGCGACCGCGCGGGTGGCAATGGCTCGCGCTCGCAATCGCGTTCACGGGACTCCTGCTCGTGCTCGAGCTCTGGCGCGGCGAGGCGTCGCTCATGAGCAGCGCGCTCGCCCTCGGCGCCGGCGCCGCCTGGGCTATCGGCACGCTGATCTTCAAACGAATTCCCGTCCGCACGCACCACGAGCTCCTGTCGCTAACGGCGTGGCAGATGCTCTTTGGAGCGATTCCGATCGTCGCGCTAGCGCTGCTCGTTCCCGAGCGGCCGATCGAGTGGAACACGACGTTCCTCGCAGCGCTCGCCTTCAACGCGGTCGGTGCGATGGCCGTCGCAACGCTGCTCTGGCTCTACATCCTGCATCGTTTGCCGACGACCATCAGCAGCTTGAGCTCGTTGCTCGTGCCGATCATCGGCGTGCTCGCCGCATGGCTCCAGCTCGGCGAACGGCCGAGCACCGCGGAAAGCGTCGGCATGGTCCTGATCCTCGTCGCGCTCGCGGTCCTGATCGTGCCGCAGCGAGTCGCGCAGCCGATCACGGGCGACTAGCCGCCCGGCTCTGTTCGCTTTGGCGTCCCGATTGCGCGACAACGCCCGGCGATTGCGGGACGCGGCAGGCCACAGGGCGGGCGGCTGCCGGGGAGACGTCAATTAGAATCAGTCACTTGCGGATATCGACTCCGTTGGCACGCGCGTTGCTCTAGGGACGCCATGGACATCCCACGCCCAGAGCTCAAACGAAAGAAGCGCATGCGTCAGGCCGGTTTCGCGGCCGTCGGCGTGCTCGTGCTCGGCGCCGCCACGCTCGGCCTCATGCGGCTCGAGCCGGCCGCCCCGTCGGTCACCCGCGCCTCGGTCTGGATCGATAGCGTCCGCCAAGGCGAGATGCTGCGCGAGGTCCGCGGCCCGGGCACGCTCGTGCCGCGCGTGATCCGATGGATCGGCGCTCAGGCCGAGGGCCGAGTCGAGCGCGTGATCGTGCGGCCGGGCGCAGCCGTCACCGCGGATACGGTGCTCGTCGAGATGACGAACCCCGAGGCCATGCAGGAGGCCGAGGAGGCACGCTACGCGGTCGTCCAGGCCGACGCGGAGCTCGCCGAGCTCAGGCTCACGCTCGAGAACAAGCAGCTCGATCAGAAGGCGGCGGTCGCGGGCGCTCAGGCCGAGTACGAGGGCGCGCGCGTCGAGGCCGAGGCCTATAAGGATGCGGGCAACGTCGTGCCGCAGGTCAAATACCAGCGCGCGGAGCTGCTTGCCGAGCAGCTCAAGGTGAAGCGCGACATCGAGCAGGAGCGTCTCGATCAGTTCGCTGCCTCGGTCGAGGCGCAGCTTGCGGTGCGCAAGGCCAAGGTCGAGCAGGCGCGCAACGCCTACGAGCGCAAACGAGTGCGAGTGGAAGCTCTTTCGGTGCGCGCCGGCATGGACGGCGTCGTGCAAGAAGTCATGGTCGAGGAAGGCCAGCGCGTCCTGCTCGGCGCGAACATTGCTCGCGTCGCGCGGCCCGACGATTTGCGGGCCGAGCTCAGGGTGCCGGAGACCCAAGCGCGGGACGTGCAGCTCGATCAGCTCGTGCGAGTCGACACCCGCAACGGGATCGTCGAGGGCAGAGTGGTCCGGATCGATCCCGCCGTGCAGAGCGGCACGGTTCAGGTCGACGTCGACCTCACGGGCGCGCTGCCGCGCGGCGCGCGACCGGATCTCTCCGTCGACGGCACGATCGAGATCGAGCGCCTGCCGAGCGTGGTTTACACGGGGCGCCCGGCATACGGTCAGCCGAATTCCACGGTGTCCTTGTTCAAGCTCGTCGAGGGCGGCGGCTACGCGATGCGCGTGCCGGTCGAGCTCGGCCGCACGTCGGTGAATGCCGTTGAGATTTTGAAAGGGCTCTCACCGGGCGATCAAGTGATCCTGTCCGACACGTCCGCGTGGGACGACCGAGAGCGGATTCGCCTGAACTAATAAGTCCAGCGAGAGGGGGACGATGCTCGCGAGCCTTCTGAACGACGTCCGCTATGCCGTTCGCGGTTTCGCGCTGCGGCCGGCGTTTGCGATCGTGGTCGTCGCAACGCTCGCGATCGCGATCGGCGCGAACGTCACCGTGTTTTCGCTCTACGACCAGCTGCTGCTGCGCGACCTACCGGTGAGCCGACCCGGCGAGCTCGTGAATTTCTCCGCCACGGGCCCGCAGGGCGGGTTCACGATGTGCGGCTCGCAAGGACGGTGCAATGAGACGTTCAGCTACCCGCTGTTCCGCGATCTCGAGAAGGCGGACGGCCCGTTCGCGGGCCTCGCGGCTTCGAAGCTGATCGGCACGAATATCACCGTCGGCGAACATACGGCGCCCGCGTCCGTGCTGCTCGTCTCGGGGCATTACTTCTCGACGCTCGGCATCGGCCCGGAGCTCGGGCGCGTGATCGATTCTCGCGACGACGCCGTCCCGGACGAAGCCTCCGTCGCGGTGCTGAGCTACGACTACTGGCGCACGTCACTCGAAGCGGACCCGGCGGTGCTGGGCAAGACGATCGTCGTGAATGGCCGGGCGCTCGAGATCGTCGGCATCGCGCCGCGCGGCTTCGTCGGCACGACGATCGGCGAGCGGCCTCGGGTGTTCGTGCCGATCACGTTTCCGTGGTTCAGCGCGCCCGGCTTTGGGTCGCTATACGAGAACCGTTTCGCGCAATGGGTCTACTTGTTTGGACGCCTCAAGCGGAACGTCGGCATCGCGGAGGCGCAAGCGGCGTTCAACGTCCCGTATCACGCGCTGATCAACGACTTCGACGCGTCTACCTCGAGGCTGCGGCCCGACCAGGTCGCCGCCTATCGGACGAAGACGCTCGAGCTCAAGCCCGGCGCGCAAGGGCAGAGCAGCGCGCCGGAAACCGCGCGCACGCCGCTCGCAGTGCTGTTCGCCGCGACCGCGACGATCCTGCTGATCGCGTGCGCCAATCTCGCGAGCCTCATGCTCGCGCGCGGTGCCGCGCGCATCGGCGAGATGGCTGTGCGCACGTCCCTCGGTGCCGGGCGACGGCGTCTGATCAGCCTTCTCGGCGTCGAGGCGCTGCTGCTTGCCGGCGGCGCGGCGCTCGCGAGCCTGCCGGTCGCTTACGGTTTCCTGCAGGCGGTCGGCGCGGCGGTGCCGCGGTGGCTGGTGGCGGCGCAAGGTGTCACGCTCAATCTACGCGCCGTCGGCGCGGCGTTCGCCATCGCGGTTCTGTCCACGTTGGTGTTCGCGCTCGCGCCGATGCTCAAGCTTTCGGCAACGGATCCGGGGCCGGTACTGCAAGCGAACGGCGCGCGCGCATTCGGCGGCAAAGCGCTCGGGCGGTTCCGCTTCGCGCTCGCGACGTCGCAGATCGCGCTGTCGATGCTGTTGCTCGTGCTCGCGGCGCTGTTCACACAAAGCCTCGCAAACATCGCGCGTATCGACCTCGGCATACAGACCGAGTCGGTGCTCACGTTCGGCGTCGCGCCGAATCTGAGCGGCTACACGGTGGAGCACTCGGCGCAAGTCTTCGAGCAAATCGAGCAGCAGCTCGAGGCGCAGCCCGGAGTCGTGAGCGTCACGGCCGCGACGGTGCCGCTGCTCGCCGCGGCCCAGGGGACGGGGATCCGAGTCGAGGGTTACGAGCCGCCCGCGGGCGCCAACAGGTCTACGAACATGAATTCTGCGAGCACCGACTTCTTGAAGACGCTCGGGATTCCGTTGCTTGCGGGCCGCGAGTTCACCGAAGCCGACTCGATGGATCGGCCGAAGGTCGCGATCGTCAATCAGGCGTTCGCCGACAAGTTCCAGCTAGGCGCCAATCCGATCGGCAAGCGCTTCCGCGCGCTAGGCCCGGGCTGGGACATGGAGATCATCGGCCTCTTCAAGGACTCGGCCTACAACCTCGTGAAGGCGCCGTTCGAGCCTTTGTTCGTGGTGCCGTGGCGCCAGTCCGAGCAGGCGGCCGCGCAGGGCATGAGCTTCTACGTGCGGACCGCGCTAGCGCCCGAGCCGGTGCTTGCCGCGATCCCTAAGATCGTCGCGCAGGTCGACTCCAACCTGCCCGCGCTGAACATCGAGACGCTCGCGACGCGGGTTCGTAGGAACGTGCAAACCGACTGGCTGCTCACGGCGATATCGGGCGCGCTGGCGGCTGTCGCGACGCTGCTCGCCGCGATCGGCCTCTACGGCGTGCTGTCGTACACCGTCGCGCAGCGCACCCGCGAGATCGGCGTGCGCCTCGCGCTCGGCGCCGAGCCATGGCAAGTGCGCGGGATGGTGCTCAAGCAGGTGAGCTGGATGGCGCTGATCGGCGTTCCGGTGGGCCTGATCGGCGCGTTCGCGATCGGCCGGATCGCCGCCGCGCTGCTCTACGATCTCGCGCCGACCGATCCGCTCTCGTTCGCGGCGGCGGCCGTGCTGCTCACGGGCGTCGTGCTCGGCGCGAGCTATTTGCCGGCGCGCCGCGCTTCCCGTGTCGAACCCGTTGTCGCCCTGCGGTCCGAATGAACCGGCCCGCGCATCCTTCGTTCGAGGTACAAAGATGAACGCTGTCGCTAGCCCCGCGCCCACCGCCCTGATCCAGCTCGAGGACCTCAAGAAGGTGTTCTACACCGACGAGGTCGAGACGCACGCGCTGTCCGGCGTGCACTTCGAGATTCAGAAGGGCGACTACCTGTCGATCTCCGGCCCGTCGGGTTGCGGCAAGTCGACGCTGCTCTCGATCCTCGGCTTGCTCGACACGCCGACGCAGGGGCGGTACGTGCTCAACGGCACGCCGGTCGAGCACCTCGACAACTCGCAGCGCGCCCACATTCGCAACAAGGAAATCGGCTTCATCTTTCAGGCGTTCAACCTGATCGGCGATCTCACGGTCTTCGAGAACGTCGAGCTGCCGCTCACGTATCGCGCGGGGATGGGTGCGAAGGAGCGCAAGGAGCGAGTCGTGCAAGCGCTCGAGCGCGTGCGGATGGCGCATCGCCTCCAGCACTACCCGTCGCAGCTTTCGGGCGGTCAGCAGCAGCGCGTCGCGGTGGCCCGCGCGCTCGTCGGCAGCCCTTCGATCCTGCTCGCGGACGAGCCGACCGGAAACTTGGACTCGAAGAACGGTGAGGCGGTGATGGCGCTGCTCACGGAGCTGCACGACGAAGGCGCGACGATCTGCATCGTCACGCACGACCCGCGCTACGCCGAGTACGCCGACCGCAAGATCCACATGTTCGACGGCCGCGTCGTCGACGAGGAGACGCTGCAGCGTCTGCGCGAGGAAGAAGACCGCCGGATCGCGGAGCAAGCGCGGCGGGGCCGTCCGGTTGGGCAGGCGCCGACGCCGTGAGCTCGGCCGCTCTCGACAACTTCGCGAGCGACGTGCGCTACGCGGTGCGCGGACTTTGGCGCAGCCCGCTGTTCACGGCGGTTGCACTGCTCACGCTCGCGATCGGCTGCGGCGCGAACACGGCGATCTTCAGCGTCGTCGATGGCGTGCTACTGAAGCCGCTGCCGTACCCCAATCCCGACGAGCTCGTTGCCGTCTGGCACACGGCGCCAGGCGCGCCCGGTCTCACGGACGTGTCCGGCGGGCTGCGGCTTTCGCCGTCGATGCTCGTGACCTATCAAGAGGAGAGCCGCTCGTTCGCCAAGATCGGGATGTGGGTCGAGGGCTCCGCGAGCGTGACGGGGATAGGCGACCCCGAGCAGGTCACCTCGATCGCGATGATGGGCGACGTCTTGCCAGCGCTCGAGGTTCCGCCGCTGCTCGGCCGTTGGCTCGAGGCCGGTGACGAAGTGCCGAGCTCGGCGCGTCACGTGATGCTGAGCTATCCGTATTGGCAACGGCGCTTCGGCGGCGATCCGAGCGTCGTTGGTCGCACGATCACGGTCGATGCCGCGCCCACGGAGATCGTCGGCGTGATGCCGCAAGGATTCCGGGTGCTCGACGCGGCGGCGGACTTGCTGAGGCCGATCCCGTCGGCGCGTACGGGCCTCGCGCCGTATCCGTTTTACGGCAAGGGCGTCGCGCGCCTGAAGTCGGGCGTCTCGATCGAGCAAGCGAATGCGGACCTCGCCCGCCTCCTGCCGCGTTGGGTCGAGCGGTTCCCGTACCCGAACGGCCAGGGCGACGCGAAGGCGAACTACCTCGACGGCTGGCGGATTACGCCCGCGTTGCGGCCGCTCAAGCAAGACGTCGTCGGCGACATCGGTACTTTGCTGTGGGTGGTTATGGGCACGATCGCGGTCGTGCTCGTGATTGCCTGCGCCAACGTGATGAATCTGCTGCTCGTGCGCGCCGAGAAGCGGCGCCCGGAGCTCGCGGTGCGCGGCGCGCTCGGCGCGGGCGTGTGGCGAATCATGCGCGCGCTGCTGATCGAGAGCGCGCTCGTCGGCGTCGCGGGCGGTGTACTCGGGCTCGGCTTGGCGGCCGCGGCTCTCGCGGCGATCAAGCGGCTCGGACCTGCAACTCTGCCGCGCGTCGACGCGATCGCGCTCGACGGACGCGCGTTGCTGTTCACGCTGGGGCTTTCGGCGGCGGCCGGTGTGCTGCTCGGGCTCGTGCCCGCGTTGCGTTACACGGGACCGACGATCGGCGCCGCGCTGCGTGCCGGTGGCCGCACCGCGATGCAGGGGAAGAGTCAGCACCGGGTGCAGGACGCGCTCGTCGTAGCGCAGGTGGCGCTCGCGCTGGTGCTGATCGTGAGCTCGGTGCTGATGATCCGCACGTTCGCGGCGCTCCGGACCGTTGAGCCTGGCTTCGCCGAGCCGCAAACGGTGCAGACTGCGCGAATCACGATTCCGCCGCAGATCGGGCGGAATCCCCAGAACGTTTTTCAGCTCGAGACTGCGATCGCCGACGCGATCGCGCAGGTCCCGGGTGTGAGCGCGGTCGGATTTACGACCGCGCTGCCGATGGACGGCACGTACGGCGCCTGGGACAGCATCGAAGCGCAAGATCTGCTGCGCGAGGCGGACGCCGGGAGGTCGCCGCTGCGCAAGCTCAAGTTCGTCTCGCCGGGTGTGTTTCGCGCGCTCGGCACACGGCTCGTCGCGGGCCGCGAGCTCGAGCGCGCAGACCTCGACGATAGCCGGCCGGTCGCGCTCGTATCGGAGAACCTCGCGCGCGAGCTGTGGCGCGAGCCGTCCGCCGCGCTCGGCAAGAGGATCAGGCACGGCGGCGGGTGGAACGAAATCGTCGGCGTCGTGCAAGACACCTACGACAACGGGCTTCAGGAGCCGCCGGCGTCGATTACGTACTGGCCGGCCTACATGAAAGAGCTCGACATGGCGCAGCCGAACGTGGCCTTCGCGATTCGGAGCCCGCTTGCTGGGCGTGAGTCCTTCGTCCGCCAAGTCGAGCAGGCCGTCTGGTCGGTTAACGCCAGCCTGCCGCTCGCGAACCCCGTCACGATGGCCTCGTATTACGACCGCTCGCTCGCGCGCACGTCGTTCACGCTCGTGATGCTCGCGATCGCGGGCGCGGCTGCACTCGTGCTCGGCGTGGTCGGCCTGTACGGCGTGATCTCATACGTCGTCTCGCAGCGCCGGCGCGAGATCGCGATCCGACTTGCGCTCGGCGCGCAGCAGAGCGCGGTGACGCGCACGTTCGTACGCTACGGCGCGGGGCTTGCGGCCGTCGGCGTGCTGATCGGCCTCGGTGCAGCGGCGGCTGTCACTCGCTTCATGACCTCGATCCTTTACGGCGTCGGCGCGCTCGATCCGCTCACGTATGCGGGCGTCGCGCTCGCGCTTGGGGCTGCGGCCGTGCTTGCGAGCTGGGTGCCCGCGCGACGCGCGGCGGCAGTCGATCCCGCGGAAGCGCTCGCGGCGGAGTAGCGAGCGATGTGTGAGGCAGTGCGAACGATTCGTAATCAACAAATCCCTCCGCGGAGGGATTTGTGACTCGAACGCACAAGGATGATCCGTGTTGACGATCGTCGGACAAGACTTCCGCTACGCGCTGCGCGCACTCGCGCGCCGGCCCACCTACGCGGCGATCACCATGCTCGTGCTCGCGATCGCGATCGGCGCGAACACAACCGTGTTCAGCGTGCTGAACGGACTGTTCCTGCGTCCGCTGCCGTATCCGGAAGGCGAGCGCCTCGTGATGGTCTACGACTCGTACACGAAGATCGCGAACCTCGATAACGCCGGAACCGCGATCCCCGACTACATCGAGCGGCGCGAACAAGCGAAGTCGCTCGAGAGCCTCGCGATCTTGACCGGCGTCGCTCGCACGCTCGGCGGCGAAGGCGAAGGGGAGCCGTTGCGCATCCAGACGAC
>Ga0097621_100001088_pt1 | contig 19006 bp, 18 predicted proteins | sample KBSMisM72_FD_73165 | JGI IMG/M metagenome (GOLD analysis project Ga0097621, IMG submission 73165) | Miscanthus rhizosphere microbial communities from Kellogg Biological Station, Michigan, USA - KBS Miscanthus M7-2 (version 2) (version 2) | ecosystem: Host-associated > Plants > Roots >... | reverse complement strand
CCGCTGCCGTATCTGTATCTCGCTCGCGAGGTATTCGGCAGCGCGCGCGTGCCGTACCAAACGACTGACGCGCTTCCGCTTGCCGCCGAGCCGGTTGCGGCGGCGCTCGATTTGATCATCGAGTTCGTCTCGTCACAGTTCAGCCGCGATGCGACGCTGTCGCTGCTCGCCTCGCCCCACTTCAGCTTCGATCCTCCCGAGTCTTGTTCGCGCGCTCACTTGGAGGCGCTCGACGCCGCGATGCTCGACGAACGGTACCTGGGAGAGATCGACAAGCTGCGGGCGCTCGATCTCCACAACCCCGCGTTTGCTGCCGCCGTTGCCGCGGCAGAACAACTGCTGCCATTGCTGGCGAAGGCGCCCGCATCGGCGCAGTTAGAGACGCTGCTGACATTTTTCACGGCGCATGCCAACGATGCGACTGACGCTCGCGCGCGGCGCGGACGCGCCGGGCTAGCCGAGATCCTCCGCGGAATGGCCTCGGCATACACGTCGCACGGCGATAGAGCGCTGACGATCGACGACCTTGCTCCAGAGATCCGCCGCTGGATTGAGGACGCGACGTTTTCGCCTGAACCCGCCGGGCACGGCGTGCACCTGCTGGACTCCCAGGCGGCCCGGTTCGGCGAGTTCGACGACATCACGCTCGTGGGGCTGGTCGAAGGCGAATGGCCTGAACGCACCAAACGCAACATCTTTTATGCACCGAGCGTGCTCGGCGCGCTGGGCTGGCCGCCGGAGCGCGATCGCCGGAGCGCGGCCACCGCCGCGTTTCTCGACCTGGTCACCTCCGCCTCGCGGCACGTCGTCATCTCGACTTTTACGCTCGACGACGAGGCGCTGGTCGAGCCGTCGTCGCTGCTCGAGGACGTCGCCGGGCTTCCGCTCACGCGAGTGGAGTGGACGCCCCCGGCCGAACGCGTCTTTACCGACGAGGCGTTATCGCTCGATCCCGTCGATATGGAGCGACTCGACGCCGACGCTCGTGGGTGGGCGGCGATGCGCATGCGTCGCGGCGACGGAAGCGACTCGCGATTCCATGGCGGCGCCGGTTCGCAGACACCAGGGCCGATTTCCGTGAGCGCCGTCGAGAGCTACCTCACGTGCCCATTCAAGTACTTCGCGCAGTACGTCCTGAAGCTGGAAGAAGAGCGCGACGAAGAAGAGGTGATGGATCCGAAGACGCAGGGCCGGTTCGTCCATGCGGTCTTCGAGGCGTTTTTCAAAACGTGGCAAGAGAGCGGGCGCCGGGGAATCACGCCCGACAACCTGGACGACGCACGCGCTCTTTTTGCCCAGGTCGTCGAGGAAAAAGTTCGACCGCTTCCTGAAGCGGAGGCCGCGCTCGAGCGGACGCGGCTGCTGGGCTCGCCGGTCGCGGCGGGTCTGGGCGAGGTGGTGTTTCAGATGGAAGCCGAACGGCCGACGCCTGTTCGCGAGCGGCTCCTCGAATATCGCCTGAAGGGTGAGTTCGAATTCGCCGGCGCGAACGGCATGCGGCGCATCGCGTTGAAGGGCGTCGCGGATCGGATTGATCTCCTCGAGGACGGCACGCTCCGCCTGGTCGACTACAAGTTGTCGTCGGCGCCGAACAAGTCGCGCGCGCTGCAGCTGCCTATCTACGGACTTTGCGCCGAGCAGCGCCTCAAGGCGCACGCCGGCCGCGACTGGACGCTCGGCGAGGCCGCGTACATCGCGTTCCGCGGGGCCAAACGTGTGACGCCGCTGTTCACGGCCCGCTCCGACCGAACCCAAGTACTGGCCGACGCGCAGGAAAAGCTCATCGACGCCGTCGATCGCATCGACCGCGGCGAGTTTCCGCCGACACCCGAAGATGTCTTCCTCTGCGGCTTCTGCAGCTACGGCGCGGTCTGCCGCAAGGACTATGTCGGCGATGTTTGACGCCGAGGCCCGTCGCGCCGCCGTCGATCCGACACAGAACGTCGTCCTCGAAGCGTCGGCCGGCACTGGAAAGACGCGCGTGCTCGTGGAGCGCTACGTCAATCTGCTGCTGGCCGGCGTCGACCCCGATTCCATTCTCGCCATCACGTTCACCCGGAAGGCCGCGACAGAGATGCGTCAGCGCATCATCGAACGCCTCAAGGAGGCCGGCCGCACGTCGCAGTTGTCCGCGGCCAAGTGGAAGGAGCTGCGCGAGCGTCTCGGCGACGTCGCCATCTCGACGATCGACGCGTTCTGTCTGTCCCTCTTGCGTGAGTTTCCGCTCGAGGCCGGCGTCGAGCCCGGCTTTGATCTCGCCGATGAGACCCAGATTCCCCGATTGATTGGCGAATCGCTCGATCGTTCGCTCCGCATTGGGCGGCATCTCGCGCAAACCGACCCAGACGTCGCGATGGTGTTCATTCAGCTGCGGGAGCGCCGGCTGCGCACCGGTCTGGCGGCGCTCCTCGATCGGCGGCTCGTCGCTGCCAATGTGCTCCGGCGGTTCCTGCAGTCGGGTCCGAAAGATCTGACGCCGGAACGGGCGTGCGCGGGGGCGTCACGTCGGCTCGCTGACGCGCTCGGTTCGGCGCCGAACGGGCTCGAGGCGTTCCTTCGTGAAGGGCCGCTGGGACATCCGCAGTTCGCGATGCTCGCAGGAGATCTCCGCGCGCTCTGTACCGCCGCCCCGTGCGACTACGCTGATCTGCGGGAGCAGGCGGCGTTCAGGATGCTGGTCGATCGCATTCGCGGCTACTTCCTGACCCAGGACGGAGCGCCGCGCAAGGCGCGCGGATTCGGATCGTCGGAGTTCAAGAAGGAGCACTGCGGGTCCGAAGGGGGATGGAAGCGCCATCGCGAGGCCGTCGAGGTTGTCTCTCCAGCCATCGAACAGGCTGTGCGCGCGTTCCGGCGCGACCTCAACGTAATCGTGTCGCGCGGTGTGTGGCGCCTCTTCATGCTGTCGCTGGCGCAGTACCACAAGACGCTCGAGTCGTACGCGGTGCTCGATTTCGCCGGCCTCCTCGAACGCGCGGTCAATCTCCTGAAACAGATGGAGGAGTTCTCGCAAAGCCGCTACAAACTCGAGGCTCGCTATCAGCACGTGCTCGTTGACGAGTTCCAGGACACCAATCGCGCGCAATGGGAGCTCGTCTCGCTGCTCGTGCGCAGTTGGGGCGAGGGGTTCGGCGCTTCGGAAGGCGCGCTCGCGCCGTCGATCTTCGTGGTCGGCGATCGCAAGCAGTCGATTTACGGGTTTCGTGACGCGGAAGTCGCCGTGCTCGACGACGCCGCGGGGTTCGTGGCCGCACTGCGTCCCGACGGACAGCCGCGTCAGGCGATCTCCACCAGCTTCCGCGCGGTGCCGGAACTGCTCGCGTTCGTCAACGAGGTGTTTGCCGAGATCGCCAGGACGACCGACCCGCAGCGGCGCGACGCGTTTCGGTACGACGAACACGACAGATTCCCGATCGACGAGGAGTTCCACGGTGAAGCCGTGATCCTCCTCGCGGCGCCGACGCTCGAAGGCGCGGCCAACCGGGTCGCTGACGAAATCGCGGGGTTGCTGTCGTCGGAAGCGGTCGTCAGAGATCCCAAGACAGGCGTCGCTCGAGCGGTGCGCCCGGCAGATATCGCCGTTCTGTTTCGATCGCGCGATAGCCATCGCGAGTACGAAGCCGCGATCGATCGGCGCGGCATTCCAACCTACGTCTACAAAGGACTCGGCTTCTTCGAAGCCGACGAGATCCAGGACGCTCTCGCGCTGTTGCGATATCTCGCGAGACCAACCTCAAATTTGCGCGCGGTGTCGCTGCTCCGATCGCGCTTCGTGCGTCTCTCCGATCCCGGCCTGGTCGTCCTTGGCCCGGTGTACGCAGACGCGCTGACGAACGTCACATTGCCGCTGGCGTTCGATCAGCTCGACGCCGAGGATCGCGAAGTTCTCGAGAAGCTCAGAGCCGCGCTGCCTCGATGGCTCGCACTCGTCGATCGGGTCATGCCGTCGGAGTTGCTCGAGGCGGTTCTTGGAGAAACCGCATACGCGTACGAGATGCGCGGCCCGCGGCGCGTCCAGGCGCGAGAAAACGTGAAGAAACTTCGCGCGTTGATTCGGAAGGCGGAAAACCGCGGATACGCGACGCTCGCGCGCATCGCCGAGTTTCTGGACGACCTTGCCGTCGGCGACGAATCGAACGCCGCGATCGACGCACTCGACGCCGTCAATCTCATGACCGTCCACGCCGCAAAGGGCCTGGAGTTCCCTGTCGTGTTCGTGGTCAACATGAATCGCGGCACCGGCGGACCGCGCGCGCCGATTCGCGTCATGGTCGACGGCTACGACACGCCGTCGGTGTCGATTGGCGACTTCGAATCCGAGGCCGACGAAGACGCGACCGCCCGCGAACGGGAGGAAACGAAGCGGCTGCTCTACGTCGCGCTGACGCGCGCGCGCGATCGGCTGTATCTGAGTGCGGTCGTGAAAGAGGGTATGTTCAAGCCCGGCCGCGGCAGCCTCGGTGAAGTGCTGCCGACCGCAGTGAAATCGCGATTCGCCATCGCGGGAGAACCCCTACAGCTGTGAATCCGCCCACTGCCGGGCCGCGGCTTCCGCCTCTGCCTGTGTGGCCCCGACGACGATGACGGAGCGCTCGGGCTTGACGTTGCCGCCTCTTGTGATCCACGCGACCCAGTGCGCGCCCCGTGCCTCGCTGTGCACCTCGTACGCTCCCGCTTGTGTCATGGCGCGCACAAAGTTAGCAGAAAATAAATTCCTTTGCGCCGGCGCGGGCATCCAATAGAATCAAGATTTTGGAGGTCCTATCGGTGACACTGACTTGTCCGAACTGCGGCAACGACCGGAATTTCCAGGTAAAGACGCTTCAAATGCACGTTGTGCACCTGGAAGACGGCCGGGTCGAAGTGTCGGATGAAGATCGTCCCACGGTGCTCGAAGTGCTGTGCGACGAATGTGAAACGGCGCTGAATTTCGAAGAGTTCGAAGAAACGCTGCGGAAGGAAGTCCTGCTGACGATCGGCGCGCGCTAGGTCATTCATCTTCTCCGGCTTCTTCAAAGTAATCGCACTCGGGACACACCCACTCGCGCAGCGGATGCGTGGTCGGCTTGGGATTGCCGGGAGTGTGGACGGTGGAAGTGGATTCCTTCAACTGCATCGTCGTGCCGCACAGCGGACACTCTTTCGTCGGCATACACGCGTCAGCACACTAACACAATCTTGACATCGCGCGACCGCGCTCCTATCGTACGGGCGTGGCGTACGAATGCTTCGCCGATGAGATCGCGATCGACTTTCCGTCCGCGGGACGGGTGGTCGAGCGGATGCGCGACGCGTTTCTCGGCGAATCGACATCGCACGATCTGTTCGAAGCGGAACTGCCGCTGTCGCCGCGCGACGCGTTCGACGGCCGCGTCATGCCGCTCGTCATCCCGATTCGCGGCGCGTGCCCGTGTTGCGGCGGGCGCGGTGAGTCGTGGGCCGAGCCCTGCCTGCGCTGCGCCGGGTCGGGTGAAGCGTTGTTCCATCACACCGTCAGCGTCGCCGTGCCTCCCGGCGTCAGCGACGGCGCCACGTTCCGTTTTCGCGTCACCTCGCCGCATACCGGGTCGGTGCGTGTGAACATCCGCATCGCCATTCAGCCGTCACTCGTGTGATCCAGAGCCAGGTCGGGGGATGACGACTCACGTCGAGTTCGTCGCCATCCTGTTCGTCGTGTGGGGCGCCCTGACGGCCATCGTCGGCGTCTCGACGTTCGCCCTTGGCATCGGCGCGGCCTCGCTCGCGACGTCCGACAACGGCAGCGCGCAGGTCGCCGCCGGCCTTACCGCCGGAGCGTTCATCACGCTGGCGGTCATCGCGATCCTGTGGGGCGCAGGCCACGTGTTCATCGGTTTGCCCCTGCGGAAGCGCAGCCCTCAAGCCCGCATGCTCGCGATTGTGGCCGCATCAATCGATCTGATTCTGCTGCCGTTCGGCACGCCGCTCGGTATTTACGCCCTTTGGGTGCTGCTCAACGAACGCGGCAAGGCGTTGTTCGGCGTACGGTATTCTTGATGAATCATGGCTGTTGAACAGGCGCGCGTCCTCGACGCCCTCAAGGTGGTCCAGGATCCCGACCTTCATCGAGATATCGTCAGCCTCGGCTTCATCAAAGATCTCAACGTCAGCGGCGGCAAGGTCGCCTTCACTATCGAGCTCACCACGCCGGCGTGTCCGGTCAAGGATCAGATGCGCGATCAGGCGCGCGCGGCCGTGCTGGCGGTGCCTGGCGTCACCGACGTGAACGTCAACATGAGCGCGAGCGTTCGCGCCACCGGAATCGGCGGCGAAGGCCCGCGTGCCCCGCTGCCGGGCGTGAAGAACATCATCGCCGTCGGCGCCGGCAAAGGCGGCGTCGGCAAGACGACCGTCGCCGTGAATCTGGCCATCGCGCTCGCGAAGGCGGGCGGCCGCGTCGGCATCATCGACGGCGACATCTACGGGCCCAACGTGCCGATCATGCTCGGCATGAAATCGCAGCTCACGACCGACGGCCAGAAGATTCTGCCGGCCGAGAAGTACGGCCTGCAGGTTATCTCGATGGGCTTCATGACCGGCGACGACGCGCCGATCATCTGGCGAGGGCCGATGCTGCACGGCGCCTTGCAGCAATTCTTCCGGGAAGTGCGCTGGGTGGATCTCGACTACCTCATCATCGACATGCCGCCTGGAACAGGGGACGTCGCGCTCAGCCTCAGCCAGACCGTTCCCGTCGCCGGCGCGATCGTCGTGACGACGCCGCAAAAAGTGTCGCTCGCGGACAGCCGCCGGGCCGCCGCCATGTATAAGAAGCTCAACATCCCGACACTCGGCATCGTCGAGAACATGAGCTACTTCGTGTGTCCGAACTGCAGCCACGAATCCGACATCTTCGGCAAGAGTGGCGGCGAGAAAATGGCGGACGAGCTCGGGGTGCCGTTCCTGGGCGGAATTCCCATTTATCAGCCGATCCGCGAAGGTGGAGACGCCGGTGTCCCGTTGCTCATCAGCGAGCCTGACGCACCGGCGGCGAGAGCCATCGTCGACGTCGCCGCGCGTGCCGCGGCTCAAGTTTCGATTGCCGCGTACAAACAACCGACCATTCCGCTCACTGTCGTGAGGTAGGCGCGCTGGACATCCCGTTCAGCAAGCACACACTCGCCAACGGACTTGACGTGCTGCTGCACGAGGCGCACGGGTGTCCGATTGTCGCTGTCAACATCTGGTATCACGTCGGATCGAAGAACGAAACGCCCGGCCATACCGGTTTCGCGCATCTGTTCGAGCATCTGATGTTCGAAGGATCGCAGCACCACGACAAGGGGTTCTTCCAGCCGCTTCAGGCGGCCGGCGCCTCGCTCAACGGATCGACGAATGCCGATCGCACCAACTACTGGGAAGTCGTGCCCGCAACCGCGCTGGAACTGGCGCTGTGGATGGAATCCGATCGCATGGGCTATCTGCTGCCGGCGCTCACCGAGCAGAAGTTCGTCAATCAGCGCGACGTCGTGTTGAACGAGCGGCGGCAAAACTATGAAAACCGCCCGTACGGACTCGCCTCGATGGCGATGCTCGCGACCCTGTTTCCCGACGACCATCCCTATCACTGGACGACGATCGGCGAAATCGCCGATCTGAAAGCGGCGAAGGTCGACGAGGCGCACGACTTCTTCCGGCGGTTCTACCATCCAGCAAACGCGTCGATTGCCTTGGCCGGCGATTTCGACGCCGAATCTACGCTCGCGCTCGTGCGCGCTTACTTCGAAGGCATCGCGCCGGGGCCTGGTGTCGAACGCGTGAGACGCACGGCGGCGCTGGACGAGGAGCGGCGGATCTTCCTCGAAGACCGTGTCGAGCTGCCGCGCCTTTATCTCGCGTGGCTGACACCTGCGATGTTTGCCTCCGGGGACGCCGAACTTGATCTCGCGACAGACCTGCTGGCCCACGGGAAGACCTCGAGGCTCTATCGGCGTCTCGTCTATCAAGATCGAATTGCCACGGACATCTCCGCGTCACAAAGCTCACGGGAGATGTCGAGCTTTGTGCAGATGTCTGCCACGGCCGCGCCTGGCCACACGCTCCTGGAACTGCAAGACGCGCTTCTCCAAGAAGTCGCGAAACTGGCGGACGAAGGCCCGACGGAGGTGGAGATGGAGCGCGGACGCGTGCAGGCGGAAACTCAGTTCGTGCAACGGCTGCAGACCGTCGGCGGATTCGGCGGCAAGTCGGATCAGCTCAACGCCTACAACACCTACCTCGGACGGCCGGATTACTTCTCGGAAGATCTCGGCCGCTATGCCCGCGTCACCCATAGCTCGCTGCAAGCGACGGTGAAGCACTACCTGACCGATGGCCAGCGCGTGGCGCTGAGCATCGTGCCGCGCGGCCGTCTCGATCTCGCGATTCCCGATTCTTCGTCAGTGGCGGTGTCATGAGCCCCGCCGCTTCCGGCGGCGTCGATCGCTCGCAGCTTCCGCCGCTGCGTCCTGTGCCGCGCTTCACGTTCCCACGCGTGATGAAGTCGACGATGGCGAACGGACTTGGGGTGTGGACGGCGCATCACGACGAAGTGCCGATCACGGAGTTCATGCTGGTCGTCCGTCATGGCGCCGCGAGCGATCCGATCGGCCACGAGGGTCTCTCCGCGTTCACGACCGACATGCTGGATGAGGGGAGCGGTCCGTTTTCGGCACTCGAGGTGAGCGAGCAGCTGGCCCGTATCGGCGCTCAGCTCGGCGTCGACGTGGGGGCGGATGCGATTCTCGTCGGGGTGTCGTCGCTCACGCGGTTCGTCGAGCGCGCGCTGCAGTTGCTTGCGGACATCGTCGTGCGGCCGGCGCTGCGCGAGGAAGATTTCGAGCGCGTGCGTCGGCAGCGCCTGAACCGTTTGGTGCAGCTGCGCGACATGCCCGGCGCAATCGCCGAGCGGGTGTTCATGCGCCTGTTGTTCGGCGACGCGCCCTACGGACATACTCCGCTCGGTGGAGAGGCATCGCTCAACGCGATGACCGTCGACGACATCCGCGCGTTCCATCAACGCACATTCCGTCCCGGCGAAGCGACTCTCGTCGCCGTCGGCGACGTGGATCACGACACGATGTGCCGGCTGGCGGGCGCGGCATTCGGCAGCTGGGATGGCGGCCCTTCGACGTCCGTCCGCGACGACGTACCCCTTCCGGTGCCCGCGCGTCTCAACATCATCGCGCGCCCGGGAGCCCCGCAGTCGGAGTTGCGCATCGGCCACGTCGCGGTATCGCGATCGACGCCGGACTATCACGCGTTGGTTGCGGCGAACATGGTGCTCGGCGGCCAGTACGTCAGCCGCGTAAACCTCAACCTCCGCGGAGAGAAAGGCATCACCTACGGCGTTCGCACCGCGTTCGAATTCCGCCGCTTTCCTGGTCCGTTTCTGTTGAGCGTGAGCGTCGACAAAGCGGCCACGGCACTCGCCATCAGCGAGTCGATGAAGGAGATCTCAGACATCCGCCAGGCGCGGCCCGTCTCCGCGTCGGAGCTCGCGATCGGCATCGCCGCGCTCACGCGTGGGTACGCGAAGAACTTCGAGACGTGCGATCAGCTCGCTCGTGCAGTCGCGCAGATGGCGCTCTTCAACCTTCCTGAAGATTTCTACAGCGAGTTCGTTCCCCGAATCGAAGCCCTGACGCCTGACGAGGTGACACAGGCGGCGGCGCGCCATCTCGACCCGTCGCGGCTCACCGCGCTCGTCGTCGGCGACGTCGATCCGGCCAGCCAGGAATTTGGCCGTCTGGAGCTCGGCGTGCCGGAACTTTTGTCCCCTGATAGCATCTAAGTGTCTTCACGGCCGCCCGCATCCCCGGGTGGCCTTTGATCGTATTAACGTTCAATGCGTTCGCTTCAACGTTGGAGCGCCAGCCTCTTCGGTGCCATCGCCGTCGTCAGCGTCCTGCTGGCCGCGAGCACCGTGTGGCTGTTCCTCACCAACCCGGTCAACGTCGTCAACGCCATCAACGAGGGTGACGTGTCGCCGCTCGTCCGCGATCTTGCGCAGGTGCTCGTCAACGCGCTGCGTGGTTTGTTGCGATATCTCTAGCCGCCGGACGCGCACAACGTCCTCTTTAGAAACCGCGTTAAGACCCATCCGTCCCAGTACTTGAAGGGCGTCTTGCCGGTGCTGTAGTGACCGCATGGAAGGACTGTGACTTCATGCGGCACGTTCAGCGCTCGGAATTGGCGAACCAGATCCTCCGACAGGTCGACTGGGAACGTCAGGTCGTACTTCGCGTAGAGGAGCAGCGTGTGCCGATCGCGTAACCGATCGAGATACCAGCGAGGACTGATCGGCTTCCACAATTCGCGGAGCACGTCGAGTTCGATATGCCCGTCGAGCCCCTTGCGCACGTGCTCGGTCGACAACCCGCGCCAGACGACGTCGGCGAAGTACGGCGAGATGTGATTCAGCGCTTCCGCGCGGATCAGCGGCTCGTGCGCCGCCGTGAGCAGCGCGAGGCACGACCCGAGGCTCGTGCCGAGAATGCCGATGCGCTCGTACCCCTGTGCGGCAAGCCACGCAATAGCGCGCCTCGCGTCAAGCACGGCTTGGCGGCACACCTGGAGGGTGCGGGCGACGTTGGACGACACGATGTAGTCGGCGCGATGCAACTCCGTCGGCATGCGCTGATGGTGATACGGCAGGCTGAGGCGCAGCGCGCTCATGCCGTTCCAGTTCAAGAGCCGGCACAACCCGACGTGGCCGCCGTTGTCTGCGTTCCACTGGGGCAGGACGAGCACTGCCGCACGAGCCGATCCGTGTCTCCGCCGTGCCTGGAAGTAGCGGCAATACACGGTGTTGTTCTCACGATGGGGTGTGACGAACGCGCTCGGAAACGTGAGAAGCCGATCGCCTTCGCTCGACCGCGACGCGAGCGAGTACTCGGTTGTGGGAGGGGGCGTGAAGAAGCAATCGGTGTCGCGCATGACTCGCTCGACCCACGCGTGCACATTGCTCTCACCGGAAATCCAGTCGAGGCCCCAGTCGAATTCGCGGACGACGCGGTCGGTGGTGGCGGACGCGAGCCACCGTTCCCAGGCATGAAACGCAGTTTGCAGCACGAAACATCAATGCTATACTCAACGGCTCATGCCGTTCTCCTTCGACGCGCGGAAGAGCATCAAGCGTAGCCCGCGAAAGCGGGCGTGCCGCGTCGGGGAAGTTGTGCTCGGGCGTAATCAGGACTAATCGAAGTCGCATCGCGAGCGAATCACCGCCGACGCAGGCCGAAAGCCTCGTCGGCATTTTTTTTGTCTCGAAGGACTCATCATGGCGCGCATTGAAGTGGGGATTCTGGGAGCGACAGGAATGGTGGGCCAGCAGTTCATCGCGCTGCTGGCGAACCACCCGTGGTTCAAAGTGACGTGGCTTGGCGCCAGTCAGCGGTCGGAAGGGAAAGCCTATCGCGACGCCACCTCGTGGCGTCTGCCGGCGGCGTTGCCTGAAGACGTCGCGAACCTCGTGGTCGAGACCGCGGCGCCCGGCAACGCGCCGAAGGTGATGTTCTCCGGTCTCGATTCGTCGGTGGCCGGCGACATCGAAAAGGCATTTGCGGGCGCCGGCCACCTGGTGATCAGCAACTCGAAGAACTACCGGATGGACCCGACAGTCCCGCTGATGATCCCGGAGATCAACGCGGACCACTTGAAGCTGCTCGATCAGCAGCTGGCGGCGCGCGGATGGAAGGGTCGCATTGTGACGAATCCGAACTGCTCGGTTATCGCGTTGACGATGGCGCTCGCTCCGCTGCGCCAGTTCGGGTTGCGGAGCGTGATGGTCACGACCCAGCAGGCGATTTCCGGCGCCGGCTATCCGGGCGTCGCGTCGTGGGACATCCTCGGCAACGTGATTCCGTTCATCGACGGCGAAGAAGACAAGTTTCAGCCAGAAACGCAGAAAATTCTCGGCCGCTTCGTCAGCGGATCGATCGAAGCCCATTCGGTCGCTGTCAGCGCCACCGCGACACGCGTGCCGGTTCATGACGGGCACACGGTGTCGACTGCAGTGCAACTCGAACAGAAAGTGACGCCCGACGCCATCGTCGACGCGTTCAATTGCTTCCGCGGACGTCCTCAGGAATTGAAGCTGCCGTCGGCGCCGCCGCGGCCGATCGTGTATCTCACCGAGCGAAACCGCCCACAGCCCGCGCTCGACGTGAACCGCGGCGGCGGCATGACGGTCAGCGTCGGCCGTCTGCGTCCCTGCCCTGTGCTCGACTACAAGTTCATCGCACTTGGACACAACACGATTCGCGGTGCCGCCGGCGCCGCGATTCTGAATGCCGAGTTGATGCGCGAAGAAGGACTGCTGTGAGCGCTGACTTCGTGGTCATGAAGTTCGGCGGTACGTCCGTCGCCGATGCTGCCGCGATGACGCGTGTCGTCACGATCGTGCGGACGCAGTGGGAGTCGCAGCCGAAGTCAGGAAAGCCGCCGGTCGTCGTCGTGTCTGCGCTGTCGAAGGTCACCGACGGCCTCATTCGTGCTGGCGACCTCGCCCGAAACGGAGACGCCGAAAAATCGGCGGCGCTGATCGGCGAACTGCTCGAGCGTCATCTCGCCGTCGCCCGGATGCTGACGACACTTCAGCGATGTGAGCAGCTGGTCAACGCGCTGACGTCGCAATTCGCAGAGCTTGGCGCGCGCGTTGCCGCGATGGCGGCCGCGAGGCAGGTGACGCCGGCGAACCACGATCTGATTGTCGCGACGGGCGAACTGGCGAGCAGCCGGATCGTCGCAGCGGCGTTTCAGGAGCAGAATCTGTCCGCGGTGTGGGTGGATTCACGGCAGGTCCTCATCACGGACGAGGATCACACGATCGCGGCGCCCGACATGGACGCGACGTATCGCCGGGCTCAGGATGTTCTTGCGCCTATTACCGCGCGCCAGGAAATTCCAGTGCTCGGCGGGTTCATCGCGGCGACAACAGCCGGCGTGACGACGACGCTCGGGCGAGGCGGTTCGGATTACTCGGCGGCGATCTTCGGCGCGTGCCTGGACGTCGGCGAAATCCAGATTTGGACCGACGTCGACGGCATGCTGACGGCCGACCCCCGGGTCGTCCCGGCGCCGCGCGTCGTGCCGCACCTGTCGTTTGCCGAAGCGTCCGAGCTCGCGTATTTCGGCGCCAAGGTCCTCCACCCAGCCACCATTCTTCCGGCCGTGACCAAGAATATTCCCGTTCGCATTCTCAACTCGCGGCAGCCCTCGAATCCGGGTACGCTCATCACGTCGGAGGTGCGGCATGACGGACACCTGGCGGCGCTTGCCTGCAAGCGCGAGGTGACCGTCATCGACATCACGTCGACGCGAATGTTCATGGCGCACGGTTTCCTGCGCCGGTTGTTCGAAGTGTTCGAGCGGTTCAAGACAGCGGTCGATGTCGTGACGACGTCCGAGGTGAGCGTCTCGGTAACTGTCGACGATCCGCGGCGGATCGGCGACGTCATTCGCGAGCTCAGCGCCTTTTCGGAGGTGTCGATCGAACCCAACATGGCGATCGTGTCCGTGGTAGGCGATCGGCTGCATGACGATCCTGGCGTGTTCGCCCGCGCGATCGTCGCGCTCGACCGCATTCCGCTCAGGCTGGTGTCGCAGGCATCGTCGCGGCGGACGTTCACATTCGTGCTGCACGACGCCGACGTGACCGACGCCATGACGCGGTTGCATAACGCGTTTTTTGAGCGATGAGCTGATGCGCATTCTCCTGGTGGGCTACGGGAAGATGGGACACTTGATCGAGAGCCTCGCGCCGGAGTTCGGCTGCGAGGTGGCCGGCAAGCTCGATCCGCAACTACCGGACGGCAAAGACGGTCCGTCGTCCGATCGATGGAACGGCGTCGATGTCGCACTCGATTTCTCCACGCCGGACTCCGTCGTCAAGAACGCCCCCGTGCTCGTCGGGCGCGGCATCAGCGTTGTCATCGGCACCACCGGATGGCAGAAGGACGAAGCGGCGGTGCGGCGCGCGGTCGCCGACACGGCGGCGGGCGTGGTGGCGGCGCCGAACTTCTCGACCGGTGTGGTCTTGTTCGAAGCGATCGTCGCGCGGGCGGCGACGCTGTTTTCAGCGCACCAGGAATTCGGCGCGTGGATCAACGAAGCGCACCACAACACGAAGAAAGACGCGCCGTCCGGGACCGCCCTGCTGTTGAAGCGCGCGATGGAGCAGGTGGGATATTCGCGGCCGATTGACGTCTCGTCGATTCGCGCCGGGTTCATCCCAGGGGTGCATACTGTAGGTTTTGACGGGCCCGCGGATACGATTACGCTGACGCACACGGCGCGCGATCGCACGGCCTTCGCTCGCGGAGCGCTGCTGGCGGCGACATGGGTGAAAGGCCGGCGCGGCTGGTTCACGATGCACGACGTGCTGGGCCTCGGCAATGGCGACTGGCGCGAGACGGACGAGTTCAGGCGGAGAAGTTAGAAGTGAGAAGGAATCGAACATCATGAGGACCAAGTTCACGGGGCTCGGCACTGCGCTCGTAACGCCGTTCACCAGGAACGGCGACGTGGACGAGCAGGCGGTGCGCAGGTTGGGGCGCCGTCAGATCGCCGGCGGCACGCATTTCCTCGTTCCTGTCGGCACGACCGGCGAAAACCCCACGCTCGACATGCGCGAGCGGATTCGGATGGTCGAGATTCTCGTCGACGAAGCGAAGGGGCAGGTGCCGATCCTTGCGGGGTGCGGCGGATACAACACTCGCGAGATCATCCACCTCGCGAAAGAGATGCAGAACGCCGGCGCCGACGGGCTGCTGTCGGTGACGCCGTACTACAGCAAGCCGACGCAGGAAGGCATCGTTCAGCACTTCACGGCGATTGCGGAAGCAACGCCGCTCCCGGTGGTGCTCTACAACATCCCCGGCCGCACGGGCGTCAACATCGACACGCCGACGATGGCGCGGCTGGCGCAGATGCCGAACATCGTCGGGGTGAAAGAAGCGTCCGGCAGCCTCTCGCAGATGTGCGACGTGCTGCGATCGGCGCCGCCGGAATTCATCGTGCTGTCAGGAGACGATGCGCTGACGCTGCCGTTGATGGCCGTCGGCGGACGCGGCGTTATCTCCGTCGCCTCGAATCAGATTCCCAAAGAGATGTCGCAGATGGTCGAAGCCGCCGAGCGCAACGACTTCGCCGCGGCGCGCGCGATTCACAACCGCATCGTCGGCCTCATGCAGATCAACTTCGTCGAAGGCAATCCAGGCCCGGTGAAGTACGCGATGGCGGCGATGGGCCTGATCGAGGAAGTATTCCGCCTGCCGATCGTATCGCCGAGGCCGGAATCGAAGGCGAAGATTGACGCCGTCTTGAAAGAGCTGGGCCTGCTCAAGGGCGCGCTCGTTTAGGCAATGATCGCCGGCGCGCGCTACGTCCACACGAATCTCATCGCGCGCGACTGGCGCCGGCTGGCCGCGTTCTACCAGTCGGTTCTTGGCTGCACGCCGCTTCCGCCCGAGCGCGATTACTCGGGGCCCGTGTTCGACGCCGGAACCGGCGTCAAGGGCGCGCGGCTGACGGGCATGCACTTGAGGCTGCCCGGTGACGCGAACGGGCCGACGCTCGAGATCTTCAACTACTCACAGCTCGAGGATGGCCCGGCGCCGAAAGTCAATCGTGCCGGGTTCGCGCACATCGCGTTCGCGGTCGACTCGGTCGACGCGGCGCGCGAGGAATTCCTGGCGGCCGGCGGATCGCCGGTCGGCGATGTCGTGACGCTGGCGACGTCGGCGGGAGCGAAGGTGACGTGGTGCTATGTCGCCGATCCCGAAGGCAACGTCGTCGAGCTGCAGCGTTGGTATTGAACATGTCTCTTCGTGACGAAGTGCAGAGGCTGGTCGACGCGGGCGCGTCGGCGGACAAAGACTCGGCACGTGCGATGTTCGAGAAGCTGCGCACGGCGCTGTCCGCCGGCGAAGTGCGCGCTGCCGAGCCAGATGGGTCGTCTCCCGTGGGCTGGCGCGTCAACACGTGGGTGAAGCAGGGCATCCTGCTCGGGTTCAAGTTTGGCGACACGAAAGACGTGTCGATGGATCACGGCAAGTGGCCGTTCTTCGACAAGGACACCCTGCCGATGAAGAAATACCCCGCGGGTGCGAACGTGCGGATCGTCCCTGGAGGCTCGTCGGTGCGCGACGGCGCGTACATCGCGCCTGGCGTGATCTGCATGCCGCCCATGTACGTGAACATTGGTGCGTATATCGGCGAGGGCTCGCTCATCGACTCGCATGCGCTCGTCGGCTCGTGCGCCCAAGTCGGCGCGCGCGTGCATGTCAGCGCAGCCGCGCAAATCGGCGGCGTCATCGAACCCGTCGGTGCGATTCCCGTCATCGTCGAGGACGAGGCGTTGATTGGCGGCAACACCGGCCTCTATGAAGGCGTCGTCGTGAAATCGAAGGCGGTGATTGCCGCAGGGACGGTGCTCACAGGATCGACTCCCGTCTACGACCTCGTCAAAGGCGAGATCATCAGGCCGTCCGCGGATCACCCGCTCGTCATTCCCGAGGGCGCCGTCGTCGTGCCCGGCGCGCGCGCGGTGACGGCGGGAAAGGGTCCGGAGTGGCAGCTCTCGCTCGCGACGCCGGTTATCGTGAAGTACCGCGATTCCCGCACCGACACGCGCACGGAGCTCGAAGCGTGGATCCGGTAGCGTTCGCGCGCGAGCTCATCGACATCGATTCGACAACCGGGCGCGAAGGCGAGGCGAGCCGATGGCTCGCGCGACATCTGCGCGAGCTTGGCTTCGCGGTGACTGAACAGCCCGTCGACGGCGATCGCGCCAACGTCGTCGCAATTGCGAACTCGACCAGTACGCCGCTTGTCGTGTTGTCCACGCATTTCGACTGCGTCCCGCCGTTCTTTGCAAGCCGCGTCGAGGGCGATCGGCTGTATGGCCGCGGCGCCTGCGATGCGAAAGGCATCCTGGCGGCACAGGTCGCAGCCGCGGATCGTCTGCGCGCCGAAGGCGAGACCCGCGTGGGGCTGCTGTTCGTCGTCGGCGAAGAACGCGGCAGTGACGGCGCGAAACTGGCGAACGAAATTGCCGACGGCTCGCGGTTTCTGGTGAACGGCGAGCCGACGGAGAGCCGTCTGGGCGCTGCTACGCGCGGGATTCTTCGGCTGAAGCTTCAGGCGGAAGGTCGGGCCGCGCACTCGTCGTTTCCGGAGCTCGGCGTATCGGCGATCGACAAGCTGCTCGATGCGCTGATGCAATTGCGATCGCTCCCGTTGCCGGACGATCCGGCGCTGGGACGGACGCATTACAGCGTCGGCCTCATCAGCGGCGGTGTCGCGCCCAACGTCGTGTCGCCGTCGGCAGAAGCGGAAGTGATGTTTAGAACTGTCGGCGACGCTGGCGAGGTCCGCCGCGCCGTCGCGGCGCTCGAGTCACGCGTGGCGATTGAACACGTGCTCGACGTTCCGCCCGTGAAGATGAAGGTCGTCCCAGGTTTCGACACCGCCGTGTTTCCCTACACGACGGACATCCCGTTCCTCACCGCGTGGGGTGAGCCGCTTCTCTTCGGCCCGGGCTCGGTCCACGTCGCGCACACGGCTGATGAGTTCGTGTCGATCGGCGAGCTGCACGCAGCCGTCAACAGCTACGTTCGGATTGCGAAGGGTTTGCTGAATTCGTAGCCGGCCGAGCGGAAGGCGATTTCGTGGACTATTAAGGAAGGCGATCACGGCCCGTAGAACGAACGTTTGCGTGGCAAGTATGCCGGTTCACACTTGAAGTCTGCGAGTTCCGGCCCCGCACTTGGCAGTGACACGCGCGCGACTATCACGGCAATGGCGGAACTTCAGAATTCTCCGGCACTGGCGTCCTGGCGACGTTCATCATCATCGACAGAAACGCGTAATACCCGGCGACGCCGATCATGTCGACGACGCCAGCCTCGCCGAATCGTTCTCGCGCTCGGCTGTATGTGTCGTCGTTCACGGTCTGCGAGCCTAGCAGCTCCGTCGTGAAGTCATACACGACGGCTTCGTCGTCCGACATCGTGTCCGGCCGGCCGCCTTTCGCGACGGCGGCGACGGTCCGCTCGCTGAGCCCGGCCTTCAGCGCAGCCGGCTGATGAATGTACCACTCGAACTGCTGACTCCAATGCCGTGCGGTCAGAAGAATGATCAATTCGTTGAGCGCGCGCGGCAGCGACGTGCGATAGCGCATGTAGTCGCCCATTGCCGCGGCCCGGAGCATCACTTCCGGACTGCGCAGCATGAGCGCGAACGGCCCGAAAACCTCCTGTCCCCGTATTCGCGAGAACTCTGAAGCCGCTTTCGCCTGCGTCTCGGTCCATTGCTCTCGCGGAAGCGGCGGCATTCGGTCGGTCATAACACTCCAGATGTAGAGCAGACCTTAGGCCTGCAAGACGTTTTCGCACGTGAGCGCGACGCGAACGAGCGCGTCAGTGCGGCCGTGTGCGCCGACGAGCTGCAAGCCGACCGGCAACCCATCGGCCGTTGTTCCACACGGGAGCGAAATCGCCGGATGCCCTGTCAGGTTGAACAACTGTGTGTTGCGCAGCATCATCGCGCGGATGGATTCCTCGACATGTCCGATGCGCACGGTTTCAGCGCCGAGCTTCGGCGCGGGAATTGGAAGGGTTGGCAGGACGAGCGCGTCGCAATCGGCGAGCGTGGCGTCGACCTCGTCACGCAGCACAGCCTGGACTTCCAGCGCCTGCACGAACTCGTCTTCGGAAATCGTCCGCCCCAGCTCGATACGTTGCCGCACAGCCGGCGTGTACTTGTCAGGCATCGCATCCAACGTCTGTTGATGCTGACGGAATGCTTCGCGCGGCGCGATCTTCAGGTACACGCCGGCAGTCGCGTACGCGTGCGGAATCGACGCGTTGCTGATCCGCACGCCGGCCCGCCCTAGCGCCTCGATCGCCGACCCAAAGACGCGTGCGACTTCTTCGTCGAGCCGATCGCAGAAGTATTGGCGGAGCAGCTTGAGCCTGACCTCCGTTGGTACCGCCGGTGCGCGCGG